>Ga0065711_1034835_pt1 | contig 23175 bp, 9 predicted proteins | sample Hoacrofraction12_FD_59098 | JGI IMG/M metagenome (GOLD analysis project Ga0065711, IMG submission 59098) | Hoatzin crop microbial communities from Cojedes, Venezuela - Epithelial fraction 12 v2 (version 2) | ecosystem: Host-associated > Birds > Digestive system > Esophagus > Crop | place...
AGGAGGCCCCAGCAACGATCCGAGGGCTGGAACCCCTCTGCTGTGAGGAAAGGCTGGGAGAGCTGGGGCTGTTCAGCCTGGGGAAGAGAGTGCTTCGGGGAGACCTTATAGCAGCCTGCCAGTACCTGAAGGGGCCTGCGAGAGAGCTGGAAAGGACTTTGTACGAGGGCATGGAGTGATAGGACAAGGGAGAATGGCTTTAAACTGCAAGAAGATAGATTTAGATTACATAAAAGGAAGAAATTCTTCACAATGAGGGTGGTGAGGCCCTGGCAGAGATTGCCCAGAGAAGCTGTGGCTACCCCCTCCCTGGCAGTGCTTAAGGTCAGGTTGGACGGGACTTTGAGCAGCCTGGTCTAGTGGAAGATCTCCCTGCCCATGGCAGGGTGTTTTGGAAGCAGATGATCTATAAGATCCCTTCTAACCCAGATCATTCTATGATTCCATGATTCTGTGATTTGTCACACATTTTCAGAAAGTATTTTTTTCCAAGAGAAATGCAGTTTTAAGATGGTGTGCCAGTGCAGGCCTTCTATTTGAAGTATTTTCCACTATTGCAACAGCTACAGCAGTTGCTTGTATGGAAATACTAGGAAAATATTATGGTACCTATTTTTTTAGCTATCTTAATAAATTTGAACAGGAAAATCGAGTTGAAATGGCAGCATCCTGTTATCAGTAAGCTCTTTGTAGACCACCGTCATGTACTGTAGGACCATCTGTCACTGAGAAACCAGGACTTGAAAACTTGCTCAGTTTTGTTTCCTAGCTGATCTGGGGGCACAGTTCTCATTTGAAAGGAAAGAAAAAAGAAAAAAAACCCCACAAAACACAAATAACCCTCAGTTTTGCTGATGTAAAAACTATTGGAATAATTTAAGATTTTGATGTTTGTGCAGATTAATGGACTATGAACAATTCATAGGCATCTGGAGGAACTGGCCTTTTGGAATTGACCTCGTGTTCATGAGTAGCAGTGTTCCTGAGCTCCATGGTTGCTAGCTGTGGGCGGCAAGGTGTTGCAGTGTGTTCAGATGCAATTCCAGCAGCTTTCTAAATTGAGGGCTTCAAATGCCTGATGACTGGCTCTGTTTGGGTGAATGTCTTTAAGGCAGTCCTGTTACCTTTTCCTTAACTAAAAGTATTGTGTAAAAATTTTTAAGCCTAATATTTCTTATTCCTGTTATAGTAGAGCATCAGGATCTTGTGTACTCTGTTCTGCATAGCAAAAAAACCCCTTTCTTGCCTTGAAGAACTTAATAGAGATAGTGAAATTCTGAATGAAACACAAAATGAATCTACCGTTTTTTTTTCTCTATTTGAATAATGCTCTTAGTAGCAGACTAGTCTCTGAAGTCTCTCCAAAATACTTGTTAACATAATGGAAAGATTCTAATTTCTAAGGTGATTTTGGCCAACCTTTGGACAAAAACTAGAATGTAGCTTTAATTTGTGTCTGGCTCCTTAATGAGATGTTCTTGACTGCTCTGTACTTTCACTTTTCCTCTCCTTGAGTTACTGTGATGAAAGTAACTGTTTCTTTCTTTAGGTAAAATGAAGAATTCTGAATCAACTAAAGAACATACTTTGGAAGCTGATTATTTAGAAAACACTGCTGTTATTGATGAATCTAATCTGACAGCTGAACAGCAACTGGGATTGAAGCAAGCCGAAGAACGTCTGGAAAGAGATTATATTTCCCGACTTGAAAAAGTAGGTTGAGTTATTTATCAGATACAAAAGAAAATGGGTGTCGTCTTTCATTATCATCACCATATTTCTGGTTGGGTGGTATTTCTACTAGAGCCTGTTGCCTCAGTTTCTTTCTTCTTTGTAATGAATGACTTTAGTGATCTAAGATACTATCCCTAGTAGTTGACTAGTCGTTCATCGTGGCAGATGATGTGGATTGAAAAATTAGTGTTGCTTCTGTGGCACGTGTAGCCTTTGTAGAACAGTATTTTTAAATTCTATAGACCTAAAGGTTTACAGCTCCATTACTTACATAAGATTTTCTGGAAATTCTCATTACCTGGAAACTCGAAATACAAGATCGAAAGGAACCTTGTACAGTCTTCAGTGTATCAGCCTTCTGCCAGTCTGAGTCACCTGTTGAAGGTGACTCCTTAAAAATGTTCATCTAAACTGTTCTTAATATTATCTCCAGTGAAACAAATTTTGAAGTCAATGTAGGTAACTCAGAAGTTTTTCTTAATGTCTAATGTGTGTGTTGCAGCATTTTGATCCCTCGTATATTGTCCTAGGAAAATAAATACAAGTCTATTACTTTTTTTCAGCAACTTTCTACACCTTTGAAGATCTTTGCCATTCCGGCAGTCATATCTTTTTTTAGACTCTCTCTTTGTTCTTCAGTCCTAGGGATTTTTTAGTTACTGGTTCATTCTTGTTGCTTTTCAGTAGGCATCCACCATGTAACTGGTATCCAAAATTGGACATGCAGTTTCAGCTGAGGTCTTACATATGAATAGGAAAGCTGACTTCATCTGTCTGAAATGTAGCATTTGTGTTTAGGATATCTGCTTTTATAGCAGCAATAGACGCTGGCTTGTAGTTTAACCAGCAGTGATCCCCATATCCTTTTCTTAAGAAATGCTCAATAAGGTGTTCCCAGCCCTGTGTATTTTGCAGCTGATAATACCTAAGGAGGAATGATACTTTGCTTTGATACTATTTAATTACAGCTTATTTATTTCCTTTCTCTTAATTTGCTGTGATCGCTGAATTTTTGTCATACTACGTCTTCTGTAACCTCTCCAACTTGGTATCTTCCACGTTTGCAGTCAGCACACCCTCTGTTGCATTTCCTAACTCTGCAACAAAAATATGAATGTTTCTGATCCCAGAAGGACCCCTGCTGAAAAATGCTTGTCACATACTTTTAGACTGGTGGTGAACCGGTCTAGGTGTGTGTGCTCTGACGACAGTGTGCTGAGGAGGTTTGCTCCCACCTTACTGTTCTTTATTTAGATGGTGTTTGTGGTCTCCTTTTGAGACTGATGCTATGACAAGTGACAAGAACTTTGTAAAATTCAAGATACAATATCTGCTGCTGCTTTTTCAAGCCCTATGATTTCATCTTTAAAAAAGGATCCTAAAACTGGTTTAGTGCAATTTGCTTATAGCAGATCAGTTTGTCACCTATGACCTGTTTTTATGTGCTTATTATTAACTTACTTTATTACAGTATTTTTCTGGGTGCTAATTCTGACTGGTTTCTAATTCCTTGGTTCATCCTCTTTAGGCTTTTAAAGATATTCTCAAGTCGGTCTTTCATAGTGATCTGGCACCTTCCAATTCTCTGTGAGTTCTTTAAAATACAACTGGCTGAGATGGATTAGCTCCCTGAATAGCCAAGAACAAATTTCATGAGGCCTGGCTCGTTTGGATGCATCTGTCTTACTCAAGTAGTAGCCTGTAGCATTTTTGTCTTGCTGTTTTGAGTTCTTGCCCCTTTCATTGGTGTTAAGCATAACTAGATGATGTAAAAAAGGCTTTACAATTAAGGCAAAAGAAAAGGCATTCAGTATTCAACCTTCCTGGTAACATCTGTTGACATAATACTGCAGACGGGTATTGTAAAGAAATACACCACCACCACCACCTTTTTATGGTATTATTATTGCTGATATTCATTCAGTTTTAGAAGAATGGTAAAATATTTTTGATCTCCTTCAATCTTCAGGTATTGAATACTTGAATCTTCCAAGCTAGCCCAGTGTAACTAAGTTGTTTTCCAAATGGATATTTAATTTCATCTTACTAGGTGTCTGTCTCATAGGAAGTAAGGGTGAAGAGAATGAGTAATAAAAGCATAATGATCATGTTATTTTAAAGTGATACCCTCAGGTGTCAGACTATTTTTTTTTCTTTTTTATTTTTTTTTCCAAAAGCAAAAGATCAGACTCAGTAAGTGGAAAAACTTGCCCAAATTTAGCTGTGGTTTAGGTTTCCGTATAGTAAGTCAAATTTGTTTTAACTGATCTGTAGTCCACCTTAGTGTCTTAAAATGGTGTTCTCTGTTCATTCGTTGTTACATCACTGTTTAAACATCTGGTGTTTCAGTATACTTTCCGGTTTTAGTAAATATAGATGTATTAGAATTAGGATGAAAATGTTAAGTGGGATTTTTTTCTCTCCCAGTTATAACTGATAGCAGTTATTGGAAAAATGCTAACCAGTCTGGAGGAAAACTAAGGTTTTTTGTTGTGGCCCTTTTGTCTTTGCAGTGAGCATATCAAAAGGTTTTCAATCTCTATAGCTGTGTTTTATTAGAGCAAGAAAATGCAATTACAGGACGAGACAGGAGTGTTTGCAAACATTGCCTCATCTTTGCAGAAGTGGTCCTTTTGGCCTTTTAGTCTAGTAGTTCTTGGTGGTTTCCTGGTTGAATAAGCTCCACAGTATCCCCTCTTGCTCCCTAGGAAAATAGTGATTTCCCCCTCGCCCATCATCTCCCGAGGCGTGGCTGCTTCCTGCAGACTCTCAGGGGTCTCCCAGGTGGCAGCTCTCCATTTGTGTACTCCATCTCTCCCAGCCTGTGTGTACAAAAAGATGCTTGTTCTGCATGTTTCTCCAATTCTGAACATCCCAAATTATTCATCAAAGTGGAATAATCTTACCCTTTGCCAGGTTCCCACCTTATCCAGGGTATAGTCATTAGTAAATCAGAAACTGGTATCTTCCTCCTTGTTGGCCAGCTGCAGCCTTTTTAATAGAACAAAAAATGCAGTACTTGAACAGTACGTTGTGAATATACTAGCTAAACAACAACACCATCTGCCATAACAAGTACAATAGATAATATGATGAATACTTCCCATTTTCTCATCAGAGAAAGGAGGATAGATGCTGAGATTTAATAAAGCCATAGTTATTAAAAGCTTGAGCTGACAAGAGAATGGCTTACTGGCCTTTAGGTCAGCCCTAAGAGGCATAAACTCTTCAGTCTTAATCTTGCCTCACTAAAATTTACTGAGAAGTGTAATATTCAAGTCATCTCACTTTCTTTCCTCGCTTTCACCAGTTGTCATATGGGTAAAAATCCATTTCCACTGTTGTTTTTTGAAGATTACTTAATGTTTGCAAAGCACCTTGAGATTAAAAGTGTTACATAATTGTTAAATACAATTTCTTGTTCAAAGAATTGAGTTTTTCAGACACTATTGGCAGAAACATTTTCTTTTAATCTATGGCCATTTTTCCTCAGCGCTCCCCAGAATACACCAACTGTCAGTATCTATGCAAGCTCTGCTTAGTTCACATTGAAAATATCCAGGGAGCTCACAAGCATATTAAAGAAAAACGTCATAAGAAAAATATAATGGTAAGTTAACAAATAAAATTTTGACTGATTTTTTTATGTTTTTTCCCCTTCTTTTTTAAAAAAAAATTTTTTTTTGTTATGTGGTGTGTTTTCTTTGGTCATCTTCATTTAGGTGAAAGTTTGTGTGCTGAGCAGAGTTCCACATATTTCTGTTGCTCGTTTTCTGTTTGAGAGGAAGGGCTTGGTGATATGTCCAGGCAGAGAGGAAAGAACATTTTTGGTCATTGCTTCTGAATTAGTGTCTCTGAGTAGTGGGCAGTTCATCATACTTTTAGTAACAGAACACAAGGTAACTTAGGTGAGAAACCTATTTCGTTTTTCTGTTTCTTCCAAAAATAGTATTGTTGGTAGCAAAACCTCCAGGGACTGGAGGTGGGTTTGGGGATGTTGATCTTTTCTGTTTTTTCTCTTTTGTCTGACTTGTGAAGTTTTTTATCTACATCCTTTCTGTGGTGGGTGAGTGGGGTGGATAGTTTGTCTAGACTAAGAAAAGAGAGTTAAAGTAGGGAGGGAGTCAGTTCTTGAGTCACTCGTCATCTCTCTGGGTTTATGTGTGTGTTTGAAATAAAAAACAGTTCTAAGGCTTTCAAAGAGAAAAACAGTTTCCTTATCAGATACCATGGTGTTACTGTTTGGTTTGCTTTGAAGAACTGTTACACGCATGAAATTCAGTAAAAGGTGCCCAGATTTTCTTGCCAGTCCATTTTTGTAAATGCTGATAAAGAGCTACAAATTCTTAAGTATGTAGGGTTTTGTGATTCAGATGGTTAAAATTACTCTTCCTACAACCAGTTTCCAAAATTCAGTCAATTACTCCTGTTTCCATGTATTTTTTTCCATACTTCTGTTTGTAATTAATGCTCTATCATATATGCAAGCCATCACCTGGAACACTCTGAATGCCATAAATCCATTACATCTCAGAAAGTAACATTTTTGTATTGTACTCAGTTATTATTTGTAAAGGATTCTGGTTCTCTTGCTATCTGCTAAATTGCATTGTGGAAAAAAAAAACCAAAGAACAAAATGGCAACAAACAAGACCCATGTTTGATATGGAAAGGCTTTCATACCATGCTTTTCATCTGGGCATGGAGATAAAAACTGAGGAATGAGATTTTTTTACCGCTGAATGGAAATGCTAGAGGACAGGGAGCAGTTTCAGTTTTTAACACTTATCTCCAGATAGCTTTATGTTGTGTGCCACATTACAGGAATAAGTGGTATGTGACTGTCTAAATGTTACTTCATAAAATATATCTATTTACAGCTGTAACTATGAGATACATGACTATCAAATAAGCTTAGCAGCAGCTGTGGCTTCCCCACTCAAGAAAAACCCGAAAGCAGTGCCATTAAAAAAAACACAGCCCTCTAAAAATGCACATATTCTTTCTTATGTTATATTTGTTCAACTAAGAACAAAAGAGTTGAGAGATGCAGCCTGTAACTAACCAAACATTTTCATACTGGACTGTGTTTTCTAAGTGCGTAGTTATTTTCTGGTTATTATTTATTTCTGTTGTCAGTCACATGTTTCATTTAGTTGATGGATTTGTGAAACAGTGATTGTTGTACTTACGCCCAAATGACTTGATGCGTCTGACATATTTCTTGCTGTTGGATTAAATTGATAATAATTTCATGCACTAAAAATAGCACTTTCTGGCACCAGCTGTTTAGGCAACAATGGGACTCAATTTACCAAAATTTATTGGAGCCAGGAATACTTTTTCTGGCTCTGATATCTTTCCTTCAAGTACAATCCGCTCTGAAAAAAAGTCTGTGTGACTCCAGAAAAACTTTCTCGGCTCAGTTAGTTTTACTATGTAGGAACAATTACAGCTTTTCATTTCCTTGGATGAATTCTGTTTCAGAACTGTCAGAAAATGTGGTTCAGGAATGTAACACAGCAGATCTCATCCCCAGTTGCCAGCCGTGAAACAACACGTTCTCTTTGAAACACCGAGCATCTACTGGCATTTCTGTGAGCCACACTCATACGTTTGCCAGTTAGACCGGGCAGAGTTCCTGCCTCTGAAGGTGTTTGGTCAGGACACCATGTAAACAGAAGACCACAAACAGCAAACAGTATGTTCTAATGTCATGCAATGGTGTGAGATAACCTTTCCTCTTAAAATATCAGTTTTTACTTTTATCATCCAACAATTATTCAGGAAAAACAAGAAGAAAATGAGCTGCGTGCCCTCCCATCCCCCTCTTCTGCACAGTTGGCTGCTCTGAGTTTTACACTCATTGAGGCAGCAAATGAACAAGGCATATCAGATGACGACTTCAGAATTCGTCAAGAAATTGTAAACGAGATGGAGAAAATTATTCAACAGCCCTTACCAGGTATTCATAGTATTCTCCATTTTCTTTAGGTGAAACTTTTTCTTTATTTTAAACAGATTTTGATACCATCATTAATGGTAAATTAATACATTTGGGATTAAATTATCTTCATATTATACAATATTAATATATACAGGCATTTTAATGCAGACTAGCAATTGATCTAAAAGGAGCAAACAAACCTACGAAGAGGAAAATATGATTGTGCTTGTTTTTACCTCTTTCTGGTATGCGTTTATTGAAGCTGTGGGTCCTCTTTAAAGTGATGATTTCTGATGAAGATTGGAAATTTCCTGCCTGGTTGTGTTTAAAGCCTCAGCCACTGAGGATCTCCCTCAGGCTCTAGTCCTACAAACCTTTCCACCTATACCTTGCCTAGCATTACTGAATATCTGTGGCTGTTACACTAGAGTTTGTTTTTTTTTTTTTTTCCAAGTGCATTTGATTAAACTAATATAAATGTAGCAGGAGGGGAAAATGAGGAGGAGTTTGAAATGTATTTTTTTCCTACCAGTCCTTCAGTTGTTTATAACATCTTTCAGGGCAGATAGAAGTTGCATGAGGCAATTTTTTTTTAAAGCATAGTTTTAGGAAAAAAAATTAGACCTCAGCTATGAGTGATTTTGGTGAGTGTATGAGACATTTGCAGTACTTAATTGTGATCTGAAATATCTGCAGGTACGAATCAGTGACTGTTCATTGAAACAAGTCATTAAAATCAACAAGAGTTATTGTTTAACAGGTATTTCTTCTCATGTGTATTTACGGTAAATGGGTCCTAAAATGAGGAGAGGTGTACTTTGAGATCAACTACAGCTTCCCAAAGTCTCTGCAGTTGACTCAAATAGGTCAAAATACTACATTTACTTTGCCATGTATGAGTATCATACCTCATCTGCCTTATTCTGGATTGAGTGCTTGATGTTCATTAAAAATTAGAATAATCTAGAAGAAAAAGTCTGAGTGGGTTAAGTGCTTAGTCCCGGTTTTTTTTGCTTGAGTGGGTCAATAAAATTCACTACATTAGTAAAGTTTGTAAAAAAAAAAAAAAATTATCTGGATAAGTTGAATTGTAGTCTTCCCCCTCCCCTCGCTTCAGCAGCACAGTATGTTACTTCAGTAGGACAAGTTAAAGATTCACATCCAAGTTATGCAACAGTTGGAAAATAAAATAAGTAAAGCAACAATAAAATAATCTTCGACATTTGCTTCTTTGCATTGATTTCCCATCGTCTCCTATAGTTAATACACTGGGAGTTTGAGAGCTGATTTTTGAAGCTACAGTAATGTTGACATTATTTTAACAATGGTTTGTTTTCCAATGAATCTGAACAGAAGAAAGTATTGATCTCATTGACAAAAAAGAAGTTTTCAAACTTTTTGTTTCATTTGTATTGAAACTCGGTTGATATTCTGTACTATCCTTTTATTTTAGACATAATGTATTTTTTCCCTTTGCTCTATAAAAATACAGTAGTATTGGAGATTTTGTTTGCTTGCTGCAGAATGATCAGCTTTAGTTTTAGGAGCTGTATTAAATGTGTGCTTAAACATAAGGTGCTGAATAGAACAGGGACTTGTAGGGTGGAGGTTTGCTGATCTTTGCTCTGTATTATTCCTGTGTGTGGCTCCTAGTGCAAAATTCTGTTCTGACACGCTGTGGAGTTTTCCACTGATAGTACATTAGCATAAGACAAAGCAAAGGAAATTATTACTTTTACATAAATACTGATGAAAATTACTACGTTAGTGTTACTGGACTGGTGAACTTGTTTGGACTGATGAGCTGTTGTGGGGGTGTAGTAGTAGTGGAGGGGGAGTCTGTAGTAGTAAATGACAGTTATTCCCTTTTTCAAAGCCCACTGTGTTTTAGTGAATGTGGTTTTGTAAATTGTAAATTAGGTGAAAATTAATTCATGCACAGTGTAGAAAACATGGGATGTTCTGGCATGGTTTTCTATTGAGCTTGCAATAGAACTATGCAAAAATTCTTACTACTATGCAAAGCAATTGAAAGTATGACAATGCAGTATTATTGTTTTTATTTATTTACTTATTTACTTATCATACAGAAATTCTTTTTGAGAGGGCTAGTTTCTGAGAGTGGAAAATAGAGAAAGGTTTGTTTGAAGCTGTGTATGCATGAGATTTACTTTCTCTTTTAAGAATTATTTTATTGTGGTTCTGATTGAGAGAGATTGGTCAGAACACAAATAAAAGTATTAAGAAAAAATACAAGAAACTCCCTTTTCACTGTGAGGCTAGTTGAGCTCTGGCACAGGTTGCCTAGAGAGGCTGTGGACTCTCCATCCTTGGAGATTTTCAAAACCCAGCTGGGCACAGTTCTGGGCAACCCACTCTAGGTGACCCTGCGTGAGCAGGGTGTTGGGTGTGGAAGGGAGTGAGAATAGTCTCGATTTTCAGCTGACATAAAGATGTCTGAGCTCTAACATGTATCACAGGAAAGTTTTCATCTATGAAAATGATGTCATGAAGTGGGATAAATTACAGTTTATGCAGTGGAATGACATATATCATGATATTATTACTGCATAATTACTCTCTAATAAGTTTAGATCTGTTGTACATCTTTGCAGGCAAGGAACTGTATTAACTACAAAACCACTAAGTGAATACTGTCATTGTACTGTGTCTTGGATTATAATGAAGTTACATTTTATATGCATGCTTTGTAATGAATAGTGTGTAGGAACTTTCTAATGAAATTAAAATATTGTAACACATAAAAAAATTTTGACAAAAGTGTATGAGGCAACAAAGACTTTTATAATTGGCTAACTGCTGCAGTGAAATCAAGCTGTAGTTAACAAACACTTAAATAAAATCCTGCATCGAGATGGTGACAGTTATTACTATATTTAATTTTATATTAAGAACGAATAAAACTAAAGTTGCATTGCAAAAATGCTTTAAAACAGCTTGAGAAGTTTTGGATGTTTGGTAATTACACTATTTGAATTAATCTGTTTTCCTGTGATGCTGTGTTATGGAAATGACTAGCTTTCACAGGAGTGAGAAAGTGGTTCAATATTCATTAATCTGGGAGTACCACTTGGGAGGTACAGTATCTAAAGCAAGATATGCATCATCCATTAAAGAAAAAATTATTTACTAGCTGTTAAATAATTATGATTCTCTCTCTTCCAGACTGTTCGCTGAGGATGTATGGCTCTTGTTTAACTAGATTTGCTTTTAAGACCAGCGATGTTAACATCGATATCAAATTCCCTGCTAAGGTGTGTAGACACTAACTTGGATTAACTAAGACTGTTTTTTAAACCAAGGCCATCAACATTTATTTCTGCTCCATTGCCTTCATCTTTTGTTGGGGCATACGGTGTTAGAATAGCACAAAGCATATAGTCTTTGATTTGATGTCAGGTGTGCTATGAATCAATTGGATAAAATTTTCATTGCTTACTAGATGACCTTTTTTTTTTTTTTACAATCTTATGCTAGCCTGTTTGTTGTTTTGTTTTTAATTTTGTGAGTATACATTGAAGCAATATGAAAATAGTTGGCTCTGGAGAAGTGTGCTTTTATGTGTAAAGTGAGATCTTCTAGGTCTTTATTCCCCTTTCCCCTCCTCTTAAAGGTGGGGCTAAAAGTGACAATTTTCCCTTTATTTTTTAGTCACTTGCAGGTAGATGTCATATCCCAGTTTACAGTTCACTGTGGTACAAAATTGCTGCAGAGCAGTACAACTCACCTTTAAGCATTGAAGTTGTTGGTTCAGATTTAGTCTGTGATGTTAGCAGCACGCTCCTGTTAGAGGCACAGCTGCTGAACCTGCGCTTTCTTTGACTGTGTGTGTTACACTGAAATTCAAGATGCCTGTTTTGGGTACATACTTACACATGGCATTTTGAAATGGTACTGCAGTTAGGAAGCAAAACTGAACCCTTTTGCAAACAATTGCATGTGGAGTGTCCCATCTCACTTTTTCACAAAGGCCCAGGGATGGTGCTGATTTTTAGCTTTTCTGTGAACTGTTTACAGCTTATCTTTGAAACACTGCTTAAGCTTATTTCTGGCGAGTAAACAAAACACGTTTAAAAAATATAATCTTTAAAAACCCTTGGGAAAGTATTGACATTAAATTCTTTACTGTTGTGCGTTTCTAGTGACATAAATTGACATTGAAATTGTTGAATATATGGCAAGTATTTTGTTTTAACTTTATGATGTCTTAATATGGAACTAGAACAGAAGTATTAACTAAAAAAGGTGTAGGCTAAAAGAAAGCTGGCTAATATGTTTACTAGTACCTGTTTTCATGGTGCAGATAGATACAGTTAACTTTTTCATTAATACTGACACATAGTTTCACTTTGGGGAAAGAACGTAGTGTTACTAGTTGTACAACCTAAGTAGCTTTAAACAAAGTGTAAAATAAAATAGGTTAATTTGAATAATGTAACCTGCTCTGCTTTGGTAATCTTAGATGAGTCAACCAGATGTTCTGATACAAGTGCTTGAAATCTTGAAGAACAGTGGTGAGTTATAGTTGCATCTAATTTCTATTTAACATTCCAACTGCTGTTGTTTTTATGCTTAATTTTTCTGTAAACTTAATTTGGTTGAAAATTAATCAATTTTTGCATCTGAGCTCGTTTTATGAATGTGATTTTTTGGAAACCAGTGCTTGTGTGAGTGAGAGATGAAAACCCGCAGCAGGAGCATGGCAGCCCAGGTAGTCCAGTTCAGATTGCCAGACTTTAGGGTAATAGGGTTAGATGCCAGGTCAAAAAGTGTTTATAGGAGAAATTCCAGGCAGTAAACCTGAAAGCCACTTTCCACTTGCATGTGAACATCAGTGAGAACTATTACAAGAACTATTACAACTATTCTGAAACTTGTAGCCTCCGTGTTCTGTCAGGAAGTCATCTAACCCTGTAATCCGCATGTCTTGAACCAGGTGACACAAGTAGCATTGCATTTTTGATCCTTCAGGAAATTTTGGTAGGTCAGCTCCATGAGTGGTTCTCAAACTAACTTGGTGGTTTGTCAGAGATTCAACCTTGTGTCTTTCAAATGTTGTAACGATGAAAAGGTTCTAGAAGAGATACCATGCCAGTTTCCTGACAAGGGTTTCTCTTTTTTTTGTTGTTGTTTTTTCTTTTTCCTGCTGACAGTGTGATACTGGTCGTGAGCATCAAAAGTAACCAGAAAATATTGCTTACTGGTTAGCTGAGCAGCAAGTAATTTGAGTTCTGTAAAAGCATGGTAAATGTGATAGTTTTAAAGACACAGTTGGGATTACTGTAAAAGACTTTCATATGTAATGTGTTTTTTTTCTCCTTGCTTAGCTGTGTACTCAGATGTGGAGTCAGATTTCCATGCCAAAGTTCCTGTTGTCTTTTGCAAAGATGTTAAAAGGTACATGTCATTGCAAAGGGCTTTTAATGAGATACCAATTTCTAGTATGCTTGTTCATGGCAGCTGCTTGCCTACACTCCTGACGATAAGTATTACTGTAACATTTAGCTAACATTCATGTTAAAGGGGAGTTGCTCATACACAAAATATGATCTACAAAGAAAGCTTAGCTTTGTTTTTGTGCCTCATAAGTTGTAGGACTCTGAAAATACAAGTACTACTTTTAGTTAAAGAAGGGAAAAGTGAAATGCTTTTCAGTTGATATTTGTAATTTCTGTCAGCAGTTTAATGCAAGGCTTTAAAAGCATTTTAAGATACATGTTACCAGTAAGGACACATAATCTGACAGTTTCAGTAAACTCCTAAGAAGTAGCAATCTCCAAAATGAAACATGGTTGCGGTGTGATGTCCACATGGCTTTAACTGGCTAGCGGTGTGTGATTGAACTCTGGGGAGGTAAATGCAACAAGGGTTGGCATGTCTTCCTGTGGTTTTAGATTATGCAACTCCCTTGTAAGTACTAAGAGAATAGAAATAATTATTCTGAGAAGCAAAGTGAAAGTTTTTAGAGCAGCTGTTTTGTGGACTTACCAACTCTTAATATGCAGCAGGCCTTGGGGGGGGTATTTATCTATTTATTTAATTATTTATTTGGTATGTGGAAGATATACATGGAGTTTGAGTTGTGTTAAGATTGCACAATTAAGTAATGGCAGAACTTAGAGCAAAATCTTAATGCTGTTTCATATTTTTAGCTGTAATAAACTTCTGTAAGTTCTAGATCCAACTGATGAGTTCATAGTAAAGAAAATGTGATTATATTCTGTAGCTTTTGTTTAAAAAGTTTGGGTTCTTACGTGATGCCCCGCCTCCTCCCTGCCCCAAGCATCATCTGTATACACAAGGTGATAACTCTTTTTTTTTATCTGTTTTACATTTGTAATTATAGTGGTTTGACATGTAAAGTAAGTGCTAGAAATGATGTGGCTTGCCTTACAACGGACCTGCTGGCTGCACTTGGTAAACTGGAGCCTGTCCTTATTCCCTTGGTTTTGGCTTTCCGCTACTGGGCTAGAGTAAGTTGATAAATATTGAGGATAATGAAATATGTTTTATTTCCTTTTTTTAAGTACTGCATACAATGTAATGTGTAATATACCGTGAATGTTTGTGGACAGTAACTTCATGCCACTAGTTCAGCTCTTAACAGGCCAGAATGAGACTGGAGATTTTGGTGTGAAACTGTAAGTATAGATGAAGCTTCCACTATTCTGGTAGCAAGCTGTTACGCTAGTTCCTTAGAACTAGTTGGTTGTTCCTTGAAAACCAGCTCAACAGAGCAATCGGGCCTGAAAACTTTCTGCTATTGAGGTCACATTGAAAAAAGTTAACTTGCTCAAAAAAGGGTCTGTCATCATACCCTGCTGTACTTCTTACAGATGTCAACAGTGATTACAGGAACCAAGTTACAATGTTCGCAGCCAGCGTTTAACTGCCTTGTAATTCAGTCCTGAAATTGCTGCCAGGCCATACTTGACTTATAATGTCTTTGCGTTATTGAAAAATCAGTTGCATGGTATTATTATTATTGTTGCTTGATTTAGCAAGCTGTTTATAGAAAAATTCCTGTTTTACAGCATTGTAGTTTCTACTGCTGCTACTTCTAAGAATTTTTCGAAATCTAGTAGGTTCGTTACATCTCGCTTGACTTCCCATAGAAGAGATCAGTATCAGATCAGATGCACGGAATTCCCATCTCCATATATGAGATACTGCACAATAAAAAAAAACTGATAGTTGACTGAAGTTCTAGATAGGAACATAAATGTGTCCGACAATCACAAAATGTGATAAAACTGAAGAGACTATCACATAATAAAATAGTGTAACTTAAGGCACTGTGTGAATTACTGTAATTTGCATTTTGTCTGTATGTGGCATGACGACTGCAGTTTCTGAAATAAAGGATTTTCTATTTTACTCTAGTATGTATCTCACATTTATTTAATATTTGTCCTTTTATATAGATTTTAAATTGAAATGCTGATGTTACATCACAAAAGTAATGATATATTCTGTTACAGCTCTGTCACATTGATTGTCAGGCTGAAGGTGGGATTCCTTCATATTCCTTTGCCTTAATGGTGATCTTTTTTCTTCAACAAAGAAAACCACGCATTTTACCATCCTATTTGGGCAATTGGGTAAGTGCTTTGGTAATATAGTAACCTTATGGTTAAAGTGTTGACGTTATTTCTGTGTTCTGCAAGGTCATAAAATGTGCAGAATTTGATTGCCTAAGAAACTTGTAAATAAAACACATTGGTACTTGAACCTCACGCAGTTGATGCCTGATGATTCTGAAGACTTTTGAAAAAAGGCAGCTGCTATAGCCTGTACAGTTATGTCATGCTGTGTTTTGGAGAAAAGGCAAATATTTTCTTCTGTAATTCTCTGAATTTATTTCTCTGGCATCAGTTATTCTTGAGGAGGATAAATACCGTAATTTTCAGTGTTACCTTTGGTGAAAACTTTTGTTTCTACGTATTATATAGTCTTGTTTCAGAGATACTTTAATTGTTGTTAGATTGAAGGCTTTGATTCAAAGAGGCCAGATGACCACCAGCTGAAAGGTATAGAAGAAGAGGAGTTTGTACGATGGGAGTACAAACCACCAACAAATGGTGCAGCAAAAAATTCAGTTGGAGCGGAAAGTAAAACTAAAGTTGAACAACAAAAAGGTGGTGGTAAAAAGGTAACAAGCTCAGAAGTGGACAACCAAAGTAATGTAAAGGAGAAACACGGCAATGTAAGTCATGGCTTTATTTCATTGAAAACCATATTCTATCTCTTATCCCTGCTTTTACCTTTAAATATTAGTATTGGATGGAACCAGGGAGAAATGGGAATTTTCATTTCTTACTGCAGTTGAGCATTCTTGTCCATATGTTTCAGTCTCTCTTAGCATTCAAAACTCCTCACCAAGTTTCACTGGGGCAACTGTGGTTAGAACTGTTGAAGTTTTACACACTGGAATTTGCTTTGGAGGAATATGTCATCAGCATACGGGTACAAGAACTCTTAACCAGAGAGAATAAAAACTGGCCTAAAAGGCGAATAGCCATTGAAGGTAGGGTAATACCCTTTTCTAGTCCTGTAGTCATCGTACATTATTATCTTTATTTACCTAATACTTACAGGTCTGTCACAAGAAGTCTGGACAATAATCAAAGTCAATAATCTGAGAAGAAAATAAATTGGGTTTTGTACATCTTGTCAGCTATTTAGTCTGCTTAAAGACAAATTTTCTGTTTACTACTACTTTTTGCAACTCTGGTCCTTGAAGTACAAAGTGTAAATTTATCTCACCGTTTCTTACCATTCTGTTCTTATATCTGTTTCATTCTTTCTATAAGCCATCATTTATTCCTTTTTAACGATTCTGATACTACAAATTTTCAGCACCTGTAGCTGTATTTCTAAAAACCACAATATATTTTGAGTATTATCAGGTACCAGTTTGTTTCCTCTGACTCTAATGCAGACTGAGCGGAGAGGTTAGCTCTGATCAGAGTGAACTGGAGGAAACCCATCAAAGTAACACACCCACACCCTCAGCACCTTCCGTCATCCCTTTCCCCGTTGATAGTATTTCCATGCTGTAAAACAGAATGTCATGTCATAGGCTATGCTTCAGGGCCTGAATATCCTCCTAAGGGAAGTGCTTCTTTCGGGAAGTGAGACCATATGAATTTCCTGATAATACATATCCTGAGTTACATATGATGGGGAGAGAAAGAAAGAAAATTATTTTGTCTCTTACTTCTTTATAACTGGAAGACATCTTTGTTACTGTTCCTCAACTCACAAAAGTATGTGAACAATACTTAACAGGGAAAGTCACAGAGCAATACATGGTATTCTGAATTGGCCTTAAGAATAGAGAAATTGGGTATTTGAGGAAGGTTAAGAAACCATTTAAGGTGATATTTTTATAAAAGCATAAATAACAAATTTTGGACGCTTTCTAGAGATGTTTATGAAGTAGCTTTTCTGTAACACATGTGAGGTGATGGAGACAACAAGGAGAAATGGGTCAAAGAGAAACATGAAGACAGAGAATGAGTTACTACAGGTGTATTGAAGGACAAGTCAGTAAGGTACACGACGAGAGAGAAGGAAAAGCAAAAAAGGAGAAAAACAAGCAATGAATTATTGAGGCATATGTTGAGTAATGGGTCTTGAGATCACTCCTATGGCTTTAATTTCCTCTCCCGATTCTTTTCTTTAATCACTTTTAGCTAGAGAGTTTTAAAACTAGGGTAGTGTTTATTCAGCATGTGGGAAACTAAAACCTGTAAGATGAAAGGGCAAATCACTGAGGAAGAAACAGGAAATAATTTCAAAAAACAGATTGCATTCTGGTTCTGATACCTGCTATTGTTGGTCTTTTTGTGTTGTTTTTGTTTGTTTGTTTTATGGTTTTTTGGTTTTCTTTTTTTTTTTTAATGTTAAGTTTGCAACAGAAATTATGAAGTAACAGAATCTCAGTTTGATGCTATCTTCCCAGGCAAACTTATAGCAACTATGCAAGTGCTCTTTTTACTTGGAAAACATGTTTGATCTAGAAATCGCTAGGAAGGACTAAGAATGAAACCTGGTGAGATTGGTTCATATAATCCTTATAACCTTAATGTTACTCTTAGAGAAATCAATTTCTTAAGGGAAATGCAAATCTTTCTTCAGTGAAGGAAAAAAGTTCAGGCAGGCCTACATTTATTTTGCCTTTATATGTTTATTTTCATTTCTAGTTTAGAAATTGACCATAATATAATCGTGCAATATATCTGTGGTTTTCTTTTTAAATAACACTATTTAGAATGGTTTATGATAACACATGTGGCCATGAATGGTTGGCTGTGTTTTGTATGGAAGAAGTCCAAAAACCTTGTGGGCCCTACGTTCTCTAAGTATGTCCAAATACAATTCTGGATTAGATTATAAAAATCTCTTTTTAATTGCCATATCATAACTTAGATATTTGCTTTAGTGAAATGTAGAAATTGAAGATTACTGATGAAATTGTTGATTTTCTTCCTAGATCCTTTTGCACTGAAGAGGAATGTTGCACGAAGTCTAAATAGCCAGATGGTATTTGAGTACATCCTGGAGCGATTTAGGACAGCATATAAATATTTTGCATGTCCACAAAGTAAAGACGGGATTAAATCCAAGTCAGATACCAAGAAAAAAGAAAAAGGGAAAATGAACAATAGGAAATCCACAAGATCTGAAGAGCCTGTGGCCAACTGTTGCTTTCCACAAGGGGAAAAAGTTGTAGATAAACAAAATATAGGAAGTGGATGTAAAGTACCAGAGAATGAACTTGAATGTAATGAAGTGGTGGAAGCTGTAGCCAAAAGATGTACTTCCAAGGACGTAGATTCCTTGCTACTTTCAACATTGGACTCTAGTTATGATGAAGACAAAGAAGAAGCTTTATCCCTTATTTCTACTGAATGCTGTGAATTAAAGCAAAAATCACTTAAAGAGAGGGATGATTTAGAAATTTCAGTTTGTATAACTGAAGATGAGCTAAGCCACCATTGTAACTGCAGTGAAGATCAGCCCTATGACACAAATTCTAGTAATGAATTTTCTGATGCTGAAAGTAGACAGAGTTTGGTAACCGAGTCTTCGCAGAAGAATAAGTGCACTGGCACACCAGCTACCTCGCCCAACTGCAAAGCAATGGTGGAAGCTCACGATCTCAAAGATGAAGGCAGACTCTCTACAGAAGAAATGCATTATGTGTTTGATAAGTTTATTTTGACTTCAGGAAAGGTAAGCTGTATATTTAAGTAGTGCTGGTCATGTTAAGCTGTGTATTTAAGCAGTGCTGGTCATGTATCAGTGGGCTGTTACTTTTAAATCACTAAAACTAAGGGCGGAGTGATGACAGGAGTCTCCCAGTGATTACTTCACTCTCTGTTATGAATGGCAGCTCTAGCCTTTCTAGAGTACCTGTTATTCAGGGCCGGAAAACACCAAACCTGTATGCCATTTGGACTAGATGGTCTGTTGCCCCCATCTTATGCAAAGCTTTCTGATTTCCACCAAAAATAAAAATCTCCTGGATTTTGTTTTTTGGTTGTTTTGTGGTCATCCCTGCCTCCTACTTTCTTGTAGAATTTCCAGTTGCTCTTACGCACAGTGAGAACTAAACGCAGCCTGTTGAGAGGTGCTGTTCTGTTCTTTGTAGAGACTCTCTTGCCATTCGGATGTTAAATGTTCTTGGTTGCATGACTTACATGGAAATGTTAGATGTGTTGAACTATCTTAAAAGTAAAACTGCATTTGTGCGCCGTTTCCCCCCCAAAAGCCACCGACTATAGTATGCAGCATCTGCAAACGGGATGGACATTCCAAAAATGACTGCCCAGAGGATTTCAAGAAAATTGATCTAAAACCACTACCACCAATGACAGACAGATTTCGAGAAATACTTGATATAGTGTGTAAAAGATGTTTTGGTAAGTTGGAAAACTGTTTGTACTCCACTATAAACTGTGATCTGTAATCTGGAAGAAATAAAACCTGTAGGTTTAAATTAATTATTCCAGTAAATTCAGTGGGAAGAAGCTCTTCCAGGTACCCTGGGCTACAAATTGAGCAGTATTTTTGTCTTCATGTAATCTGTGGTTGTAATATCAAATTCTTATAAGAGATTTGAGAAATTAACACTATACAGGAGGTTTCAGTGACTTTGTAAAAAAGTTAGTAGTGTTCCCAGAAATTAGGCTCTGGGCAAAACTAGTTTTTGTGTTTGTCAAATTCTGTGGCTTTCTTTGGAAAAAGCCACTTTTAGGTGCTGTGGTGGGTTAACCTTGGCTTGATGCCAGGTGCCCACCGAGCTGTTCTGTGTTTGAATAATTGCAGAAAAATCAGATGTCTGAAATAAAATCCTAACAACTCTAATGATATCATAAAAAGAAAAAACACATAAAAAAGAAAAACACATATTCAAGGGAAGTAAATGTATCAACAAGAAAAAAAAGGTATCCAATACTTTTAATTAGCTGAAAAAGATTTTTGAGGTAGATGAATGTCGTATCTGACTGTGTTTTAACTTGTTTTTTCTTAGATGAATTATCTCCTCCTTTATCTGAGCAACAAAACAGAGAACAAATTCTGGCAAGTTTGGAAAGATTTATTAGAAAGGAGTATAATGGTAGGTAACAGTAGGTAGTGATTCTTGATAATGCTTACTTCAGTCATGTAGTCCAGAGCATGAAGATGCAACTCATCTCATCATTGCTCATTTTCCTTGCTTAAAGCAGTGGCATCTCTTTTGTCTCTGTATGTAAAGCTACCCTGCAGCCTTCTAAACCGAACATCCCTCAGTGCTATTGCATGGAAATATCCCTAGAGTGGAGGAGGAGCTGCAAGAGTAATAATGCAGATAAGGACTGTTGCAGTCAGGACAAAAAGGAAGTTTGAATGGGCCCTGGCCAACTCTTTTTAGTGTTACCTGGGTCGTGGGCCAAGTGCTTCTGTTGCCTAGTTGCTGGTGTTTTAAGTATCTTAGAAATCTTAGTGAGTTTGGTATCTTTATATCTCTTTGATAAAATAGGCAAAAGTATCTTATTAAAGTGATGGAAGTCAAGGCATAGAGATGCAAAGTGATTTTTTTGGAGGTGGTGTTAAACAGTGCTGGAGCCAGATACCAAACGCAGGTCTCCTGAATTTTAGCCCCTTGCTTCACGCAGAAGGCCGTCCGTTCTGCTGTAGCTGGCCTGTGACCAAGGAGCTGTGAATGGCACTTCCACTCAGCGGCTGTGCCCCCCCGACTTAGTGGCAGCAGCTGAGGATTGAGACCTGGTACAGAACCTTGAAAGGCTTAAAATTTCCAATTCTATTAAAGGTTAAGAAAAAGCTGTGAATAGGTGTTACATATATATATATATATATATTTTTTTTTTTCCCCTAGTGTTGATTTCAGTTGAACAGATAAATATATTCTTTTCAGTTAGGAAGAAATTGCTTCCTCTCAGTTACGTAATTTTGCTTTCCTTTACAAGAATGAAAATATATTATAATATGTGTTCCAAACAAAAAACGTAAACAAAACAATTGGGAAAGAATGTTCCGTAAAGTATATTATTGCTTGTATGTTTTTGAACAGTGTGTTATGGTTACAGAAACTTACTGATTGACCAGATTTACCTAGTCACAGGAAAAATATGCAACCTAGATAAAGTATGAGTGGAACCAGAAGTATTGCTTGGACTGCTTAAGAGTAGCTCTGTCTTATCTGTGGGGTAGAGCTGTACTGGTGATTGGGTTTGCACATTATTTTGATTTATTTAAAACGGGAAAGTGCAGTCACATACCGCAAAACGTTGCACCATGTTTAGAGATGCCATTTAATGGTTATAGTAACTCTGTAACATGCCTCACTTGTAAAAATTACGTGGGCTTTATCCTGCCTTACTTTCTAAAAATGATTTTTAAGGTGTTGTGCTTCCTCCTTTGTCAAAAGTGACATCTTGGAAGTGACATTGTAAGCTCTCTCTTACATCTCCATTTTTTATTGGCACCTACACATCTCAGTTAAGCAATATTCCATAGTAAACACTTACCGTTCAGTTGTAAAATAGTTTATCTTTTTTTGGTCTACTCTTTTGATCAGACAAAGCCAGACTTTGCTTGTTTGGCTCTTCAAAGAATGGATTTGGATTTCGAGACAGTGATCTAGATATCTGCATGACTTTGGAAGGCCATGAAAATGCAGAGGTAAGAGTTTTGAAATTTATAGAATTTAATATTTTTAATTTAATAATTCTTTGAGTTTTTTTTTAATTCAGTAAAGATTTCCGTACACAGAAAAGGTAGGATTTTGGTAGTAGCCCATTGGCTTGTTGTACTCTGTACAATTGAAACAAGATACAGCCGATTTTGCTTTTAATGCCCTGTGGACACTTGGTGTACTGTAGATGTCCACAGAGAGAATACGAGTCACCAGTTTCCATGAATTCATGTGCTGGCTCATCACTTCTTTTTGTATGTAGATTTTTACTCTCTGAAATACACGTTTGGTAGTAAATGTGCTTGTTGGGATAGGATCTGTGTTTCAACATCTGAAGCTGTGATACTTGTTTTTCCTAGAAGTTAAACTGTAAAGAAATAATAGAAGGTTTGGCAAAAGTTCTGAAGAAGCATCCAGGTAGGTGTTTTAAAGTATTTTTTGTTTTGTATTTACATTTATTGTGTATGTCGTTAATGGAGATGTTTTATGTACTAAAGTGTTGCTTCCCCAGGTTTGAGAAACATCTTGCCTATAACAACAGCCAAAGTGCCTATAGTAAAATTTGAACATAGACGAAGTGGCTTAGAAGGAGATATCAGTTTATACAACACACTGGTAAGCATCTGCTTGTGTTTGATTTTGTTTTCAAAGAGAGCTTTTTAATTCAGTGTAACTCAGTCAAATAATCGTGTGAGGGAATAATTTTGAAACCAGAATTAAAATGCTTTTGTGTGTTTGGACTTTTTCCTACATGATTTAAATTCAGTGGCCCACACCCTCAGCCCAACCCAAGTAGTTGTATAACCTGATGACAGAGCAGCGTCATGGCACATGAAGCATTTTTGTGAATGCTCCTGAAGCTTTTAGTGCCACATTCACCATGGCCTTTCTGCCATCATGTATAGTACATCTCATCCTAGCTTACGTCTAGCACAGTGAAATTGCACTATTACGTATGTAATGGGCTCACATTCACCTGTGAAGAAGATGCAATTTGTGGAATTTGTTCCAGTGTGAATCATCTTACGGACTTACCTCTTTGCTGGTGTGTTTTCCAGGGTTCTTGTTACTGTGTTAATGCAGTCCTGATTACACCTTTCAGTTATGTTTGTGCAGGAAATGCTGCATGAATTTTACAGAATATTATTGTGGGTTTTTTCTCTCCAACTGTATTAGGCATCTCCTGTGCTTGAACTACAGACGCTACTCTAATTAACCATAAGTTACACTGAAACACCTGTTTGATTTTTTTTTTTTTTTTTTTTTT
>Ga0065711_1006360_pt1 | contig 23174 bp, 15 predicted proteins | sample Hoacrofraction12_FD_59098 | JGI IMG/M metagenome (GOLD analysis project Ga0065711, IMG submission 59098) | Hoatzin crop microbial communities from Cojedes, Venezuela - Epithelial fraction 12 v2 (version 2) | ecosystem: Host-associated > Birds > Digestive system > Esophagus > Crop | place...
CATTTCAGTGCCCACACAAGACCTCCCACCATCCCGTAGGAGAAAGGTAGATAAGGAGCAAGCCCAGTGCATTTTACTGCATGCTGTCACACAAACGTGAGAAAATGCCCAGCAATTTATGATTCAGCAACTTCCTAAACCAGAGGCATTATCTTGCATTTAATAACCCTCCAAGGGCATTTCCTTCTTGTCCTGACTTTTTAAACTCGCACAGGTTTTCACGACTCGTGCAGGAAGGCGTCCCACAGCGCAGCGACACAACGCGCAGGGCAGCAGCACCTCCCTGCGCTGAACCTGCCTTTGGAAAATTCCACTGGATGGGGAGCTCTCCCACTGGAACAAACACCGAGTAACTGCTTCATGCTCACCTTCTCCATTCAGCTCCTGATTTCACAGCACTCCACAACACTCCTCCACATCCCCCCGCATCTTTTTTTTTCTTTTTGCCAGACTACTGTCCCTGCAGATGCTTTTCCTACAGTGGCCATTTCACTCTTTTATTAATCTCACTGCTCTTCTCTTCCTTTTCCAGTTGTCTCATCTGAGGACACTAGAAATGCACAGAAACATGGGTGCACTCAGGGTGTACGCAGTGGCATGACTTCCTAATTCTATCCTTATAGTTCCTAACATACAACTTACTTTTTTGAGCAAACACTACTGGCCACTGCATTGATATTTTACCATACCCTCAAGATCTTACTCCTGAGCAGCAATACTCAACTCGGAACCTGTTGTTACAGAAGATTAGGATCTTTTTTTTTTCTGTGTGCATTGCCTGATTTTTATCTGCACTAAATTTTACCACTTATTAGATCATTCAGTCAATCAGCAACTTGAGGTCTTTCTACAAAGCAGCCCTCATTTCATTGCCCCAAATAACTTGGTACCATTGGTAAACTTTGTCTTGTCTCTACACACCTCTTCTGCAGATCACACATGACATGTCACAGGCCCAAGCACTGATCTTTCCGGGAGTCTGCTGGTTCTCTCTCTCCTCTCAGGAGACCTTTTTCTTACTCTCTAGCAGCAATTTTTCCATGCAAAGATGTCCTCTCTTATTCTGTTCTTTCAGAGCCTTTGCTTATGATAGAATCACACAGGCCATTTTCCTGTGTTATCAAAAAGCTTTAGAGCTACTGATGGAACACAGCCACTGCTTCCCCCTCCGCTTTTGCTTTTTGCTACTTGGTACCCCTCATGAATTTCCTCATTCTTTTCAAAAACTTCTTTGTGCTTTTATTAAAAAAACTCTTTTAAAAGGCCATTTTAGTTTTCACCTGGATATGGAATGTGGTCATCCCAACACTGTACTGTGAACCACTCTTAAAAAACTGGGGTTGGTCTTGTTTCCAGGGCAATTCCTTGTTTGTGAGTAGGGGCTCATTACAGAAAGATTCTGTTTGAGGAGAAATTCCTGCTGTCCAGAGGCAACTCTGGTACTGCACAAGTATGTTTCTCCTGGTAGCCTCCAATTAGCCTTCTTTAATTAATTGCTAAAATCTAGGACCTTTGTCTCCAGCCTGGCTGCTGCCACCAGAAGCACATCCACCTATGGCCTCAGTACTTACACCATCAATTTATAATCTGTATCAAAGCTGAATTCATTTTGTAAACAGGTTATTCCTGAAGTTAAACACCCTAGAAAATAGTATCTCGTGGCCCTCCTTTAAGTCGGCCTTTTCCTTACTGCATTCTGTCTGGAGTGTAGCACCTAGTTCTACCAGGTCCAAATATTTTATTCTCTCAAACGAAAAAAATACTTCTGAGAGCTTTTTTTCAGACATTATTCCCACAAAACAAGATGCAGACAAAGCTTTAAGCTTGTTGAAAATGCAAGTATGTTCCATTCTAATGGTTTTCCAAGAAGAAACGCAGTTTCCTAGAAGGAATTATGATTTTTAAGCATTGTGCAAGATGGGTACTTACAACTCTGCTGTGCTTTTAGCACCCACCTCATTACTGTCCTTTGAGAAACATCAGGCTCGGAGAGCTCTGAACAGACATTTTCTGAGCAGCATTCAGTAAACAGCCGTATGCTTACGCAAAGAGGCTGCTCGAGTCTCTCCACGTACTTTGCAAAATCTCCCCCTTTTGTGTCAGACTGAGAATCACCTGTGTTACTGTATGGAGCCATTACCTTTACTCCTGTGTTTTCTTTTCACATTCTAGCTTTACTTCAATTTTCTGCTTGCCTTTTCCATACATGGAAAAGTTAAAAACAAACAAAAAACAGACCCAGAAAAAAGTCCTAACAAGGACAACTTTGCTGCAGGAAGCTTAAATTACAACTGAAACCAAGAACAAAGCCATAATCATGTGCTTCCCTTAGTCTGCAAGCAGACAATTTAAAATTATTGGGGGGGGGGAAGAAACACTAGTTTTTCTGAAACTACATTTTCTTCCCTTTAAAGGGAAAAAAAACCCCACCACAGACTGCATTGGAAGTTTGTAGCTGCCTTGACCCAGCCTGTGCATCTTTGCACAAGAGAGCAGCTCTGGTGACTCAATCCAGAAGCATCACAAGTGTCCTGCAGCACTTCCCAGTGTAGCTCAGCGAACGTACAGGCCAGGCCAAGATTAAAGCTAGCCAGATGCACGGCAGGGCAGAGAACCCAGCCGCTGTGCACAACAGAAAACGGCTCTTTCAGAAGGCGCTTGGAAGGGGAGTTATTGTTTTCCTAGCTCTCTGGCATATTCTTTCCAACAAGCTCATACACCGTAGTCTGGAAGTGCCTTTCTTTTGGGTGCACAGAGAACCCCTGGGGAGTTCAGGGACAAGAGTAAAGATGGCTCTTCTGTATTTACGTAGTTGTTATGTAAGGAGACAGCGTCCTCCCCACCTCCTTGTAACAGAAAGCCAGGGTCAACTGCCTCAGCTGACACCAAAGCCCTCGCAGCCTTGCCTTTCCCACACCAACAACTGGCAGAAGTGACGCTATGCACTCACCTTGGGGATTTTGGCAAACCGCCCTACGCGGGTATCTCGGATGCTGGTGATATCCAAAATTTCCATTTCCTACAACAGAATAAGGACAAGAAAGATGAAGAAAGACAAAGGAGGACGGAACGAAACCCATTCCAGAGTCCCCAGAAGCTGCAAAGCAGGTCCCAGCCAGCGCCCTTCGCTGGGGGAGAGCTCTCCCACCAGGAAGAAGGCAGGCAGGGGAGCACCGGCGGCTGACACGCCAAGCTGGCAGGCTGGCTGGTGCGGAGGCGGCCGTGGTCTGCAGCACCGTCCTCTTCAGGGTGCGGCTGGAGGCTCCGCGTGGATTACTGGGAGGGGGAGTGTAGGCCATGCGTACAGCTTTATATGGGGAAACTCCACCCCCGTTACAGCCCTTATGTCAATACAACCCACTCGTTCTCAGCCTGCCTTCGGCCTCCACGCATTCAACACGGAGCAGCTGAGCTGGAAGGCAGGCAGGACCACCTCTTCCCAGGTCACTCCCCACAGACCATCACCTAACCTGTTCTGAAGCAATTCCCCCAGAGGACATTCCCCAGCCTTTCCTAGGCAGCCCACTCCACGTCCTCACTACTGGCTAGCTGTCCTGCTTATTTCGATTGTTCTTTTTATATCCAACCTGAATTTCCTTCCTCTGTTCCTAATCTGTCCACTCACCATGGATCTGGAGAACAAATTATGCTTGTTGCAGCAGATAATACTATTTTCCACGATCACAATAAGGAACAATGTGGATACCATGTCTTCTGGCTGTATCCCCATTTTATCGTCAAGCAGGATGGAAATTTTACTCCCAATCCCACTTCTTTCTGAATCCCTAGTGCAAAAGCGGTGCAGTTTTTCTTCCTTGCTGTTTATGACAAGCAGATCTTCAGAGGAGTCAGCCAAAGATCAATAAGCTACACGAACTCAACAGACTACCTATTGACTATACCACACCATGCTCCATTATCAGCCCACCTCTTGTCCCTGGTCGCTGTGCTCAAGCCAGCCTGTGCACGACCTTTACAAGCCTGCCCCAGCTCCCTCTGACCACCAGCATCTGCCCACCACCCTCCTGGCTAGCTGACACTGCAGATTCTCTCAGAGAATAGGAAAGATGCCAGACAAGCACTTCCCCAAGGATGTAAAACAGGCTGTTACTCCCCTGCGGCTCTCAAATGTGTTTATAGTCTATTTTAGGTGCTAACCAATGGCACTATCCAGGAAGACAAGACTCTTGCCCTGCCTGAGTTTCCTCATGTCAGCTATGCTTCCTTCCCCCAGCCCCTTTCCCAGGTAACCAAGTCCCTCAGACCACGAACCCAGTGCAACGTCTCACTTTCGATGGGTGACAACAGCTCGCCAGGAGCAGACTGTGAAAACGGCACGAGAGCGACAGAGATGGCTGAAAGGAGAGCCCATCGCCTACAGGGATGTGACTGTCCCCAGCCTCACGACGCTGTTCTCGGAGGATACGGCTGTGTGGCAGCGCCTCGCCCCAGCTGGCACCAGGGCACAACCTTCTGAAAAGGCAGAGCTCACCAAAACACATCAGGTCTCTTGGCCAGGGTGCCACGCAAAACTACTGTCTCTGTCTCTTTATCTACCATGCCTCTCCAGCATGTAGGTCACGAGGAGGAAGTAGAGCTGAACCACAGCTCTGCTCTGGAAAGCAGAAGTAAGCCCAGCCTTCCACCTCCAGTCAGCCAGATCTCTCCACCCCTTGTTTCTACTCATCAGCAGCGAGGAACTGAATTCTCTTTCCTAAATTTGCTGCCTCTTCTCCAGCACCAGCATCCTGTGGTTTACTCTGGCAGTGCGTACGTACAACCGTGGCCTGAGAGGAGCACAACTCACCCGCCAGACCTGATGTAGTCTCTGCATCGCTACGGTCACCACTTTTTTTTTTAATTCAAATTTCTAAAACACCAACAAGTCAGTTAATTACAGCCCAGGCCGCACATGAGGTACACGTTAGCTGAGCCGCTCACATTTCATAGCACACTTCTCGCCACTCTTTCCCATGGCACCACTGTACCAGCTGGGAGAATCCTTTCGCATGCTGGGGAACAGGGCTACCAACACTACTGCTCCCTGCGCAGTCCTCTGCAGCACATTCCCCCTCACATTTCCAAACTCTTTCTTGGGGGTTTCCTGTTAAGTAGAATGAGCGTGGCAGTTTGCTCCCAAGTGCAGAACTCGAGCACCTAAGGTGTTTTGATCTCGCACAGATGTGAACTGACTATTTTTAGACCAAGCGGTGAAGTCTTCACACTTACCTTATTCTGATGGGTCCAGTACAAGTAGAAGCCCTTTGGGTCCACCCGAAGAATCACAGGAGAAGCACTTGCTGTTTCCTGACAAAAAAACAGAACAAAGAAGGTTAGCACCTTTCGTGACTTGGACAACCCATCACGGAACGTAAAGTTCCCAGTTCAAATATAAACTCCGTGGTGTGAATCACCCTCTGGGACTGATGGAAACGAACCAGATGGTGTTAGGACATCTCCAGCAGAACAGTATGAGCCTTTGGAAGCTGATCTCTGCTGCAGCCTGGGTCTCACCTAGCGCTATGCATTTAGCTAGAACTACTCTCTTGGAGCTTTCTATAAATGAATTAAGAGAAGAAAGTACCTGTAGAAGCAATTAGTTGTTTCATTTGAACTGCCTTCCCTCCAAGGCATCTGATTTGTTCTACAAGCTCCAGAAGGAGCCTAGGCCAAGTAAAGAAAGCATTCATCTGTAGCAGCTACCATCTAGGTGCTCATGCCAGTTATTTGGCTCTCTTCACAGAGAATGGGGTCCGTTCAGCACGAGTTCAGGGAGGGCTCCTTCTAATACAGCAGACGAGTCTGCTTTAGATGGCGATTCTTAAACCCCAAGGACTAGCTCTACACAGACCAAAAAAACAAGCAGCTATTTAAACACCCACACTACAGGTACAAAATTGGGTGAAATTATTTGATGCCGAATCCCATGTAACAGAAGGGTTCCCTTCAGCTCACAACCAAAGCATGTACTGCAAAGGAGACAGAGGTTGTTCTGAGGCTGTGTACTTTACAGAATCATAGAAAGTTTTGGGTTGGAAGGGACCCCTAGAGGTCATCCAGTCCAACCCCCCCATGGCGAGCAGGGACACCGCTAACGAGATCAGGTTGCTCAGAGCCCTGTCCAACCTGGTCTTGAATGTTTCCAGGGATGGTGCCTCCACTACCTCTCTGGGCAACCCCTTCCAGTGTTTCACCACCCTCATGGTAAAGAATTTCTTCCTTATATCCAGCCTAAATTATTGCCTCTGAATAATTGCACTGCTGCTGCATTTTCAGTTAGGGGCAACTTCATAGACACTGTCAAGACAACAGCCATTCCCGTCTCACGTGCAAGCCTGTGCTGAGAGCCGGATCAGCGCGAGCTCTTTGGAGACACAGAGCGCTTGGTGCCTCCAGCTGGGCCCCAGCCCATGTGCTCATTCAGTCTAGGTGACTCCTCACTGCATTTGACCTCTGGTGCCACAGAACATAGGACCATAAGGCCTATCAGCCATTTCTAGGAAGGCTTCAAATTCAGTTCAGGAGGTTGAAATCCCCAGCTACTGAGATGGAATCAGTAACGGAATTTGGAAGTTGTATTTGTCACTTGGCCTTGGGTTCTTCAGCCTGTTATTGAACCCATACTTCACTCCAGAGCGTGTCTGTATTTCTAGAGACCTTCATTTCCAGATTCAGTATTGTTCATCACAGCAAACTGCCCATGTCAGTGCATCATATGCTCTCCTTCCACTCACTACTGCCTTTCTCACACTCCGCTAGGGACAACGCTCACCTGCACAGCATCATGCCCACGTTCCAGAGCTCCTGGTTAGCTCCCTGAGCGCACGGCCACAAGCCACAGAGAGCAGAACAGGCACTGCAGTACTGCTACTGAGCACTGAGCCATGTTCCTAGATTATCTCCTACAAAGCAGCTTTCATGAAAGCTAGCTGAGGCTGCAATGAGGACCGCTGAGAGCTGCCCTCCCGATCAGGGACGCGGACGGCCACGGGGCGCAGGACTTTCCTAGGGGTGGCTCCTTGCAACAAAGGAGATGGCGAAGGTGGTCTGGCAGCCAAACTGCCTGCTGTTCGCTCTGTGGAGTTCAACTCTAGGGCAGAAAGCAGACATCGTCTGGTAAAACCCTGTAATCCATGATCTTGAAGAGAGAGAAACATTTTTGCTTCTACCATGAGGGCGAAGAGTCAGCACAGAGCCAAATTCACATGCGTCTGCTCTGCTGAAGAGGTCAGCTACTACACGGTGCCCTACCTGAGGTTTTGCAAGGGTTCCCAGGCTGGTTGTTGACATAAAATATCATCCATGTAGTAGGACTTCACCTCTTTAGTCTGCTTGGCAGTCCCAGCTCGCTGGATGCTAAACGGAGCATAACCCCAAGATGTTGCAGCCAACTCAGTGGACAAGTCAGCACAGTCCTGCCTGTCAGGGCTCCTCCTGCACTGTCCTCTACAGAATACATTACAAACACCGGACAAGGTGAAGGCACTACACAAAAACTATGGTTTTGCTTTTCTCAGGGAACTGTTGGGTACGGTGAAGGCTCTGGTCCAGTCCCAGACTCTGCAGAGTGATGTCACGAGGAAACCTGATCTACCTTCATTCCTTTGCCTTAGATATGGCGGAAGGAGTTCAAAACTGTTACCAGCAGCATGGCCAGGTCAATTCAGAGTCAGACAAAAAACCGCAGGCCCATGACCTCTAAGAACATTAATCCTGCAGCCCCGAGCTCTTGCCATCACCCTTTGCAGGCTGCTCTAACTGTGGAATGGGAAAGCAGGATGAGATGGGGCGACGTGACCAGAGCAGCTCGCTTGTGGAGAAGGCTTTCACTACTGTCGGAGCTCAAGTCTGTGAACTGCTTAGTAATTAGAGGTAACCTTTTAGGAATGCTTACAAATCTGTAAACCGTAGGAAAAAATCCACAGAGGACTTGAGCTCGCTAACTTCTATGGTTGCAGCAGCAAATAAACACTTGGTGGGTCTCAGAAGCCCAACCTGACTCACCTTAGATTTCAAGGGAGCCCAACTATCCCAGGAATTCCTAGTGAAGTACTTAACAGCTTCGGGTTTTCAGGAAAGTGGTCCCCAAGGACTGAGCATAGAATGTCAGCAGCAATTTCAGACAAGTTTGGCTACTCTTATTCTCAGAAACCAAAACCCTGTTCAAATTCAAAGCCACAAGTGCATTCTGCAGGCAGTGGCTCCCTTGGAAAGCAAGGGAAGGCTGTGCTTTCACCATACCCTGGTGTCACCCTTCTGTTTAGGTACAGCTAGTGGAGTAACTGCCCAGGGATATTCCAACCTGTACTCCCCAGCATCCATCCTCTCTGCCAGCTGCTTACTCCACTGCTTTCTCACTTCTCAGTGCTGCTGGACCACTCCTGCTTACGGCACACGCAAGCGATCTGCCTCCGCCACATACGCTGCCTTGGGACTTCAAACTCTGTTCCAGCTTTACGCCCACAAAAGTAAGCCCTCATCCCTCCTGCGCTGCTGCTGGAGGCCCCTTCTAGCGCGTCTCATTTGCAATACCACATCAAATGTTTCTCCCAGATCTTGGTGAATAATCATAACCTGGCTTGCCCTCTGTTTTACCAACATTCATGCTCAATAGCAGACAATTCCTACCCCAGACAAAACGGGATGGGCAGCTGCTGTGCCCTTGCTCAGGCACGCGGGTATTGGGGTAAATACTCTTTTGCCTTCCTAGAAAGTGAGGAGGGGCACTATTACATTCAAATTAACTTCTCCTCTTCTGCTGTTCCACACACTCGTTCCCTCACAACGAAAGGCAAACAGAGACTGCAAACCGGGTGTGTTGTCGATACAAGAGGACACCAAGCTGGAGAGAGAAGCAGCTTTCTGCAGCACGCTCCGAGGCTCCGGCACTGTTAAAGCACAGGCCCCTTGCTGCTCGGCTGCTACGCACTTGGTAGCTCACAGACCCACAAGCCGGACAGGTGAGGGAGGACATGGCTCACCCTCTGCTCTACTCCAGCAGCAGAGCCATAAGGGGAAGCAGCTGGGAGCCTGATTTCCTCTCTATCTGCAAAGCACGGAGAGCCCGCTCAGCTCTGGAGTAAACCCTGCTCCTCACACTCCTCCGGACAAGCCCGACTGCCGTGTGTGCCCCTCGCCCCAGGCAGGCTCCCAGCAGCGACGGCCCTCCCGAGGGCTGGTCCACAAACACAGCCAGGACCCCGGGGTCCTACGCCGGAGAAGCTGCGCACGCAGACCCAGGGGCATGCTCCATTCACTTCCAGCCTCCCCAGCAATACGAGGTGCAGAACCTAACACATGTGCCCCTTGTCTTCAGCCTTCAGCTCTCCTGTTCTTCTCTGTTCACTCTCCCTATCCAGAAACTACTGCTCTCAGGTACGACACACACCATCCCATCCCCTCCACCCAGACTCTCCACCAACCCCAACGAAAACACAGTATCTGCCCTGCCACCACGCGTACAATCTAGCGAAGCAAAAACCCCAGTACTCACATCATCCCATTTGATGAAGCGCTCGCCCTTGGACAGATACTCCTTCACCTCCGGGGGCTGCAGGACAGGGGTAAGCATGGACATTCTGCCCCGCAGACGTGCTCCTCAGCTACCAGAAGCAACAGCGGCTGCACAGTTTGCTCCTCCTCGGCCCCCTCTCCTCTATCTCTGCCTCTCACATGGCAGGGCGCTCTGCCATTGCCACTGTTGGCATCAGAAAGCAAACAGCCTCTTATATCCCAGCCAAATTTAGGAGGGGCAGGGACAGGCAGGCGAGGACCGATGAATCTGCATTGTAAATCAACAGCTCTCCAAGCAAGCACGCGGCGCTCAGCCCAAGGTCACCCAGAGGAGAGCTTGCGATGGGTTGAGATGCCCGTGTGGGCAGTCACGCACGCACGCCGTCTCTCCAGGAGGGACCCGCTCCTCGGAGTTGTACTTGTGAAGCGCAAGGTTCGTAGCACTTCCGCAGCTGAACTTCCTTAAATGTTCTCTTTGACGAAGTGCAGGCATGGCCAGCCGACACTCAAACGACTTCAGCAGATGTGGTTACAGAACAGCTCAGGCTTTGGCTACAAGCAGACTGCCCCCTTCATGCGACAGGCCAAATACCACGTAAAATAAACGCACTCCTTGCTCTCTACAGACTCCATTTCTGGGGCCATTTACTGCACTGTCCAATCTTTTACCTTTTTTCTTTTCTTTTACGGGTTCTTCTGAATGTCAACCTGAAAAGTGACACAGACCAGCAGAGCAGATGGAAATTCCACAGGCAGACAAAAGAAAACATTCACAAGAGTCCCTAGGAACTGCAATATTCTCCAGATTCACTTGGGTCTACTGCAGATCCTGTGGGAATGCAGGACGGGAGAGACGTGCCAGGTGGGGATTACAACGATGAAGCTGCAGGGGAGTGACGGAAAGCAGAACAGAAGGTTAACGGCAAACAGGGCAAAAGCGAGTCCCTGCTCCTGACCTTGGATCGAAGGAATTGTGTGTGGACAGCAGAGGAGAAAAGGAGCTCTGGTGGCAGAGGCGCGCTGGCTAACCAGGAGGAGAGTGGCTTGTGAAAAGGACTGACACAGGCAAGGTTAATTTTAGTCAAAAGGGCAGAGCCCCACAACTAATTAGAAGTGGAGATAACTGTGCTACGCTTGCTGTAACAGGATTCCCAGCCACATGGTGGGATTTCATCCTTGTTGTCTCCTGCAAAAGTCAAGGTGTTGCACTTGCCACGGCTCAAGAGGGACAAGATGATGCCAAAAGGAGCGCAGCTTCTCCAAGAAGGGTGGGCAAAGAAACCCCCCCTGTGCAAAGGGAGCCAGCTGCATGCTTTGGTTGCTTCTTTCCCAGCCCTGACTTACCCAGTTTGGTGAGGCCAGCACTTTAAAGCAGACTGGACAGCCGGGGGAGGCTGACTGAAGGAATCCTAAGGGCATTCTCAAATGTTCGTGGCATGAGGCAGGAGAGATCAAGTGGACATGCAGCAAGTGCTCTAGCTGTAAAAAACAAAGATGGCAGCAATTACAGCAGAAGGCCTGAACAAACCTAACATCCTTTGCACATTTGTTTCAAGGGTTTATCGGCCTGACAAACTGGGACTGAGGGAGCTTCTACACTTCCAGCTACCGACGAGTCTTCTGCATTTACTAATACATCTTGCAAGGCACCGTACTTTCCAAGAACTGGCGACCCAAGCTAAGGCTGTTAGTTCTGTTTTACGAGGGCAGCAAACTGAGGCGGCTTACCCGTAGCTGTGCTTGCTCAGTGCCAGGGCTGCGACTAGGGACATGGGAATCCATCCCCTCCGGTCTCGCAGCCAAGCCACACTCGTGCTATTAAGCTTCCTCTGCATGTGCGTCAGCGCCGCGTGCTTCTCGGGCAGCCAGCTGACAGAGCACTGGGGTACCCTGGGCCCAACCAAGACAGCATCGCCAGGACCCCCCCCACTCAGAGACCACTGTGACGCCCGAGCAGCAGAGCAGCAGATGCCAGTGTCTGACCAGAGCCCGAAGGCTGAGCTGGAAGCACTGAGGGACGACAGCAACAGCCTGGGACTTGGCATGAATGCCAGTGAAACACCAGGCACTGCTGGGTGGGTTTGGTTCTCTGTGCTCTTCTTGCAAGCAGCTTAGGAACAGAGCCCGAGGCCTAGGTACGTATGGAGAAAGGCCATGGGAGCACAAGAGGCTGCACTGAGGGCTGAAAGTTTTCTCTGCTCTCACCTGATCCCTTCTGCAACGCCAGAGCAGCTTCAGGGCTGCTTAACGTTAACTTAGGGAGCAGCTGTGAAAAGGATAAAGAGCATTGGCCTTGCTCAGAAGCGCTGCAGCCCTCCTGCCCTCTGCACCACAGAAAGGACTAAAAGCAGGCCTTGGAGGTCACAGCAGGGAAGAAGCAAAAGGTGGGATGAGCTTTGCCACCTGGTACTGCCAAGGGCAGAAGGCCCACAGATGACATCAGGCAGCCACAGCTACCGGTTCCAGTGGCCCGTCTGGTTATTTACCAGTTATCATAGCTTCATGAACCATGCCCGCTTCCTGCAGGAACCGGGGGGCCACAGAAAGGCTGCTCCTGTCCTGCATTCTCTCGGACCTGGATATTCAACAGCTTTTTCTCATCAACAAACCTAAAGTAAGCAAGAATCTTGCCACAGCTTTACTTGCTTGTCACTCCAGGTCAGCTTTCCCTAGGGGACAAAACAATAAATTTACAAAAAGACCCCGACACCAAGAGCAGCAACCAAGCTAGCTGCTGTCCTGTGAGGCTGCACGGTGCTGCACACCAACTGCCACGATCCCCGCTTGCGTAAAGATGGTCGCAAAAGCTGAAGCTCACTTCCTTTTGCATAACCCAGCCTCCTTATCTTTCATTTCACACTCCTTGCTCTATGTGGGAGCTTCTGTCCCTTGCACGAAGGGACGGCTGATGGAACAGCGATAGACACACAGCAACAGTCCTGCCCTCTGCTGAGAGCTCCGATATCGGAGCAGGCAGAAGCAGCGGTGCTATGAGCAGTATTTACCCCAACTACCCTTTTTCTTTCTGCTGCCAGGCCCGTCACCCAGTGTATACTCATCCTATATCCCCTCTGTTCAGGGCCCCGTGCCCCCTTTGCTTTCATCCCTTGCCTTCACTGCTGTGCATCCCACCACCAACTGCAAGAGTTTTGATGTGCAAAAATTTCCTTTTTTTTTTAGCTGGAGACTCTTCCTTATCTCCCTGTCCTACCTACTCAGCAGCCTCCACCTCCCACAAAGTGCATGCAGAAGCAAGACAGTCAGCAGTGCCCTTCAGAGATGTTACAAGACAGGGTCTGCAGCCAGCAATTTGAGCCATGCTGTCTGTTAAACCACCTTGACTGGATGGCTCCCGAGTTCTAGGAAATTGTTTCATAACCTCAAGCCCAATCTATTCCCAGCACACAGAGAAAGAAATCTCTGTAAGAAATCTCTTCCAGCATTGTTCCAATTATACTTTGCAACGTGTAACACTGCCCTCTGGTGAGCAGCTATGATACCGCACACACAGCCTTCAGCACTGCCTTCAAACACCAAAGCTGTTCACCCTGCTGCGCCGCCTTCTGCTCTGCGCTCTGAGCCCTGGGAATCCTGACAGGATTAGTGGCATCATCAGCGCTACAAAGGCCGATATTTCCTCACCACCCCCAGAGCGGAGAACTGCTGAGTGCGTGTGCCGGGGCCTATTTTGTGTCCTGCTTTGAGCCCAAACCACAAAGGCCAAGGATTGGTGACAGCTCTCAGCTGACAGCGTGACTACTCAACTTGATCTGCAAAAGTCAGAAGGCAGTGGACTATGCCACAGAAAGACAAGTGGCCACAGATGCCACACCACCATAATAGGAGTGAGGTCTTGTGTTAAAAAAAACAAACCTAAAACTACCTGGCCAACCACCGGGACATGGCTAGGTCCGTAATTAACGGTTCGCTGCAGCAGGAGTATGTCACGCTCACAGCACTCTGATGGCTTTCTGCACGGTTCCGAGCTGCGCAGCTGAGCAACGCGAGCAGGCTCACACACTATTTACACATCCTACACACATTACTGCAGTACAAAAGTAATCGCTGCACAGGGATGACTGAACCATGCAATTCCTAATTGCTGGCAGAAGAATGAAACTTTCCAAGGTGGGTCATCATCAGAAGAGGAAGGAGGGTGCTGAGCAGCAGCACACCAGACAGGACGTGCCCATCCCGTGTTACCTTGCAGTAACAGAGCAGCAAGAACAGGAAAGCGACTTCTACCAAATCTGGAGGCGAATGCACCCAGTTGCCCCACTGTCATCTACCTACAGTATAAAATACTGACCTGGAAATCAGAATACCAGGGGAGGAAGACCCATTTCGCTCTTGACCTCATCAACTTCTTCTCCCTACTCTACCAGCCCAACTTATTTTGACTGCAAGCCGTCTCTTTCTGTGAATGCATTCCCGAGCCCGGCTGAGAGCTTAGCATTGCTGTAATACTTCTGCATGCTCACGCCCTCATTGCTTCTGCTTTTCACACTCAGGCCATTAGTTCTACAACCTGGACTTTACTCACCCTGCTTCCATTGGTTCGGCATAATTTTTTCCACTTGTGAGCAGGTCAGATCCAAAGCACGTTTTACAAGTGCAGTCTCCAATGGAAGGTGCAAGGCAGCAAACCCAGCTGCCACAGGAACTGCTTCTGCCCGCCTGAGTCACGTCCGGAAGAACACAGTCCCCTCGGGCGGGTCACACAGAACAAGCCACGACTTCAGCTGCAGCTCAGGGGGCTTTGAAGATCAAGGCAACTTCTCAAACTGACATTCTGGGGAGACAGTACCTGGGGCAAGACACAAACATAACAGCTTTAGGAATGGGAGAAATTACCTGTTTTAAAGGTCAACACGTTCATTCTCAGTTGAGACAAACTATTATTCTTCAAGCAGTCTTCATTGTAAAATAAAAAACGAAGGGTGAGCTCTCTGATACACAACAGCTTCTGCTCAAAGTGTTCAGGGCATCCCAGAGATTCCCACTCAAGACACAGAGGCTCCCACTCCAGACTACACCCTGGTGCAGCACCATTCAGTCAGGGATGAAAGAACAATAAAAATAAAAAAGGCTCTAAACCTTCTTTGCTCTGCCCCTACCAGCTGCTTCCAAGTTAAAGAGTGCTACCCAAGAACCACGCTCCCACTCAGCTAACAGAGCTGAACAGGGTTCAGCCATGGTCTTCCCTGGCCCTTCCGCAAACTTCAGTTCTCCACGTGCTAGACCAAAAATCTGCTTTCATAATATCCAGCCTCAACCTTCTAGTATTCCCCTCCTCACTGCAAAGCCTTTTGCATACTACATTTCAAACTCTTCACCTCCTTGAGGTGAAACGCGCTGGTGAAGCAGTGACATGTTCAAGTTTGGTCCTTCAGGAAAGAACGCATTTTCCATCAGAGGCTGCAAAGGAGAAGTCAGGTGGGTTTGCAGGTAGGTCTACAGCCTCCACTGTTTTCAGCGCAGAATACAAAATCAGAGATTCACAAGCTTTTCAGGCTAAAAACCACTTTCAGCCCCCACAAGTTTCTCACTAACCTCCAACTAGATAATTGAAGCTGTAGGGGGAAAAAAAAATTTCAGAAAGCACAATGGCTCCACAGGCCATGGGAACCATCCAATGAAGCTGACGTACCCAGCGGATATCCCCAGCAACTGTAAAGGTGAAGCCAAAGGTGTCTGAAGCTCGTGTGGCAAGACCTCAGGCAGGCACTGCCCTTTGATAATCACCTGGGGACGGGACAGGGTTTTACAGCAGTCCCTAAAGAGACCATGAAAGCCATTTTTGTGCACTTTGGCAGAAAGGTGGGCCCTCTTGGCACATCACTGCTGCCTGCAGTACCACTGTGTACACGGGCAGAGTACTGATGGAGCCTCTGCCATTAACACACACGAATACACACGCACAGCGCAGCTAGCGCTGCTGTCCAAGAGACTCATCTCCCTGCCTTACTGGGAAATGCCCTTTTTTACCTTGTTTATTGGTATTTGTGCTTTTTACACAGCTTTTCTAGCCCTGATGAGTGCAATCAGTGTAGCATATTTTAAACCATCTCCTGTCTTTCTAGAGGTCAAAATTACATCTTGAAAATGATTTTATTTCATCACATTATCAAACAGGGAACAAACAACAGGCAAACACACAAAATGACTAGTTTTCTCAGAAAAGAGCTCTCTAGGAAGTATTTAACTCCGCGTGCACCTCCAGCCATGCTTTCTTTGGAACAGCCAGATAAATGTGGGAACAGGAAAAAGCAGCAACTGGGATGGAAGTCACTGTCAGAGCGTAAGGAAGGCCTCTTACTAGGTCATTCTGTGGCATCCCGTGTGTACAAACGGCCAGAGGCAGCAGCACTTTCACGAGCTACACTGACAAATGTGAGGCTGGGGGTACTGGCAGGAACAGTGACAGCTCAGGAAGGTGTATCAGAGGAGGCTTCTGCCTATTTAGGCATGCTGACGAAAAGCAGCACAGCTTCCCCCATACAAAGTCCAGCTCTGGCACATGCCACCTGCTAGTGCTCAGGGCATACACGACTGGGTGAGATGTCAGGTTTGATTCCGTGCTGCAGTTCACAAAGTGTGGTCTTTAAGATCCCAGAAAACAAGCCACCGTTAGTTCCCAGGCACACATGGCCTCCAGAGTATTTTTCAGCTGATAACAATGCATGTACCATGGTCTGCATCCAATTGGGGAATAATGCTGTCACATACCAAAACCCCTTTGGACACCTCTGCTTGGAATGTATATACCCAGAAGAGTGCATGATTATCAGACCACTGGATCTGGAACACATATTCTCCTGAGCAGAATGGCCAGTGGCTTGTAATACAAAATTTATCTGAAGACAACACAGCATTAATAAGGAATCCCACTTAAGCTCACTGCCAAGAAGTCTTCCCTCTTTTCACAGACGTACAACATCGCAGGACTGAATTTTCTGCTGACATCTTCCTTGCTTTCTGCTCCTGGAAGCATCAGAACAGCCTCTCTGAGGACTTCTCAGCTCCATTTCCAGTCGCAGCCGGAACCAGGATGGCAGAAGTGTGAAAACAGTAAGATGCAAGCAGTAAGAATCAGCTCCAGCAGGACTGGGAGAGGTTTCAGGCTGCTATTTTAATGCAGTCAAATAACCCTCCCTTGCACAGGGTTATCAGCACGAGTCCAGCACATTTTCCTTGTTCAGCTACCAAAGCCAAGCGCACAGAAATGGAGAAAGTCAAAAACTAACAGCCACTGTTGATTTTTTTCTGCAAGGACAAATTGCTGTGAGATCAGGAAGCGTTATCGCATTCAAAGCTAAATTATTTTAACTAGGGTGCAAACCCGTGTTGACCTTGTGTACAAATGAATCCATCTGGATATTCAAAGCAGTTAAAATTTCATATTGCCTTAGTGTAACTCAGCAAGGACCCGAACTTAAGCTAAGTCAAGCTGACTTCAAAGACTGGACAAGCTGTCTGGTCTAACCAAGAGCTTGGCTGCATTAAGAACTGGCCCCAAAGAGTGCTGGAGCTATCACGCACAAGTGAACTACTGAAAAAGCACCCTTCTCCATCCTGGAAAAAACAAACAAACAAACAAACCCCCACAAAAACTATCCCATATTGAAACAGCAGTAAACCAGACTAAATGAGGATCACTTCAGCTTCAGGGCTGTATCATGAGATTGTGGATAAGGCTGTCCAAGAAAATCCTGTTCCGGTGCTTGCAGGGGCAACAACAAGTTGATGCAACTCTGAGTAAAGTGGTGTCATTCTGCAAACATCATAGGTTGTATTTTCAGACAAGCTATGTCAGTGGTCTCCCGCACACATGTGAGCAAATACTATACATAGATGCGTAGCTGTGTGCATCAGGGAGAAGCACAACCCATACACACTTGTTTTTCACACAAAAGGTGGGCGAGTTCAGCTTCTTCAGACCATGAAAAGCAGAAGCCAAGATGCACAGGCAGATTATGGGGCCATTAATCATCACTGTCCCGCTGCTTGAAAAGTGGTGGTTATTTTCAAAATGCAGCCCTCGGAACTGTGCTTGGATGTTCAGTGGGTGTGGGTGGGTGTATACGCACACTTCCTCCTTGCAAAACGAACAATGAAGCACTGATTTTTGACTCTAGATTCCTGCACAGAAACTCTGTTTATAGTCGCAACCAACACGACAGTACAGGTTCACAGCCAAAGAGAATCTTTTTTATTTAAAAAACCCCCAACATTCATCCTCTTGAAGTCCCACCCTCAGTGAAACGAATGCAACTTTCTTCTCCGTAAACTGAGTTGTGAAGCCTACAGCTCAGAGCACCAAGAACCCCTAGGACGAGAGCTTAACATTCCAGCAAATGGCAAGGCTTCTTATCTCAGTGAATGCCCAGGGCACTGTCAAGCCACGCTTGTCAGCCTTTTCTGGGGTTCAGAAATGTGTCATGGGAACAACAGGCCAAAGACAACTCATGTTTTCTGGGAGAACTCCCTGCCTCCAGAAAGCTGACTGAGACACATCTCCACTCAACCCTACACCCAACCTCAAATTACATCAAATAAAAGCAGATCTTCCAAAACATCGTGAACACCTCTGCTACAAAGCTAGCCAAGCAGCTCTCCCCACTCCAGAGTCTGAACCATTGTCTATTACAGGAGTTTCTAAACATTAAAAATAGAACAGTAACTCCGTGTCAGACATACTTTCCACTCTCAAGAGTTTACCCATCAAGGCAACATTCACTGTGCAAGGCTCTCCTGCAAGCAGGACACAGTCTTTATACTGTGCAGATGGTCCACAGAATAATAAAATGGCTCAAAATGGGCCTCGCCAAATTGATGATACAAGGTTGAAGCTGCTAATGCTTCACTCCCCTGAGCTACCAGCTTTCTGCCCCAGGCCTCTGTCCTGAGGACAACCAGGCCTCTTGCTGCTGTATCTCCAATTCAGCATCACTTTCACCATCTTCCCCACCCACCCTATAACCTCTGCAGATCACTTTCCAAGTCAGCGCAAGACAGTGGGTTGTGCAAGCTTCACTTACCACAGCTAAATCAGAAGCTGAAGGAATTAAAAGAACATCCCCAACCTCTCTCCATCTGTTATTGGATTAACAAGAGACAGCACCTTCCCACGTAAGATGGAGATTTCAAAGTGTAAGAGGAAAACGCCAGAGAAAGAGAACCCGATTCCCTGCAGGCTCCAAGCAGGAGACTGGAATGGTGTGAAATAAGGTGTATTTCCTTTAGAAGAGCGGACAGCAGAGCTTGAGGGATTGTCCCCTGTCAAGAGCAGAGACAATCTTGATGACAGAAAGCTCAAGCCTAGCAAAGTATTTGCTCAAGGACTCCAGCCAAGAAAGAGAGATTAATTTTAACACACCTCTGCCATCCTTTAAAAATTAGGAGGCAGGTAGAAAGACCTCATCCATCTCTCCCCTCCCCAACTCACAATCATGGCCAAGGAGACAGCACAAAGTTTAACAAGGAACACATAGCCAATAAAAAACCTACAGTTCTTTCTGAAGTCTATAATCTGCCCGTGGAAGTCACACTGCTGGAGGCAGACACCAAGAACAAAAAGCAGGGCCAGAGGTCAGACAAAGGAGCGTATAACATCATGGTAGTGAATGACAATTTTAGAGTTAACACAAGCTCACCACAGTGGAGTAATCAAGCCACAGACCTCCTCAAATAAGGTGATCATTTGTAGGGTGTCACATCAGATTGCCTCCTAACAGCAGGGCACAGGAAGAAAAGGCAGAGCAGCTGCCTTTGCTGAACCCAAAGCAGAGGAGCAACGGGACTACGGGAAGCCACCCAGCCCATCCCTTGTCACAAGGCGGGACCAGCTGTGACATTTACCAGCTCTGACAGACATTAGTTCTGAGAGGCCTCTCAACAGCAGAGGCTCCACCACCTCCCAGGCAACCCAATCCAGTGTTTCGCTATTCTCAGAAGCAAGGCCTGTACAGAGGTAGTATCTCAGGCCAATAATCTTCCCTTAATTAAGTCTCCTCTGTCCTGAAGCACTAGATACTCTCCACTGACTCTGAACATGGGAAATCAATAACACAAGTTTATTTAGCTACATCCTTCAGGGACCCTTCGAGAGCAAACATCCCACTGCAACAGGTAGCAGCAGAATTCAAGCAATGCTGCTCCGTCAGGTAGGTGGAAGACCAAATCTTCAACGACCTGTCTCAGCACTTGGGTTTTCAACTAACCACAGGTGCAAGGCAGTAAATAGCAAGCTCATAAGGAAACAAGTTTCCTAGCAGACCCTCAGCTAGGGCAGGGGAGTTGGACTAGATGACCCACAGAGGTCCCTTCCAGCCCTAACACCCTGTGAGGTCAAACATTAGAGCAGCTTATAAACAACAGGACCCCAAAGAGTACAGGGTTTGGGCATTTGGACTGTCATGGAAGAAAGGCGAGGCGTCCGCGGGCTACACAGCTCTCCTTTGCTGGCAGATCCAGCCCCAGAGTACACCATGTGCCCTTGACTGCCCTTGTCTCAGGCAAGAGATCTCTTTTGTGTTCTTTGAACAAAAATCTGAGAGGGGACTAATTTGCAAGCTTTATCTAGTGTCTGACATTCACTGATTTTACAAGACCTCTGAGCTCTGCACCCCAGAGCTCTATTCCTGCACCACAGGAGCCCACTCAATGCACAGCTTGGTACTTCTGCTAAAACCCAGAGGACAAAGAAAATATTATTACTGCAGCTCTGGCTTTCATTTGCTTTTATGGGTGGTTGTTAGCAAGGAATTAAGTTTAGGAACAGTAGGCACACGCCTTCTGTCAGGTGCCTGCGCTTGAACAAAAGGACCTGGAGAGAAACTCACACCCATTTATCTGTTCACAGTAAAAACTGGGAAGGCAGGAAGGAATAACTCACAGTGAACTATCTATCACCACATTTCCTCGCTAGAGCAGCTCCAGTTGAATTTATCTTCAAGTGACACAACGTGCAGCAGGATCTCAACCACATCACCCTCGCTACCTTTGCTGGGACTGCTGCTACGACTGCGCTGCATGTCCGTAGCCAGTTAGTCTGCCAGGAGCCCCACTGATGGAAAAGGAGTGCTATTAATTGCTGGATTTACAAATAGAGCTTTGCTGAGCAGAGGGGAAAAAAAAAAAGGCAGCACCAGTGCAAGAGCAGCAGTCATTTGCTCAGAGATTGAGAAGGATTCTTTTCCTTCCCAGGAGAGACGAAACCAGTTTCAGGGACACAGGACTAAGATGTGCAGCTGTAACCGCTTTTTACTGCACCAATACCCACCAACCCACCATCACCTTCTGTGCCTATGTCCTGTATCAACCTGCTGACTCTTAAGCTTCTTTTATCAAACTCAACTTAATATACATTTGAGTACCTAGCAACATTGCAGCTCTTGTTTCTGGCTACCAACTTCTGGACTACAACAGGGCAGAGTTAAGCAATAAAGGAGGACGTCACATCTCCAAGGACAGACTTAAAATGCGGGAAGACAACACGGGCTTGACAAGCATCAGGCAAAAACGATCAACCCCTCAATTCCACCCCAGAGGAACTGCCTGCATATGCCAATCCTCTCCCCCAGAATTCCAGAACCAGAATTAAGGAAGAGCATAGGGAAAGGACTTGTGGGAGGCAGTAATTCATCATCCTTTCACCAGGGACAGTGGTAAATTGTACCAGTGGCAACAACAGAGATCACCGACAGCACAAGGGTTTGGAATGAACAGATCTCTGCACAGATTATTTGAGGAAGAACTGTAAGTGGACACAGGTGGTGGAGCCCAGCGAGACTCTACCTGTTCGTCTTCGCAGCACTCAGCAGCAGGAAGACGAAGGCCAGCAAGAATGCGAGTACAAACCAGCGGCTGTAAGGATGGACTAAAAAACAAGCTGAAGATATAACAAATTATGCTAGACATACAGGGTCCAAACTCAAAGTTACAATACTCTGTAGCACAGAAACCAAGAAGTCTCTGATCTCAAAATAAACAGCTCAGGGACATACGTAAAGCAGAGGGGTGTGCTGAAGTCCTAATAAAGCTACAAAATTTTTCTTTTAAATGCAAAGAAAAGGTGCTGCAGCAGACAGCTGCTGAATGGAACATAAGCAGCAAGGGGAGAACAAGTTGGAGCAAACCCATCATCAAGAGAAAACAGCCTGAAAAATTAGTAGAAAACCCATTTTGTAGGAACTGCGATAAGTCCAAATGCACTGCTTAACTTAAGAGTATACAGCCCAAGGGAATTTGTGTATAGCATCTATAGAACAACACCAAAAATGCACTTCTGTGACTCAGGAAAACTCCTGCCAGCAGGATGCCATCAGCTAATGCTATTCAGGTGTATGAAATTTCAGTTCAAGAACAGCACAGTCAGGTGGAATAAATCAGGGCAAGAGAGCTAAGGGAGGGGCAGCTCACACTGTTCAGGTGTATGCAATTTACACTCAAGAAAAATGCAGTCAGGTGTTATAAATCAGGGCAAGAGAGGTAAGGAGCCTGTAGAAAAGTTGTAATATCCACTAACAAATGTTTCCTAGACATACTGGGTTACGGCAACATTTCATGAAAATCAAATATTTCAGAAGGATAAAGCATGTCATTAGCTTTATTCAGAATCAGTCACAGAGCCACTTGGGTTGGAAGGGACCTTTAAAAAAATCATGTAGTCCAATGCCTCCCCGACCCCCCTTGGGCAGCAGAATCCACTCACTCCTACATTTACACTGCATAGCCATGATTTTTATTACTATACACAAGATCTGTGCTGAGGCTGAAATGCAGAGAGTCTCCAAAGGCAGCTGGCAGCACGGTGCCGCACCCTTCAGCCCTTCCAGCCAGGCAACAGCAGGGTCTGGGCATAGAACATCCCATGCCTGCACAGCTGCTCTCCACCAGAAAAAAGTTTAGTCCTCAAAATTCCTTTGCCCTTGTTAAGATCACCCAGAGCTTCCAGTCAACACAATTCACCCTTTGCCAAGATTTACATCTATGTTGAAGTTCTCCACTTCATTCCCCAACATATTTTCTGCCCCAGCAGTCTTCCTCAGAGCTGCAAGCTCCACACTTCTTCCTGCAAAAACTCAGAGGTTTTCCCTTTCTCTCCCAACCCTCCACACTTCTCCTGCTATTGAGAGTGAAAATAAAATGCTACTGTTAACTGAAAACTCACTCACTTCCTCAGATGCCTTTCTGGGTGACAGTCGCTGTTAGCCTGCAGCTCCTTGCTTACCAGAGGCTTGCTGCTGCAACGCACCTGACTGGCCTAAGATTTAAGGGAGGGAGAAAAAGAAAATGATTGTAAAAGGAGCAACTAAATCACTCTTAAACATCTTGCACCATAAAGAAAAAAAATCTACAAGGCTAATCCACACCCCGGGGCAGCGTTTCAGCCGCCTTCTGGATCAGCCCACCGGGTGCTGTTGGGGGCTGTCAGCGGGCAGGAGCCAGCGAGACCCCGGCAGCGCCAGCACAGCTCCGGGCCGCCCCTGCGCGCCGGGACCAGCCCCACCGAGGGGCCCCGCCAGCCTCCCCCCGAACGGCGCTGCCCGGCCGGGGCACGACGAAGTGACCTCCGCCGCGAGGGGCCTCTCCCGCCCGCCCCCCTCCCGCTCACCTCTCCCTGCGCCGGCGGAGCCCCAAGCGCAGGCCCTGAGGCG
>Ga0065711_1004540_pt1 | contig 23173 bp, 17 predicted proteins | sample Hoacrofraction12_FD_59098 | JGI IMG/M metagenome (GOLD analysis project Ga0065711, IMG submission 59098) | Hoatzin crop microbial communities from Cojedes, Venezuela - Epithelial fraction 12 v2 (version 2) | ecosystem: Host-associated > Birds > Digestive system > Esophagus > Crop | place...
CAGCGGCGGCAGCGGCGGCAGCGGCAGTAGCTCTCCTGCGTGGCCTCGGGACGGCACTCGCGCTCCGCCGCCGGGCGGGCCGCGGGGAGGGAGAGCGCTCCCGAGGTTTGCAGCTCGTTTATTCCTACTCTGCAGGGCTATTTCTCACCAGACACTAAACCCCGTTTACAAATCTAGGTGCTTCTTAGAAATATTCCATCGAAAACAACAGAGCTGTATCTGTGCAACAGGTAGGACAATGATTCATCTAGTTTGGAGTTGTCACCGAGGTTCAGCTGGCTTCCCTTCTGTGTCAAAACTGCTTCCACAAAGAAAAAAGTCATTGTCATAGCAACAAGGGAACAGAAGGCCCAATATGCAGGCAGGGCCTTCTTAGGGAAGTGTGCTACTTCTTAGGGAAGTCTGCTACCTCCCTGGGACCTGGGTTAAAGACATGAAGAGACAACTACCTGCCCTGGTACAGCCCTTGGATTATTATCTGTTATTGATTTTTCAGGTATCAGGCAAGTAGTCCAAGGGCAATGAAAAGAGACTTCAGGGCCTTGGGCTGACTGGTTAAAGGATTGGGAGCACAAGTAGTGTTCTCCTCTATCCTTCCAGCTGCAGGGAATGATGAGGGAAGGAATAGGAAGAGCTGGCAGATCAATACCTGGCTCTAAGCCTGGTGTCACCAGCAGAATTTTGGGTTTTTTGACCATATGTCCGTTTACACAACAGCAGGCCTGCTGGCAACAGATGGGTTGCACCTGCCTCAAAGGGAGAGAAGAATCTTCATGCAAGAGTTTACAGGGCTCGTTGAAAGAGCTTTAAACTAGTTCTGAAGGCAGAAAGGGATAAAACCAGGCCTGCTAGAGATAAGTCACCCATGTTTGAGAGACAGTGTGCTAGTGAGGTCCTTTGGTCTGCCGTCTCAGTGGAGGTAAGGGATGGAGCTCCATGCAGTAGCAAAGATGTAAGGGTTATTGATGTGTGAGAACCCACAGAAGCGCCTGAGAACGGTTACGTAGGAATTGGGGTTTGTCCCCCAAAAAAGGTGGCAGAATCAACAGCCTAACTGAAGTGCAGCTACACCAGTGCACACAGCAAGGGCAACGAACAGGAGAAGCTGGAAGCCATCATGCAGCAGGAAAACTATGATATAGTTTCCATCACAGAAACGTGGTGGGATGACTCGCACAACTGGAGTGTTGCAGTGGACGGCTACAAATGCTTCGGAAGGGATAGGCAAGGAAGGAGAGGCAGTGGGGTAGCTCTGTATCTGAGGGAATGTTTTGCATGTCTAGAGCTTAATAATACTTACGGCGTTCTTTGTTTCAGTCTTTAATAGTAAGACCAGTTGTTCTCGGGGTACCCAGCCCCCTGAGCTGGAAGACAGGGATGGGGAACGGAATGAAGCCACCTTAATCCAAGAGGAAATGACTAGTGACCTGCTACACCACCGAGACACGCACACTTCTGTGGGGCTGGATGGGATCTACCCAAGCATACTGAGGGAGGTGGTGGAAGTGCTCAACAAGCCACTTCCAATCATTTATCAGCAGTCCTGGCTATTTTAACCAACTGGCTGGATGGCTAGGCCCAAAGAGTTGTGGTGAATGGAGTTAAATCCAGTTGGCAGCTGGTTGCAAGTGGTGTTCCCCCAGGGCTTAGTATTGGGGCCAGTCTTGCTTAACATCTTTATCAATGATCTGGATGAGGGGACTGAGTGCTCCCTCAGGAAGTTTGCAGATGACACCAAGTTGGGTGGGAGTGTCAATCTGCTAGAGGGTAGGAAGGCTCTGCAGAGGGATCTGGACAGGCTGGATTGATAAGCCGAGGCCAACTATATGAGATTTAACAACACTAAGTGCTGGGTGCTGCACTTCGGTCACAATAACCCCATGCAACGCTACAGGCTTCAGGAGGACTGGCTGGAAAGCTGCCCAGAGGAAAAGGACCTTGGGGTGTTGGTCGACAGTTGGCTGAACATGAGCCAGCAGTGTGCCCAGGTGGCCAAGAAGGCCAACGGCATCCTGGCTTGTATCAGGAATAGTGTGGCCAGCAGGAGTAAGGAGGTGATTGTGCCCCTGTACTCGGCACTGGTGAGGCCGCACCTCGAGTAGTGTGTTCAGTTTTGGGCCCCTCACTACAAGAAGGACATTGAGGTGCTGGAGCATGTCCAGAGAAGGGCAACGAGGCTGGTGAGGGCTCTAGAGAACAAGTCTTATGTGGAGCGGCTGAGGGAACTGGGATTTAGCCTAAAGAAAAAGCGGCTGAGGGGGGACCTTATCGCTCCTGAAAGGAGGGTGTAGCAAGGTGGGCATCGGTCTCTTCTCCCAAGTAACACATGGTAGGACGAGAGGAAACAACATCAAGTTGTGACAGTGGAGGTTTAGATTGGATATTAGGAAAAATTTCTTCACTGAAGGAATTTCCAATCATTGCTACAGGCTGCCCAGGGAAGTGGTTGAGTCATCAACTCTGGAGGTATTGAAGACATGTACATATGGTGCTTAGGGGCATGGTTTAGTGGTGGACTTGGCAGTGCTAGGTTAATGGCTGGACTTGATGATATTAAAAATCTTTTCCAACCTAAGTGATTCTATGATTCTAATAACTCTCATGCTTGACTTTGACCCTGACCAAGCTAGAAGTGCCAAGAGAACAGCTTTCCATAGTAACTCAACATTTCTAATTTTGCATGAGAATATTAAGATAAACACACACATACACACACACACACACACACACACACACATTATTGTTCTGATTTTATTAGGAGACAAACCTGAAGAGTCAGGCTTCTTTCGATTAAAAGCACTCTTACTCTAATCCACAGTAAAAAAAAGTGTAGCACATGAATATGCTTTTTTGTTTCTTGGACAGTTTCTTGGATAAAGTTCATTAGATAATGTTTCTTGGATTTTTTGGTCATTTTTTTTTAATAAAAATGCTAGTTAGGCAATAAACCAAAATCTATTAAGATTTCTTTGAGAACTTTTCTAGGTTTTGTTGATCTGACTTCTTCTTCATAGTTCTGCATCATTTTGGAAACGAGACATTGTTTTGTTACTAAAAGCTATGACAGCAAAATCTCATCTCTATTCAAGTTGCACACTAGTTTTCTTCAATCAAATAGTACCTGAATGGTCGGAAGTAGAAACTGTCCTTTAATAGAACAGAAGTAGAAACTGTCCTTTATTTTGTGCATAAACTGAATCTGAATTAGCAAAAAAAATCTGAAGTCTAAACCACCTATGGCATATGTATCTTCTTTCTTTACAACATCTTTTATAATGTGAAGAACAAGGAAAAAAGTGTTCTGTACTCATTATTAGTTGCATATGAAGGTTTTTTCTGACCTGAATTTAGGCAGAATGAAGTACTTTAAATTCCTTATTAATAGATAGATTTTCATGAAGAATATCAAACAATCTCAGTGCCTCCAGAGGATGCCTTTTACCCACAAATCTTCATTTGATTACTTTCAAAGGAAGCAGTGGTCAATTTTGATCAACTGCCTTATTTTCAAAAAGTGTTTGTTTTGGTTCTTGTTCCTTTGAGAAGATCGTTTGAAGATTTGTGTGATGTTGGGTTCTTTGTGAAATCTAATCAGTTAATCTTCTTCTGATGCAAAACTGTTAAGCTGTTAGCAAGAAGTCGTACATGAACATAATAGTTGTTAGATAATAATGTTCTATTATAGTCTGCTATACAGTGACAGACTGTTTAGAGATTGCAGATGGGACGAAGACGATAAAGTAATTGACTTCTCTTGACTAAGCCTGAAAGACTTGTAGCAGTCTTTCTCCACAGTGCTGATAGTCCTGATTTATTCCTGTGGAAGATAACAACAAAGAAGTGCAGGGGGTCTGGAGGGCAGTTGATCCACAAAATTGTATCATGAAAGGGTATTTAAAAAAGCAGGGCAGTTAGGTGGAAATTAACAAGACAGGACTATATCTAATAACAGTTTTTCAAGAGCAACTCAGAGCAGAATTGAAGCCCAAAGTCTACATGGCATGGACACAAGCCACAGAACAGAATCTTTAGGCAATCTTGACAATATTCCAGGAAAAGAAAGGTTGGTAAACTTTGTCCCTCAGCAAACACCCACAAGTGCATGAATCACAGTGTGCAGCCAGCATGGCTTCACCAAGGGCAAGTCCTGCCTGACCAATCTATTGGCCTTCTGTGATGGAGTGACTGCATCGGTGGACAAGGGAAAAGCAACAGAGGTCATCTATCTGGACTTCTGTGAAGCCTGCAACATAGTCCCTCACAACATCCTTCTCTCTAAATTGGAGAGATATGGATTTGATGGGTGGACTGTTCAGTGGATAAGAAATTGGATGGAAGGTCACAGCCAGAGGGTAGGGGTCAACAGCTCGATGTCCACATGGATGCTGGTGACAAATGGTGTCCCTCGGGTGTCCATACTGCGACCAGAGCTGTTTAACAATTTCATAAAAGACTTTAAACAGCGAGATCGAGTGCACCCTCAGCAAGTTTACAGATGACACCAAGCTGAGTGGTGGCAGCTGACACACCAGAAGGATGGGATGCCATCCAGAGGGACCTGGACAAGCTCGAGAAGTGGGCCTTTGTGAACTTCATGAGGTTCAACAAGGCCAAGTGCAAGGTCCTGCACCCGGGTCAGGGCAACCCCCACTATCAATACAGGCTGGGGGATTAAGGGCTTGAGAGCCGCCCTGTTGAGAAGGACTTGGGGGTATTGGTGGATGAAAAGCTTGACATGAGCCACCAGTGTGCACTTGCAGCCCAGAAGGCCAACTGTATCCTGGGGCTTCGTCACGAGAAGCGTGGCCAGCAGGGTGGGGGAGGTGATTCTGCTCCTTTACTTCGCTCTGCTGAGGCCTCACCTGGAGTCCTGTGTCCAGCTCTGGACCCCCCAGCACAAGAAGGACATGAACCTGTTGGACTGGGTCCAGAGGAGGCAACAAAAGTGATCAGAGAGCTGGAACAGCTCTCCTAGGAGGAAAGGCTGAGAGAGTTGGGGTTGTTCAGCCTGGAGAATAGAAGGCTTCTGGGAGACCTTATAGCAGCTTTTCAGTACCAGAAGGGAGCCTATAGGAAAGATGGGGAAAATGTTTTTAGCAAGGTCTGTTGTGATAGGACAAGGAGTAATGGTTTTAAACTAAGGGAGGGTAGATTTAGACTGGAAATAATAAAGAAATTTTTTACAGTGAGGGAGGTGAAACACTGGAATGTGTTGCCCAGGGAGGTAGTGGAGGCCTCATCTCTGGAAACATTCAAGGCCAGGTTGGACGGGGCTCTGAGCAACCTGATCTAGTTGAAGATGTCCCTGCTCATTGCTGAGAGGTTGGGCTAGGTGACCTCTAAAGGTCCCTTCCAATCCAAAGCATTTCATGATTCTGTGATTCTATATCACTATAGCTTCCATTTGTGATTAAATAAAATCCTGTGGCAGGTAGATAAGAGGAGGGGTCCTGTCCAAGAGGTCTCTCACTAGGATGTAACAGCAACTAAGCTGACTAGTCATATGTGCTAACATACATAGTGTCCTAGATCTGATAATGTTCACAGGTAGGTGTTGGCCAGAAAATTGCCTGGCATTATTTTGCCCCCTTATCGAATGTATAAAGTTGACGAAACCTAAGTTTACTGTTATGATGACCACAAATATTAGCACAGCACAGTTCCTGCTCTGTAATACCCAGTTTATGAAGCTTTCCACTGGAAATTTAGGCGAGGCCGTGGAACACTTTGGTTTTTTGTGAGATGGCCAGAAAAAGAATGGAGCTATTAACGGGTAGATGATAATATCTTATTAAAAGGTAATATGTTTCCAAGAGCCTTGTATGACCGATAGATGTAGAAGTATTTTTCATAAGGCTTGAGACTAATGAAGAAGAAATCCCAGGCAATCAAAAAAAATGAGGTTCTTATTCCAACCTAAGCAGAGTTGGCTATGTGTAAGGAACACACTATGTGGAAATTTCCTTGCTCAGACTGGGTAATAATAATAAAATATTAAAATTTTCAATTGACTCTTTCAGCAATGGAATATTCTTGCATTAATACAAAACCAGCCGACAACATATTCCTCTTGAAACAAAAGAGTGATAATTAAACAAAGTTACAGTAAAAATTAAGATCAGAGGAACTGAGGCACAGTCAGAGGAAGGGGTGTTCAGAAAAGCCTAGCAGGTGACGTGCTCAAAGCAGCCCCTTTCTCCATCTCTCTGAAGGCAACGGAGGAGAACCTTGTGGCAAGAACCTTTATTAAAAAAGAATTGTTTTCCACATTTCTTGAAGGTAATACATGATATTTGTAACAGAAGGGGCTCCAGCACAGCTCTTCTCTGCTGCACTATCTGCATCATGCCCCTTTCCAGTAGTCACATGCCCCACTGAAGTCCCTAGACAGTCTGTGGCCTTCTGTGGGGATGGATCTGAAGCCTCTGTTCCCATTTCAGCTGTCTTTGGAGACTGGTCAGCCTCTCTCTGGGTGACAGTTCCCTTCTTCATAGGGGCTGTAGTTCTGCTGTTGCTAAGGGAGATGATGAAAAGCCCAAGAATGTGCTGGGCTGCTCTTAGTTTTCATATTAACAAGTATGAAAATGTTTCTGCTCAGAGCTTTGGAATGCTGTTGCCTTCCTTCTCCTCTGGGATGACTCTCCTTTCAAGGGTCTTGTCCAGCAAGGTCTGGACAAACTAGAAAGAAATTAAGTGCTGCTATTCACTTGGCAACATTTATTATAGGCATCGAGGGCAAACAACAGTCAGTTGAGCCCTCTGAGTGCTGCTTTGACTTCCAGTTTACACAACAAAGCAAAACATCCTCTTTGGCTTCTATTCAGTTTTATGATACACAGAAATCTGCGTAAAGTTTAATGCAAATTTTAGGATTCGCATTGCAGAATTCTGTTCAACAAAACACTCCATATTTCCTCAAAGCTTTATACAATGTGAGTCATGTCTGTGGCTTGATTTAAATATTTACCTCTCGAAGATTCAGCTTTATTTAACAGTAAATTTATTCATGCATCTTTTAGCTAATACATCTTTCCCATTGTTTTAGTTACTCTCTTGGTATCTTCCACTATTCTAAATATTTTTGTTGTGCAGTGTCTGAATATTTCCACTTGTTTTGTGCAGAGAGCTTGAATTAAAGGACAGCATGGGGTAGGAGGATTTTATGAGCAGACAGCAAGTCGGGGAATATCTATGAAGGCAACAAACATGAGCTGTGATTGAGGATTTCATTCAGAAAATGAAGGTATTGAAAATTTTGAATTCCTCAGACTTGGCAGCTGCTTGAGTATTTGGCACTTATTAAGGAAGGATCCCAGCTTTACTTGAGTGATGCAGCAGGCAACTGATATCCAGAACAGGATAATTCTGGTGTCTTCTGTGCAAAAGTGAACAGAGCAGAGGATTCCCTCCGCAGCACTTCCAGAGTGTCTGAACTCCTCCTTTACAGTGTGTCCAGTGGTGGTGCCCGAGTGAGAGTCTGCTCAAATGTACCTGGTTGCTTTGGTAAGTCTCATCCTGTCCAGATCTCCAGCGTAGAGGACAGAGGTGGAAATTCAGTTATGAAAAGTACTGTCTGGGACATTCTGATGACCGTTCACTTGCACTTCACAGACATGCAAGGATGCACTCCAGTTTATTGTTGTGTGGGCAGACAGTGGCATGACAAAAGGTCTTTCTTTGGCTTTTCCTCCTGAAGGTACCTCTGCCAGTGATCCTTTCATTTGTTTTAGGATTGTGGACAGTTTTGTCTCTGCCCTTTCTCTTTGCAAGCGCTTGACAAGAAAGGGTCATGTAGGTATGGGCTTTCTCTGATGGTTTTCCAACTAGAGTTGAATGTGTGTCTCTCCCTCAAAGACACTAGGCTCAGAATCTCTGAAGGGTTCCCAGAAGAAGAGGCAGAAGACAAGAAAATGGCTGAAATACTAGTTGTGTGGTGTTATTCTTTCTTAACATCAAGAAGAGAAAATTCTGTCTTTTCACTAGTTTTTAATTGGAATTATGACATCTAGTCAGTGATCCACACACAGAGGTCAAGTGAGCAAGTGGAAGAGTGCTAGAGAACAATGCTTGGGATGCAGCCACATGAATCTTCAGGGCCCATTTTTTAGCAAAATCTCACTCACAGAGCTGAGGAAGAAAGCCAACCATTAAAATCTTCTTGATGGGGAAACCACATTCCCTCATATGTTTCCCTCTAAAAACACACCTCTCCAACTGCTTTCTAACATAGACTGTCAAATAAAATGCCAGCTTTGTGCAAACGGGTTTCCTTGCAAAACACTGTGGCCTCTGTGCACACCCGAGTGACTTATTCTCAAGGATTAACACTGTAATACCCCACAGCTGCGACACGTTATGGTAATTCTTACTTGTTGAGCCAGCAAAGCCTGCAGCATCAGCTCGTCTGTTCAAGTGACTGCTCACTGACTGCGGAAGCACTGATTTAGACTGGCTCTGCTGTTGTGTATGCCTCAAGTACAGGGTGTTCGGCCAAGGCCCTCTTAAAAACCCAGGCTTATAGGTTAAATGGATTTGAATTGACTCTTACCTAAGAGACAGAATGGTAAGATCGGAGATCCTGTAATGCAGGTGCATTTGAGAACACCAATTTTTGTGAAGTGAAGCTTCTGTTTCTATTCTAGGTCTCCACTATTGTCTACAAAAAATATTAGTAGCTACCACCTGACATGAAATATGAGACAATGAAATAGGACTACTAAATTAGTTCCTTATTAGAAGAATTTTAATTCTTTATTTTTTCTAAGTACTGCTGTTACATTTTCAATCAGAGACTAAAACATTTGGTTCTGCAGCACTCTCACCAAATGCATTATTTTAGACAGCAAATTACCTGGAAATATTTGCACACAACCTCTGATACAATTTCAAGGAAGCAAAGAACCAAAGTAAATGTTAAGCTGACAAAAAACCCAATATAGTTCATTTCCTTTACTGCCTCCTTATAAAGGTAGCTTGATGTTCTTTTTCAGACTGAAAAAAGGTTCTTGTCTTGTCTGATGTTCTAATCTGTTCAGGACGTTTTTATTACTTCTGTAACCTGCAGGAACTTTTTATTACTTCTCTAACCTGAATATTGTTAATTGTTCCCTCATCTTGGCACTATTTCTCATGCCAAACATCACAGAGTATGGACACTTTTTAAATTAAGACTGCACTTGTGCTCAGTTAATTTGAAATATGTCTGACTAAAACACTCTGCTATGATTCTCTCTATAGCGTCGGAGTGTTGGCTCAGCCTGCCTTTTTCTCCTGCTACAGCCTTTTCCATATATATTTCTGTTTCTTTCATCCTAAGAGAGACCAGGCACCACAGGACCAATATTGAAAGGCTCCCAGGCTGGCACAACACAACAAGCCAGAGGTTTATGAATCCCTTTTCATCTGATGGGCACTAATTTTTCTAAATAGACTGCCTTCAGCATTTCCCACCAAGATCTCAACAAATAACCCCATGCAACACTACAGGCTTGGGGAGGAGTGGCTGGAAATCTGCCCAGAGGAAAAGGACCTTGGGGTGTTGGTCGACAGTCGGCTGAACACGAGCCAGCAGTGTGCCCAGGTGGCCAAGAAAGCCAACAGCATCCTGGCTTGTATGGAGGAATAGTGTGGCCAGCAGGACTGGGGAAGGGATCGTGCTGCTTTACTCAGCACTGGTGAGGCCGCACCTCAAGTAGTGTGCTCAGTTTTGGGCCCCTCACTACAAGAAGGACATTGAGGTGCTGTAGAGTGTCCAGAGAAGGGCAACAAAGCTGGTGAAGGGCCTAGAAAAAAAATCTGATGAGGAGCGGCTGAGGGAAGTGGAGTTGTTTAGTGTGGATAAGAGGAGGCTGAGGGGAGACCTTATGTCTTGCTCTCTACAACTAAGTGAGAGGAGGTTGTAGTGAGGCAGGTGTTGGTCTCTTCTCCCAGGTAACTAGCGATAGGACGAGAGACAATGGCCTCAAGTTGTGTCAGGGGAGGTTTCAACTGGGTATGACGAAAAATTTCTTTACTGAAAGAGTGGTCAGACATTGGAACAGGCTGCCCAGGGAGGTGGTGGAGTCACCTTCCCTGGAGGTGTTTAAAAAACATGTAGATATGGCACTTCAGGATATGGTTTATCAGGCATGGTGTTGTTGGGTTGACAGTTGGACTTGATGATCTTAGAGGTCTTTTCCAAGCTATGATTCTATGATTCTATGATTCTATAAATTTGACAACTATTTTTCTGGAATATTGCAAAACAAATACATAAAGAAGAATTTTGCATATGAAATTGGGGCCTCAGCACTATCAGCTCTACCCGTCTACTTCAAGCTGCATCGTTGTCGGCAAAGCAGTCTAGATTTGGGGAATTTTGCTGGAGTGCCATCACAAACCTCTGCTTATCAAGTTTTCTATTGAGAAAAAGAACACATGCAAAAAAACCCCATACATTTACATAAAGCCCTATCCTCCATCCTCAGTCTCGATTTTCCTTCTTTTTGTCATGGATTACACTAAATCCATCAAAACCCGTCCAGTGAGCTGGTGAGTCACAGTCTCTCAAGGGTCCCTGCCCTGGCACTGGTCACCCATGGCTGCAGTCCCTTGGAGGTGTACCTGCATTAGCATGGGTCACTCACAGGCCCATCAGGGTGTCCATACCCCCTTCAACATGGAACATCTCCTGCTCCAAGAGTGAATCTCCAGACCCAGTAGTTGCCATTGTGCTTCTGAAATATTTCTGAGCAGTAGCACTGGGGTCTTCTGTGTTTGGCTAAAGTTTTGATCAGGGATGGGTTTTGCCACTGTTGACAACACTCGTTTCAGAGCCAGCTGGAACCAGCTGTGACCATGGCACAGTAGTTCCTGGCCTCACCACACTGGTCACCTCTGCCTCCCTCTGCAACTTAAAACCTGTAGCTTATGCACACTTATGCCTGTATGCCAAATATAAGTTTGGAAAAAACTAAACTGTGCTCAAAAAATAAAATGGACATATGTGATGATGTATTGTGAAAATAGCACTGAATTTCTAATACCTCAGATATTTATGTCATACTCTTATGCTTCACACTACCAAATATTTCTCATCTAAAGAATCTTTTGAACTTGTAATTTTTATATAAAGTAGACATTTAAGTTTGGTTTTTTAATTTTAAAAGTAGTTTTGCCCATTGGCAGATACAAATAATACCCAATTCTGGTTAGCAACTTGCAATCATCTCCCTTAGAATCATTTACTGAAATAAACAATTTGTGGAAGAAATAATATTCTCTTCTTTTTTGTTCAAAAAAAAGCAAAAATTAAAAGCCTGGCATTTCTTCTAAAAAGCTAAGCTCACAGTCTTCTAAACAGCATTTTGTATAACTGGCATTGAACTGGCATTGACTATGCAAGACATTGGATCCAAGCCAATGGCTTCTCATGCTGTTGAGATGTTCATGTTTGCACACATGCTTTCAATCTCTCCCATGATCCAGAGATACCAGGACTGGTTAAAGTAATATTCTTGGAAGAAATGAGGTCATTTTCAGAATTTTGAGGGCCTTTTATACTTATAATAGTTTTTCAATTGTTGCTGTCCCCCACTGATGAAAAACTGCCTTTGCAATTATTCTTTTTCACGAAGGTCAGAAAAAGTATTTATTCCCCTAGAAGGCAATAGGTTTACCTACACACACTGAATGGGAAGACGTAAGGAAGATCTCATCTACAAGGCTAGCCTTTAAAAATTAAATTGTTTTCTGTGTTCTCATTTACAAAGAAAATGCTTATAGTTTTGAACAACTCTACAGATACAGCTGGTCTTAACATGTGAGATACTAGATGGCCTCCTTTCCTCTTAAGATCTCAGTGTCCTGTGCAAGTGGCATTTTTCAGTTCACAGTATCATATCTGTCTTTATTAGTGTTACTATTGTACAGGTATTAAAGATGTAAGTACAACATACATTTTAGACGTACTTTGCTTTGAAGGTCTGAAGCTGAATAGTATCTAGCCATGGAGAGACTTCAATGGCAAATAACATTTGTGGGCCTGTGCTCCTGGTTACATATGATGTTAACTTCCAAAAAATTTAAGGGTAGGATACTTGCCAGTTTAAGATTATACTGTTCTTCAGCTTGGGCAGAAAATTTTTAGAATATGTTTGGTTTTGTCTTTATCTGTATCTGACCTAATACCAGTACGAATTCTCAAAAAAAAATGGGATGACATTTTAGACATCAGCTAATACTCTGTTTTTACAGATTTGTGCCTCCTCAAAATCATGGTGATTCACTGAAGTCTCTATGGGCCATCTGGGAGCTCACAAACAAGATGAACACAGTGGTATCTGATAGCTTCATGTCAGAAAGATCTACAGTTTCAGCTGCAATATCTAACAAAGCTCCTGCACCTAGATATCTGTCTTGGTTCCACTCTGAAGATTAATGTGACGTAGCAGCATGTTACATGTTAGAATGCTTGTTTCTGGGCTGCTGCATTTTTTAGCCTCCTAAACACAGATAACATTTCCCTCTATTTCAATTTACATGAATATGCACGCCTCTCAGCAAGTATAGCTGAGCAGAAAGGCTCATGATGAAGATCTCTGGCTGTCTGTGGAGAAGACAGCTGAGGACTCCAAAGTGTCTGGCTGCCACAGTCAAGTTAAAGCAGGCTTGTGAGTCAGTCCTCAGCAGTACCATCTCAACCATGCAGACACATTTACGCAGGAATTAAAAATTAGTTACTGGCTGTGCACTGCCCTTCTTTCTGGCCATATGCACACGTAGTGCTTCAGAACAATAAATGCATGCAAAGCTACCACGTATTCCTTTCAGGTAACCAATTTCCCTTGCAAGCGGCTTCACTCACATGTAGTTGGGTTTCTACATCCAACGGATGGCAAAACTGTTGTTAATAGACTAGACTAGGATAAGCAAAGCTCTAATAAGTCAGGATTTTATAAACACCCAGGTGGATTTGCTATTAAGTCTCACTTGGGCACATATTCTTCAGTTCATACAGAAGCAACTGTATGATTTTGAGAGTTTTCAAGCAGTGATTCACTGATCAGGTGCACTTTGCATAGCAGATGTCATGTGGAAATTGTGTGGGTGCCATGTTTAAAACAGTTTGGTCCTGTGTGAGATCTTTTGTCAACAAAACTTTCAATGCAACTCTTCACTGAATGCTCTGTGAAAGTGTTTTGACAAAAGACAGATAGCAAAATTTAGCATAATGATACTTTCATATTAGTGTGAGAGAACTGGAATAGCACATAACCAACAGATCACAGAGTGTACGTGTGGTTGGTGTTGAATATAGCTTCTAAGTGAGAAAGAAATTCATTAAAATTAACACCACCACAGTAGAAGTTAGAATATCTCTCCCTCCAGGTTTCTCCAGACATTTCAATCATCTGCCTGATCAACCCATCCTTTCCTAGTTCCCAGGAAGGCAGAAAGTATACACAGTATTGTTTACACAAAAGATCCCATTGCTGTCGATCAACCTCAGGACTGCTGCACTCTGGATCATGATCTATTCTCAAAATGTTCAAATTATTTATAGAGGACAGGGGTGGCATAAAATTTTCTACAGGAAAGGAAAGTAATTTCTACTTGGCAAATGCAGCACTGAAAATGGGCTACAGTCAGTGAACAATTTTGCTGCTGGAATAATTAAGCAGGTGAAAGCAGGCTGAAGGAAGGTGCTCCCACCAGAAGATTGATGTGGAGAGAATGAATGGCTTGCTCTTTTTAAGACCAACTCAGATGGAGGAAAACACATATTTTAGGAATTATGTTTTATAACCTGCTATATCCCACAGAAGAAATTCTGCTTAGGAATCAAAATTGTCCTCTTCCAGGCTTCAAGTCCTACTCCAGATCTTTAGACGTATACACTGGGTTTGAAGACTGGTCTTGAGCACAGCCTTGGTGATACAATAGTCCACACCACATCTTCATTGTTAGCAAAGGGTCCATCAGCCTTAAATGACCTGTATTTGCTCAAGAAGACTTCATCTATAGTTACATCTGTTAACTAGAAATTTTAATAGGGGAAAGGTAACTTGGGTTTATAAGGTTGTTTGTGGCAGGAAGATCTGTTGTACAGCCGAATTCTCCATCTAGTCTGTGCATTCAGCACAGTAACGGTAGCTTTCTGGTTAAAAACACACCAGTAATCTTCAGTGCCAGTACAGCCAAAGACCTCACTTTTCTAAGAAGTAGATTTGGAGGCTTCCCACATAATATATCTGCCTTTTTTTTTTTATATTACACCTCAAAAAAAGTAGCTGACCAGAGAAATCACAAGTATTAATATATATCTCCAGAATGCATGTGCTACCTATTTTCTCGCTCTGAATAACATCTGGATTTTCTTCAGGCTGGCTGGCTGTGTAACTTGGAAATCCATGCCAAAACATCTGTAAGTCAGCTACACATTGCAAAGCATCTGCAGCTTAGAGCTTGTGGGAATTCCTTGAATTATGGAATAGGGAGCACCGCAGAGCAGGAGGGAAGGGGAAAGAAGAGTGGGCAAAAATCCCAAATCCTTGTGCTGCACTGTTTGCATGAAGGAAAAATAATAAGAAAATGAGAATAAGAATGAAGAATGACTGCCTCATTCAGATAATCTGCATTGCAAAGCTGCAACTCACTAATAATCAGAAAAAATACAATTCTGGTCATCTCAGTACAGATTTTTAAAATGCTTTCATTCAGCCTTCATGCACCCTTATCATAACTGTATACAAAATTCAGACTCAAAGTATTTCTTCCACTTCATTCTTACTGTTGTCAATTTCTATGAACTAACAACTTGTCATAAGCTGGAAAATTCTACACGGTTTTAGTTCAAAGTCAAATATACCTTTAGATTGTAAGAACCTTGCACCTTTCCTGCCAAGGACACCAACTGTCTTTATCAACTGCCCCAACAGAACTGATCAGAGACTTTGATTTTGAACGTTCTTATTGAACTGGGATTGAATGGATTTGAATTTACAAATTCATGAAGAATGCCTGATGAAGCAAAAAAAAAAAAAGGGCAGAAAAGTTGTTATCTAAACTGTCTTAGTAGACCAACAAACACTATATGCTTACATATAAAAACCTAAAAAAAAGGGTCTAATTGGTCAAACCAATAGTTCAATACTCTGCCTCCAATAGTGGCAATGGGCAATCCAGTGTAAGGTGAGCACATGAGCCTTTGTCTGCAGTCCATTCATCTTGTACTCCCTCAGCATCTGCAATCATCGAATCAGGGATGGTTATTATACTTGCCTATACACTTACCTATTCCTGGTTTAGATTATGGCTGTGAGAGGGTAAATTCTTGCCTATTCTCTCATCATCTGTTTATAGACCTTTCATCCACTAATTTCTCTTTAACTCTGTCTGGAGAAAATATCTGATCACAAAATTACTAGGATCAGCCTTAGAGTTTGAATCCACATGTCCTAGACAAGAGAAAAAGCAGACTACAAGACATTTAAGGTAGAAGGGCTGTTCTCTGCTGCTGCCGAAGCCGGGCCACAGGGTAACAAGGAGCTTGAGGCCAAAAGGAGAGTGCCAAACTGTGACAGAGAAATCCAGTGGCTGCACTCCATATCCCTTAGATTTTTTGTGTCCATATCACTAGACAGCAACTAGACTGAAACAATTATGGAGCAAAAATGAGGAGCACTCCTGCAGCTGAGGGCCTTAATTTCTTTACATGGCAACTAATACCTCCAAGCCCACTAAGAAAGAGAAACAAAACATAACCTCTCACCATAGTTTCTGATAAAATGCGGTCTTCAGAGGAAGGAAAAGATAGTTCTTATCTTTCCCATAAAGCCCATAATATCTGACAGGGAAGCTAAAACATAGTTGCAAGCCAAGATATGACATACCCTTTGACACTCTTTGGTCTCTTGAGCTGAATTTCTATTCTGAGAAGTGACTGGGGAAAAACAGATCAGCCTCACTTTCAGTGTTTGTGTGTTTGTGGTCTGTGAACCATTAGTTAGTTTCATTGCTATTGCCCAATTAAAATCAACAAGATTACATGAGTGTGACCGAAGGCACAACTTGAAAACAAGGAGGCTAGGCAGCTCTTTCACAGCACTAAGACCACAGATACACTACCAGACAGTTTAAGAAAGGTTCCATCTTCACTGGGGTTGAGGACATATGATCATTAGACTTAAACACAGCCAGTTTGGATTAAAAAAATATCAGTCGAAGTCTAGAAGAGCTAGACAATGGGCTGAAGGCTGGGCTCACTTAGGATGCCCTTTCTAGTCCTACTTTCCTTATAGCATTTTTCACTCCTGAGAGGAACTGCACTTTATACACTGGCCCGCCTTCCCTCAGAAGTTCTGTAGGTCAGGCTGTTCTAATACTTCCTAAAGCTAATGTCCTTTCCTCTCTCCTGGACAGAGTCTTCTCTTTAAAGAAATGATGCCAGGTTCAGCACAGAGATTTCATTAAAGAACTAAACAAAAAGCTGACCGTGGCTTCTGGGTTACACTTTCAGAAGGGTACATTTTGTTCTTGTTGGTCTCGGTCCAAAATAGCATCAGTCTAAAGTTTACTGGAATTTACGCTGGCTCACACCATCGGAAGTGAAAGTGAACCAGTGTCAAGAGACAAGTACACTTTGTTGGTGAAGGGAAAGAGATGCGCAGTTTAAATCTCTCATACCCCCTGGTAAGTGGCAGCATCAGTCATCAGTAGCATCACCCAGTTGAAAAAGCATGTACTAGCACTGGTAGTATCCAGTTAATTTTGTTCTATATTCTATTTCATCAGCATAACAAAGTTGAAGCACTAACTTTGATCTTTATCTGTATGGAAAAGTCTCCTCAATTTAGAGGATTTCAATCAAGATTTTATCAATAATTTTTATTCTAATAAATAAATAATAAAATTAACATGGCATTTCACTGATTTTTGTTTTATTTTTAGCTAACTCAAATGAAAATCTACTTCATTTCTTTTTCTGCTCTGCAGTTTTCTGTGCTATAAACTCATACTGATAAAGGAAGACACATCATATAAGTTCTACAAGTATTCAATTTTGTTTCATAGACATCTTTATGTTAAGCATACAGGTGTAAGAGGAGAATAATTTCCTAATATTGATATACTTAATATGGAAGGTTTGAGTTGCCATAATGTGGAACACAACTTTCCCCTTCCTCCCCACAGAATAAAAAGAAGACACGTAACAATAAATTCTCACTAGCAAGAACAGCTGAGATGTATTAACGACCAGTCATCCACAATACAATAGTTTTAAAATTTCACTTGCTTTTTTGGGGGGATTGGATTTTTTCAATTTAAAGAGACAGATGTTAGGAGGTCAGAATAAGGTAAGGCATACTGAGGATAGAGAGATCCTGAATGCAGAGCAGGGCTATGCAGTTGTGTATTCTGGGACAGGTGAATAAGATACAAAAGAATTCACACTTTCAAAAAATACCTTTTTGCTCATCATCGCGATGTAACACTTTTTTAAACTGATGATTACAGCATAGAAAGTTCTTTATCCTACTAACTTGAATCTCTCCTAGTTTTAAATGAATTTCCAGTAGCTAATAATTAAACTAAGGGAATAAAACCCCTGTGAACACAGAAGCTCCACTGCCCTGAATCTTTCCACTGTATGGCAGCAACAGTTAGATTCAAAAAGAGGTGCCAGCTCTGAAAGTGGAAAAAGGTGACATTTGTACCTGATCAGCTGCTTACCAGAAAAGAAGTAAGACCTTTAGAAGCTTTCTTCTGATCAAATTTAAAGGAAATAATAGGCAGAGTGGGAACAGGATGTTGTCATGATATCCAGCTTTGAAAATCTGATCTTCTTCACTTTACCAAGAAACAGTATCTGTTTGAAGATCCTGAAACCAGTCCTCTCTGAGAGCTGTCCCCAGTTCTCCAGCATCCCAGCAGAAGTATGAAAACCACCACTGTGAAGGTCATCTCTGGAATCCCAAAATGGAGTAGTCTGGGAGTGTTTGGACCTCCTCTGCTCAGCACTCAGGAGGACACCACTGGGGTACTATGCCTGGCTTGGTGTATTCAGTATGACAGAGGAAGGGACTAAGTCCATTGGAGGGTCAGTAAAAGAGTTAGGGAGCTGGAGCACAGAACATTCAACGAGAGGCCAAAGACACTGTGGCTGTTTCACCTGGAGAAAAGGAGGCTAAAGGGAAATCTAGCAGCCGTCTTCAGCTACCTGACCAGGGCTTATAGAGAAGACTGAGCTCAACTCTTCTCAGAAGTACACAGCAACATGACAAGAGGTAATGTACACAAATTGCAACAACAAAAAATCCCTGTGAAGGTGGTCAAACACGGCAACACAGACTTGAGAGGTTGTGAAATCCTCTGCTTCAGGCAAATCTGACACAACTTTGAGGTTAGCCCTGTTTCAAGCAGAGATTAGGACTAGGTGAACTGTCAAGGTCACAGAATCATAGAACATCTCAAGTTGGAAGGGGGCCATAAGAATCATTGAGTCCAACTCCTTATTCCTCAGGACTACCTAAAATTAAACTATATGACTAAGGGCATCATCCAGACGCTCCTTGAACTCTGACAGATTTTGTGCCATGACCACTTCCCTGGGGAACCTGTTCCAGTGAACAACCACTCTCTCAGTGAAGAACCTTTTCCAAATGTCTGAGAAAAATGGTTCTTTCTAGGCCCAGGAGAAGTATGATCCTACAAAAACCCCAGTGTTATTAATACATTGATAAGATCTACCATGCAAAGGCAGGATAAAAACAGGTGTCTAAGACAAAGAAGAAACTACACACGAGGGCACTTGCTACTTAGGTAGGAGTTTCTTGTGTCTACACTCTCCAGGCAACTCTGAATATGAAGGTGACTGGGACAAGAGAAATCTGTGTATATCTTATGTACAGCGCCTTTTCAAACACATTGTAAGTATCAAAAAAATAGCTGTTTGAAAAACCCTCAAATTTTCCACTCCAGTGGGAGAAAATCTGCATGCACACTTTCTCCAATTATTCTAAACGTACACTATTGCAAATTAATACGTTCTTTGAATTAAAAAGGACCAAAAATATTTTACTCAGATGCTTGTGACATCATTTTATTGTATTTTGTAGCATTCTTTCCATGTCATGCCTAATACAATATTTGTAACCACTACTAAAACGTTTGTATGAGGGCATTCACTGCGCTTACAGCCATATTTGATAACCAGTAAGCAAACAGGCAGCTATAGCTCTTATTGTTCTGTTGGGTTTTTTTGAAGTGAGCATTTAATGTCCAAAATAGCAGCTCAGGATCGGAACAATCTTACTGTCCTTAACATTGTTATGTTCTAGGCAAATATGAACATATTCTAAATGAAAGATGGTGAAAAGCTCATGGTTAAGTGGAAGTCCACAAGCGGTTTCATGGAATATTCATATATGCTTAACTACAGCACATTTATATAGCAACACTTGTCCAAGCTAAATATGGGTGTATTTGTGCTTATAGATGCTTTATTTCCCTAGTTTATTCAAACAGCGTATAACCCATAAAACTAAAATGGAGATTTGTGGGATTTTCCTAAAGTATATGTCAAAAAGAGTTTTGTAGGAGTCTGGGGTCTGCTTTACCTTTGCGTTGCTTTGTGTATGTCATATGCATGTTTTAGTCCTAGAACTGGAGTAACTTCTCTAAGTGACAGCATAAATGGCAGTCATTTTAATGTGGTCTTTTTCCAGCAGATATTAAAAAACCTCCTTGAATTCAAGCCCAGTAATGCAAGACTACCAAATTACACATCCTGAGCAGTTTTAACTTCCTACACAGAAAATTCTCTTCATGTCTCAAAAACAACCCCTCAAAACAAACATCAGCTGCAGATCAAGTCTGCTAAACTTCTACAAATAACTGGCAATGCAGGGTTTGCTACACTTTTGAATGACTGAACTTACATAGCTTTTTCTTTCATTTCTCCCCTTTTCAGGTATTTGTTTGTTGTATATGACTGCATCAGGGCAAACAGAAATAAAACATTGTGCATTACATTTGAAAAAAACCACACATACAGTCTTAGATACCAAGAACTTTCCATATAATTTCTCTCCTGACACTCCAAACATCTCCCATCATTGTGCCTCATCTTAAAAAAAAATTACACTTCTTTTTTCTGAGACAAAATACACCAGGGCTGAGACAGGAGTACAGAATAGCAGAAAAGACTTGCAGTTTACCAGTCTGGCAAGTACACTTCAGAGCTGACACTCTGTTTTGAGGGTCAGTACTAGGTAGTTTAGCCATCTGAATGTGCTTTACCAATAAGAAAAAAAATCCAGTTTGTAACTATTGAGAAATATGAGAAGGTACTTAAAAGTTAATAAAAAGTAAACATTTACTGGGTTATTTTAATGTATATTACGAGAACCAACAGGACATAACTTTAAACTGTATAATGAATTATACATAAAAATGCGTAGATGTACAGTATATATGTTCATTTATATGTAGACAGAGTAGTATGTACACGTAGGGTCTGATGTGCTTCTGGAACTCTAAGCAGTAATTCCTGTGGTATATTGTCTTCAAGCAGTTTTATTACACAATGTTTCAATGTAGCAGATGCTCAGAACAACGTACATTAACACTAAGTAGGTAAGTCATATCCATTTACTCTTGAAATGTACAAATACAGGAAACAAAGACCATAAATGCAACAGTACCTACAACTCCAAGACTTCTTTTTTTTTAATTTAAATATGCACAAGTCCGCCTAATGGTGATACAAAAGTTTCTTTCCTGCTTTCATTCCGTGTCAACACATTAACCAGGCACTCCGGACGAAATCTTCGATGAACTTCAGCACTACTTCCACTGATTCAACTCAGTGTGCTCCTGACCTTGAAGTCTTCAGGTCAAAAATGAGAGGAAAAATATAAAATAAAAATATATAAATAAAACAAACAAGCTTGTGGGCTTTTATTTCACAACTTCTTTACCACCAATACTGTCAAAGCAGCTGAATCGTAGTGCATCCATAGGCAGGAGCATATAGCAGCTTTTGTGCACTCCGCAAAAAAAAAAATATATTAAAGAAAATCAAGTCTTTACTGGCTTGTTTTATCTGTAGCTAGAAAGATGATGTGCTGCTTCTGAGCCCTTTCCATCAAATTCTTTTTCTTCTTTTTCTTGTCCTTTGTTTTTGTTGGCCTTCTTCCTAAAAAAGGAAAAATGGTACCAGTGAGTCCATTAAGTAAAGAATACAGAAGTGATACTAGACTGCGGTCGAAAAACCCAGTGGCACAGAAATTATTGACAGGAACTGCAAAGGCAATGCTGGCTAATGAGCTTCAATCATCAGTGAAAACAGAAGTTTTCCATGTGGTGCGAGAGGAAGCAGGATCCTTGACTGTCATCATTTGTCCACAGGAACAATTCTGCTGGTATGAGCACCCGTGTCGATGTAGGTCTCACTTTCAGCAGGATAACTCATGCAAGCAATGTTACGCAAATGCCTGGGGCTCCAGGTCAAACAAGTACATAGGCTCCTAACTCACTGAAAGCTGGATACAGCCTTAGACCCTTGCGTAAATTTGCTTGAATGAGTAATCCTGTTTAAGTTAACTCCAGTATATCAGTGATTTCAATGAGAAATTAGGCATTACAGCCCAAGTATTTGGTTGGATGTCATCCTACATGCTTTGGCAGAAACCGTGTCGCTTCTGTGAAGAACTGCTATTATTGCTTATTAGTACACTGTGCCTAATTCTCACAGCCCATTACTGTGCAGAAACAAAAAATTCATTACACAACTTTTATTATTGGAAGATCACTAAAAAATAACCAAAATCAGGAAATCTGGATCAATGCAGGAAAAAAAATTGTCAGACTCCTGGGGTGGGAAAGTTTTTTCCTGTTCAGCTCTACTAATAAATCAGTGCCCTTTAATTATCTCAGCAAAGGTACCATGGACTTAAAGAACGCTAGATATAAAGGCCCTCACTCACCAATGTGTTACCTTTTAAGTATATGCTTAAATCCTATCAAGTCTAGCAGGATTTCAGGAGATGAGTGAATGCTGTCTGGAGTGAGAATAGTCTGCGTTTTCTTGGCAGTATCATACACTGAAATATGTGATCAATGGTAAAAAAATAAGGTTACTAATCTCTAGAGGTGCCAACTTTGTAAACTTTCAGGAGAACTAAATGAACTTATAAAGACAATAAAAGGAAATTCAAGTAGCAGATAACACAAAAATGTGAAAATGCATTTTTCATCTACAATGTCAGTACATTATAAATTGAGAGAAATGTTTGCCAGTCTGGCTTTGTCTAATTTCCATATTGTTTCTTAATTAAAAAGGTCCAAATCAGCATGAAGCATTTTTCTCTGTCTGATAATAACACTGAATAAAGCTGAACCTAAACTTCTCAAAATTTATGATTCATAAAAGTAGGGGATTATATACTTGAGATTACATATTTGTAATATGCTGTCTAGGCTACTATGCTCTAGGAATTATTGGAAGACTTTTATATAACATAGCACAGCACATTAAGGTAATGAGCACATGAGTTTAGTCCATATTAAAATCATCAGGGTCCTTGGAGTTTACTTCTGCTTCTCATTAAATTCTGGGTTTAATGCTACTATGGCATTTTGCCATTTTTAAATCTAGTTAATCCTACACAGTAAAACCTCAGGCCAACCAATCATTAATCAAAGCATCTTGTAAGTTAAAACTCTTTAGTAACACTGTATCTAATGACTAGGCACATGTAATGAGGTCAGAGGGAAGGAATACTCAACAAAAAGTGGCATTACAACAAGATGGTTTCAATCACAGAAATTTCCGTATCAGAATTTTATTATCTGATTCTACTAGTTGGTATATTGTAAGGTAACAGTACTGGGTTGAATGTATAGTTGAACACTGTATTCTATCTTGCACTTTAAATATTCTGATTTTCTTAACCCAAACGTTTGAAGTATTTGTTAAGGAAGAAGTAGATGGAGGGAAACAATTTGAAACCTCGTACCTTCCCACTTTTGAGGGCGAGGGTACCTTGAGGGTAGGAAGGCTCTGCAGAGGGATCCGAATAGGCTGGATTGATGGGCTGAGGTCAATTGTATGAGGTTCAACAAGGCCAAGTGCTGGGTCCTGCACTTGGGTCACAACAACCCCATGCAACGCTACAGGCTTGGGGAGGAG
>Ga0065711_1005429_pt1 | contig 23173 bp, 14 predicted proteins | sample Hoacrofraction12_FD_59098 | JGI IMG/M metagenome (GOLD analysis project Ga0065711, IMG submission 59098) | Hoatzin crop microbial communities from Cojedes, Venezuela - Epithelial fraction 12 v2 (version 2) | ecosystem: Host-associated > Birds > Digestive system > Esophagus > Crop | place...
TTTCCAGTTTAAATTTTTAATAGTTTTGTTGAAGCTAAAGGGCTACTTCAAAATAACTATATGGGACAGTCCTGCAAACAGTGCAGACATCAATGGAAGCTGGGTATCTCAGTAGCTTGAATGAGAAATACAGCACTTCAGGAATTGGCTCTTAACTTTGTTAGCTTCCTCGGGGGAAAAAAAAAAAAGCTGCACTTACAGGGTCTCCTTTGGGACCTCGGCTGACTACTCCAGGCGTCTAGAAAAAAAGGAAATGTAATTAAATTAAGAAAGAAAATAAATAAAACTGAAAACTGAATATATATGTATATACATATAAAAACAAGAGGAAAATACATTTAAAGATTGGAATATAGTTCTATCAAATGTATTCGATTTATTCTTTTTCAGTACACTTAAATGCTGTGGGATTTTGGGTCACTCTTTCACTTGCACTTCTGAGGTTCATCCATAAAGCTACACTTCTCCTGTGAGCAAAAACATGACACTAATGAAGTCAGGAGAGCTTTGCCATGGAGTCCAATGGAGACAGAAGTCCACCGCGGAAAGCTGTAAGGGACAGTTTACTTGTTTCCTTCTCAGTCCAACGTGTTAAGCGTGATGATGTAGCTGATTTTAATTTCTCTGATCTACACCTCTGATTTATTGTTCAATTAATAATTCAGTTACATGTTACTATCTGGATTCTCAGTTCACAGTTCAGAACAGTTTTTGTGTATTCAGCTGCTGGTGGTAGCAAAGAATATTCAGCTGAAACTATCTTGGATCTTTCAAGGTGGCATTTCGCTATACATCATCCAAGGTCAGCTGGACAGCTTCCAGTGGGCTGACCAAACTCTTACATATCGAAGACAGAGCTGGAGGAAGTAGTCCACATGTCCTTTATTATCATGAGCCACAGAACTGCTAAAAGAGTCTCTAGACTCAACGAGAGAGGAAGCTATGCTTAAATCTCCAGCGTGCTTGTATGTACCACTCATTTACACCTCTAAACCTGTTCAGTGAAGTAGCTCAGGTTGTCCTGGAAGCAGTACCACATTAGTGTGGTCCAACTAACACCAGGTGATGTATTTGTACATGACATTTCATATACAAGCAGACATACTACAGAGCAGCAGAAATACATCTTTTCCCTTTCTCTTCCATATACGCATCTCCTTTACTCTCTGCTTTTCTGGATAAGAATCTTCAGTGTGCCTGTGGAAATCTATGTACTTTAATAGAATCTCACAGATCTTAAACAAGGATGAAATACTCAGATAACCTTAGAGCTTAGTATAGCTGGCTCACACACTGAAGCGGTTTAGGCAGGACACTTGGCATGCACTAACATTCTTGATTTTCCTGAGGTGAAGTTGCTGCAACTGGTTTAGATAATGTTGGTGTCTTATGAAAGACAATGATAAATTAGGTATGTAGGGCTTGAATCACCTTTACTTTACAGGGCATTAAGACAGCAATAGCTCTGCAAAAGGAAATTTACTCTGTGCTGATGTAGAACCGAGTTGATAAGAAATGCAGACTCGCTGTATGCTGTGAAAATTGTCTAACTGTCTTTAACTCTGTAGTGGTATTAGTTTCACGGATATAGATTGGGCATGCAGTCAACAAACAAGCTGTTTGCATTATTCCTATGCTTCTCTGTAAAATGAAAAATGTAATGGCTAATTGTCACCCTCTGTCTCTTTCTACTCTTTATCTGTGCCTGTTGTCTACGTAAAGCTGTGTTGAAGGACTTCATGCTTTCAGCTGCATAGTTCAAAGGACTTACGAGTATTCTATCAGATCTGGTACCAATTCTCTGATAGAATATGGAAGCATTCTTCAATTTAACAAAAAAGGTGAAACTCTGAATGTTAAAGCTGTTTTTTTAATTTAACTTGGCAAAATTTGCCCATCCTACGTATTTACCTAGAGTCAGAAAATGACAAGCTTAGCATTTAAGAGAAAAGTGTTTAAAAGCATCTAAAAAAAATGAATTGAAGTTGACATGGGTCAAGAAAGTGGCAACAGCCAGGTAACAGTATTGAGGACAAACTTACTCTCGTAGGTTGTGGTGTTGTTTGTGGGCAAACTGGACAGCACTCTCCAAAGGGAATCTCTGGGTTGGGACAATCCAGCTCCTGATCGTCACAGATGATGTCATCGCAGAGAACAGACCCCGAGTCGCACACACAGATTTGGCATGGCTCTGGTTTCCAAACATCCCTGTCAGCATAAACCTGCCCAAGATGGGTGCATCCTGCGACTGGAAAGAAACACAAAAGAGCATTCAGTATTATTTCAAATGTATTTTCCAAATCAAAGATGAATAACATGAAAGCTGTTAGATAGACTGTTTTGCTTTCTACTGTAATATAGTTTATGCGTATGAAGTAAAAGGCTAAACACTTCTCTTCAGACACTGGGAGGATCTGTTACATTAATTGCAGAGTCTGCTCTGAATCTATAAATAGACATCAGTGGAAACCTCCTGGAGCTGATCCAAAGCCCAATTAAATCTGTGATAATCATCCGTCTCAAGTAATTTTAGTGTCAGACTGAGTTACTGTGTAATTAGCAATTGAATTCTCTGCTGCAGCTAAAAAGGAAACGTGCCAAATCCCTCAACCAAGTGTATCATTTGCCCGCATGTGCCAATGTGAGCACTGACACATGGATGCGGAATAAGCTGTCCGTGCGGCACGAACGCTTGTCGCTAGCATCTTGCATTAATAGCTAGCACCAAGTGTTTTCAAAATGCTTTTTGAAAGCCAGCGTATGCAATAGATCTAAAAGAATGTTGGCATTAATTGCCCAAGTGGTTTGCAATTAATGTGTCATCTGGCCCGCTCAAATGTTGCAAGTGTCTGTATTTTCAGAAAAAACATTGTTCATCTGCAATATTCATGGCTGTGTGAATGACTCCCAACAGCTATTCTACTGATNAAATCTGTTGTGCATAATGAATTTGAAGAGACTGATGAAAACCAGCTTCAAACATTAAATTTTGGGTTTGTATTTTCTTAGAGAAAGAAGATCCAGAAAGCCCAGTCATGTAAGAAACCAATATGAAAATAACAGTACAAAGTTAGAGAAGCTCCTTGTAAGTTTTGTAGAAGTTATTACAAGTCTCAGACAGAAAATACAAGTAACAGTGAACGTCCTGAATAATGGAATAAGATTTTTTCCATTAATAATTCAAAATAATTCAGTTTACAAACAAAAAATTCTGCAGAATTGTGTACCTACATTGTCCTTAAAACTTTGATATCAGAATAAGTTACCTACTACATGTCATTCTTCAAAAAGAAAAAAATGCCAAAAGATGTCATTTAAAGCTCTGACATTAAAATTACCACTGGCTCCAGACAGGAAATTCTGAATGCCATCAAATTGTTGTAATGGTCATAACTATGTAGCACAAGACTGAGTGCAAATTTATAGCGCAGTCCATTCCTATGGGTTATGCAGTCCCTTTTTTTTTCTCACATGCGGCACCTTTCATCTCTGCTTTTTCTCTTTCCCACTACCATGTTAGCACACCAGTCTCTTCTTTCTCTTTACATTCCTTATTTTTCTTTCTCTCTGTATTTGTGGGTATCTGTTTCCATACCCATGCTCTTTGGCATGGTGCACACTTGGATGCATTTCCTGACTTCTCATGCTGCTTCTACTTCAGTCCCTTTTTTCTCTGTTGGTTTCATCTTTCCCAAAACATGTAACTTCCCTTTTCATCTTCCCTGAATCCTCTTGTCTTTTGTACCTGAACAGTTCACCTTCTTTATGCCATGCACCCAACTGAGCTTAGTTTTTCAGACTCTGCTCCCTTCCCAGTGTCTCACTCAGCTGCTTTTCCTTGTCCGTATCAACCTGACTTTTTCCTCTATGTCACCCATGAAATTCATCACCTCCTCGTAGGAGCTCTGCCAGGGCGATGGGGAATACAACCAAGACCTCCTGGCTCATGGAGTGGATAACCCGAGTGGGGATCTTGGAGCGGGGCACTGCATGGGACAGGAGGTTTCTTTTCCCAGTTTCATCCCCCCTACAGGCTTTCTGCATACACCAACTTACGTTATTTCTGAAGTTCGATTACAAAAGAAGCAAAGAGGAAAATGTTGACTTGTCAAGGCTGACACTACTTATGGTTAAGAGTTAGTTTTGACCACAGCTTGTTCTACAACAAGAAGATGCAAAAAGCTTCAAAAGTCCTTTCCAGACATTTTCAAGCCAATATTATTTTCTGTGCCTGCTATTGGACTAGGAGCCAGTATTTTACCTTCCTTTGACAGCACAAAAAATCTTAAAATCTAAAACATTCCAGTGCCATATGAAAACTACCACCCCCTCCTTAGACATTTTCTATCACTTAGAAATTCACTTTTTCCTTTTGCCTTTGCTTCTCCACCTTTTAGGCCCCACCAGAAACTTCAGATCCTGCATGAGAGAGGTGGAGAAGAACTGCTTATTTCCAGGACAGCGTCTTCCCTCACACTGACCATGACACAGGGTCACGGCATCAGACGCTGCTTCAAAGGACACCAACAGCCACTGCCTCTGAGGAGCACCTAGACGTCCTTCCACCAAGCTAGATTTAGTTTCTAAATATGTCGCTCAGTTTCCCAGCTCTCATGCTGCAGAACCATGTCAGTGGATCCCACAGAAATAAGCTGATTCTCTGCTCAGTTAACTGCTGTTTCTGCAAGAAACATTTTCCTGCTTTAACAAACCAGGTGTTCACTGTGGGCACTTCAGAAAAAAAAACAACTGCCCAGCCTTGACAAGAGTAATGACAAATGTTTCCTGACAAACAAGACAGTTGAAATGTATTTTAAAAATGAGAAATGCAGCATTAGGAATTAAATCTTGTTTATAGTCTCTCTTAATGACTCATGGAAAAATATGAATTATAAAGTGGCAGAAGCCGAGCAGCTCCACGTACGAGTGGTTCACTGAATGCAAGATGACTTTGGAAGCAGCATACTGTGGGGGGCAGAGCACCATCAAAGCTACCGGGGAGGTTAGAGCTTGTTGTCCGTCTGCAAGGAGCTGGCTGAATACACCCTAGAGAGCACCGGTGGGCACGGATCCACTTCACCCGAGAGCCAGGTACTCTGCTGTCGCTCTGCCTAAGCAGTTCCCAGCTGCACAGGTTGAAACGACCTTCTCATTTACAAACGTAAGGAGAAGGGGAAGAGATGACTTTTCTTTAGTTTAGGGTAAAACATAGTTTATATGTAATTGTTAAATAGAAATACCATGATACATATCTAAAAGAATACTGTTACTGTGTGCACATGTAATGCACAGTTACATGAACTGCATACACATAAAAAAATGCATAATGTACATACAATTCTGCAGCCATAAGATGTGTTTGATTATTTTTAATATTCAGATTTTCTGCTCTCGGTATCACTCTCTTCTCCTTCCAAAACCACACATTTTTTTAACTGTATGTTTAAGATAGCAAGACTCTTACTCACTAGGAAATTCATATCCAAGTATTTCCATTTTCATATGTCAGATTTTTATTCACCCTTACTTCATTCTCATTGATTTGTTTTATTGCTTTGTTATTCCAGCCTTACAGTGAAGAGGACAGCTCGAGTGGGGAGCAGAAAAGGGCCATCCTTCCCATTTTTGCTCTGCTGATTAGAACAGAAGTTTTCCAGACAACTGCTCTTTTCTGAAGCAGATGCTTTTCTCAGTGGCCAATTTTTCACACTGAAAATACTCACCTTCCCGTATTTTAGTCAACAGTATCGATGAAATTCAAGGAAATTTAAAATGTGTCACAAAAGTCTGACATAATTTTATAGTAATAAGGAAATAAAGCAGATTTCTCTGCATTTTTACAAGGTTGTCATTCAGTTATTCTACAGTAGATGGCATCATTTAACAGAAAGAAAACAGACAAAAAATTGAAGACATCTGGATATAACGACATTCATATTTGCTCCTAAGTTTCTGGACATTGTTAAATGAATTAAGAAATAAGCTAGGAGAGCTGCAATGAAAATCGTTGCGGCCTTTGGCAGAATGAAAGTATTAAAATAGAATTCCAAAGGAAACTTACATCTGGGAAGACTTAGTCTGTTCAAGACACCCCCTCTGTGCTCAGATGTAGATCCGTGTGTCAGCATGTTATGACATAATGCATTTTGCATTGCTCATAAAGATTAACCGTTAGCTCCAAAATCCTTTCGAAAGCTGATTTGTGCTAAAGCACTGGCAAGCAACACATAGGAATGATAAGGTTATAAAAAAGCTGAGTTGCCTACTTCTAGACTTGCAGTAAAACAGTCACGTAGTTGCCTTAGCCAGCTTTTTTTATTGATTCCTAAACATATATATTAGCCTCAGATTTAAAAAAATATTACACTCCAACAGTACTTGCCTACGGCAATGCAAAATCTTATTCTTCTTCCCAAAGCCCTAAATACAGTGGCTCTACAGAACTTCACTGCTATGGTAGTTATTGCAAGGGTTTGTTGGAAGCTGTGTCAATCTCCGATTCGTTGTACAAAACATTAAGGTTTAATATTTGAAATCCTGAATAACTTTGCATTTATGCTCTTTATTGAGCACCCACATTTTTAAAGATTCTGCTGTGAGTAGCATTTCCCTGGGGCAGCCTAAGTGAAGAAAAGAAAAAAAGGCAATACATTCTTCATCATATGCTTGTTTTGAATTATTTCCCATTTTCTAAGCAGACAAGCAGCTGTATTTAAGCAGACCAATAGGGAAAGCTGAAAGGAAAATCATCATTTAGTCTCAAAGAACCTGTAAGAGTGGTACATAAAAGAGCCCAAATGTGTACAGGGGAAAATAAATACGGTCATTGCAGGTCTGAAGGATGACAGATGTCATATGGGACATAATCTCAATTCCACCAGTGAAGTGAATGGGAACTTGTTACTGAGTGCTATCAAGAAACTGACTTGTTCTGCAGTTGCTTTTGGCTTCGCATTTGTGCAAGCGCCGTGATCATGACTTAACCACATATATATGGCAAAAGGAAAAAATCTCCTAATAGCATCCTCAAAAGCCACAGGCTTTTCCACTTTGGACAAAGCAAACGTCCAGCGATTGCATTAGTAGCAGACTCACACATCCCATTTGCAGAGATGTGACTAAATGGTTAGAAATTAAAGAACATCTTGAACTTCTCTGGTTCTGCCTCAGAAAGGGCAATAGTCCACACAGAGGTGACTCACGACCCTCCAGCAGCCGCTCCATGGTGGCTTGGGAAACAAAACCGAGGAGCTTTGATCTGTGAGAATCTGATCACAAACACAGTGAGTCAAGCAAACGGTTTCTGCTGTTATTTAAAGTGAATCTGGCAAAGGCTAAAGCACTGAGATGAAGGAGGCCTTGCCTCTAACTTTGACTGGATCCGACGTCTGCTGAAGCTAAGAAGGGTCTTGCTCTTGCTTTTTATGGACTTTTAACTGCACAAAGCCTGTGCTTCCTTACTCTGACCTGGTTTTGGTCATTTGCTTTACAGGATGGCTACTTCAAAAAATGGTTTTACATTTCTTCTGTAGTAAATACATCTATTTATTGCATATTCCTGCACTGGATTATACTTTGTTTAACTAAAGGACAAAGTAGAAAGAAGACATATTGCCCATTTTCAATGGAAATGCTGTAATTCTCCCCTACACTGGAGCAGACAGAGGAATCCATCCCAGCGTCTGCAGCATCACTGCTTTCCATTTACTGAGCAGAAAAGAATGCCACGGTGTCTACCTCGAAGCAAATGATTTGGGCTCCCTCTCTGGTATTATGATGATGTTTATAAGAAAATCAAACATACTCATTCCATCCTGTGATCAGTAATGGAAACAAACGGACTCTCATCATGAACTAACTGGCTTCCTGAGCCAGAATGGCCTGGTTTACCCACATGTTCTCCTGTCAGGAAAGTGCTGAGTACTCGTAAAGTCTGAAATAGTGTCTATTTCATAGAAATAAGGAAAAGAAGTGGAAATATAAGAAAAGAAATGATTTAACAAGATATTTTTTTTTCAGCTGCAAGGCCTACAGACATTCTCTCAGCTGGAATTGTCTTAAAACAACCAGCTAATTAATTAAATCCATTTCACATGGTGCACGAGGTCATAAGGGCAAAGTTGGGCATACCTACCTATTAGGACATTTTCAGATTTAATGGTACTGATGTAATAGTTTGTAAGGCTTGTCCACCACGTGATTGGAGGTATGAGGAATGAAACCTCAACTGATAAAATGCTTAAATGCAGGCTGTGAAAAATCAGAGCGGGTCCATCTTAAAAATCTTTTCCTGCCCCATATCCTGTAGGAGGAAGAACTGCTATTGGGTGGAATGGAAAAGGAGTGTGAATGAATGGTTCACAGATTTCTCAAGTTTCACACCAAAAAAGATGGTTACACCATGTGCTTTCAGATGGAAACTGAAGCTTTCTTACTTCCAGGGATGCTCGTCTGCCAAAACAGCTGGCATTTGAACAGTTCTGCCACTGCGTCAGTCCCAGACATTTTCCTCCTTACTCCAATGTAGAGCAAGCAAGAGAAGGCAGCATGAAAGAATGGTGGTTAATCATCATACCACACCTGTCTGTCAGAGGTACTGCGGAAAGGAGACGTGCTGTTTCACTGGCAATGTATAGCAGAGGCTGGATTCTCAGGCAAAGGATCATTACATCATGTAGCCAAACTGGCCTTGCTCTGAGACCCCCACCAGTCTGTCTTTCAGATTACAAAATGGAAAAAAAAAACAGGCCTGCATAGGTCCGAACAAGTATTTCTATTTTAAACAAATCATTGTTTGTTCCCTTCATTTGTCTTTATGAGCTCCAAATACAGCAAACTTTCTGCAGCTTTTAGAAATTTTAGAAATATCAGGATTAAAAAATACCCTTATGGCATGTTTGCTACCAAGAAAAACACAAAATGCCTCTATTTTCCTTGCAGATTATTGTTTTTTTCCCAATCTTTCAAAGGGTGATTTATGTTAGGAACTCTAATTTTTCTCCTTTATTTTCAGAAGGCTCTTGTTATTTTCAAAGGTAATGTGGTCTAAAGTGGCTGAATCTGTCACATTGTTCGCTCTCAACATTTTTCACAGATTGCTCTGTTCAGGCACGCATGTCGACATCCTTGAATGCTGTTCTTCATGCGACTTCTAAAGGTCACCCCGCCACATAAGCGTTGCTTTGAGCTAGGGACCAGCAACATCCCATCAGCAATACTGTTACACAACAGCCCCACTAGCTTCAGCTGGTGTCCAGCATCAAAAACAATGGCAGAAGAGTTCTCTTGTCTCGAAAGCGCTAGTAAAAAAACAAAGTGCAAAGAGGGGTTTTTTTTATTTAGTTGGTGGGGGTTGTTTTTGGCAGAACTGTCATTTCAAACTGAGCCATATGAGGGGCAGGACAGAGCAGCCTGCTGTAAATCTATCACCTTACTTCTTTTTGGCGGTTCCCAGAGAACTGTTATACCTGTTTCTGAACTTATAAAAGTAATTCTGAGAAAAACATATAATGGATGCAAGAGATGGTTTTACTCCTTTTTTTTTTTGTTAACTATTCTTTGACAACATCATGGCCTAAATTATTTTTTGTAAGGGAAAAAGATATTCCTGAATTACCATCTGTATTGAAATGTTATTCTGGGATTTCCTCTCCAAAGTCCTCTCTCAACAGGTGCACTCTGTAGCTCAGACAATTATATTTATACTTCTGACTTCTTAGTAGAGATAGAACTCTGTTGCTATACTCTGCAGAATGTGTATCATTCATTCCTGATTAAGGGTAAACACTGCCTGATCAGAACCTCCCTTGATTTTACCGGGCTTTGGATCAGACCTAAAAAACATCAACTGTTAATTATTCTGGTGGGAACTGAAGGTGGCTGACAGATCAAACCTTTTAACAAGGGTAACTTTGCATTACAGCAGGACACACAGTAAGTCAGAATTTCATCTTTATTTAGTGCATTCAATGCCTTTTAGAGGGACCATTGCACAATTTTTCAGCCACTCTTCCAATTATTGGTAAAATGCCTATGAGACTTTTCCATCCCCTCTGTTCTTACATTACAATATTTTTTGGCACATCACCTTTTGTGCCATTTGGTGTCACTCTAAAAATAAGCAGCAGGCTGCAATCGCTTTATTTGTGGCTATTGAATTGTAGTGCTGGCATAAATTCTCACTACTCTGCAGTAATCTGATTTTAATGTTCTTCTTGTCTTTGGAGTGAATGATGCCAAATGGCACAAAGACTTCTGTCTTAAACCAAGCAGAAACTGATGTAAATTCCAAATCTGACGCGATTACTGATGGGTTGATGGATTTATTAGTTTCTTTAAACATACATCCTGCCCACTCCTTGGGCAGTCAATGAAGACTTCTACAGTCAAAGTCCAAGTGTCAAGGTAATCCTAATTTTGAACACTTGAACACATGAACACTTCCAATTTTATTCTGTAAGAAGCTGGCCTAACATATTTCTAAAGAAAAGCAATGCTCAACATTATTAGGATCGATGAAGTGGAAAAATTTACCAAAATCCAGCACATTTTGTCAGAACTTTCAAAAAAAAAAAAAAATCACCTCCAAGGTGTATCTCAAAGACATACTTCTGTGTTTCTGGTTTTAGCTAGGAGCAGGAATAGCTTATAACATCGGAGAGTTCTTTGCAGCATTTCATGCAGCAGGTCTGTCCTGCCAAGAATAAAGAAAAACTGGAAAAGTCATTGTGTAGAAGCAGGTTTCCCAGACTGTACAACCAGTCTGACAGATCCAAAGCGTCATGAAAGTGAGATTCAGCTTCTGAGCTGCTAAGTGAAAGGAAACCATTGAAAACTGATCATCATTACAGCTTACTCTACATAGCAGCTTGTGTAAAACACTTCACTACTTAATTCAGGATACTTTAAGCTTCTCGCAAGATAAAACCCAAAGGCTGTGTGGGGAAAGAAAAAAGTATGATTTTTGTTTTTCATGGCCAAACTTTGCAAAAGCTATTACTTTGCTACCTTTTAAACAATTTTTCTCAGGTGCTTAAAGTTTCAAGTGGGACGTGCTCTTCTCTTTCCCCCTAGGTCAATGAGAGGGCTAATGATTTTATGCAATGCTGTTTCTATGGTTTGCCTTGGAAGAAATCAGCTTGATTCAATGCTTCTCTCCTGAGACTGAAACAGATGGGAAATATTACAATGCAGTACAGTACACATGGTAATATAATTTATATTTTCAGATATGTTGGACAAAGTCAGCCCCAACATAACTCCATGGCCATAGTGAATTTACATCAGAGATGAGTTAAGTAGCAGGGGGTCAAATTCTACGCTAACGTAACTCCCTGCACAGTTTTATTGATTTCCCTGTAATTTCAGAAGTTGGAAGTAAATGAAGGGTTTGGTTCGTGCGTTTCATATTCCAGTGATGGATTAAAGAACTCTGGCCTATTGTCTAAAGAAAAGTATCATATCTTTGGCTGCCAATAAATTAAAGGTATTTGTAATTCAGGAGTTGGGGGGGGAGGTGGGATTCTAAATGCATAGAGCATCATTAACCTACTCTGATCTTTCATCTGCGAACAGTTTGTATTCATTCACTCCTTATTCCAGTCTGTACTAATTCAACCCCACATCCATTTTGGACAGTTTGTTCGATGCAGATGGCAGTATTTGAAATTCTTCTTAATCTGCCTCATAGAGGATATTAAATGGCTATTTGTACACCAGATACAATGTTCTTATTGTCAGCTTCCTAAGACTACTAAAGTGAGCATTAGGAGGGTTTTCTCAGGATACCAAAGATAACTTTCTTAATTTTGGGGCCACTTTTAAGTATCAAGTTCTATGCCTATTTTTCAAGCATGAAGATCTTCCTAATTCCCTCATCAGGTGAAAATCCACGCTTTTGGTGCAGTGGAGAGCCTGCAAGCACAGAACTGACTATTCATTAATATTAGAGGTCAGAAGCATTGCTACAGAAGTGGGTGCCTGAAGCCTGGCACACCTTGAGCTCTCCCCCTGCTCTGTGCAGCAACAACGCCTGCTTGCACACGGTGAGAAAAAACAGCCCCATGTAGCAGAAAAGGGCTAGAACATCTTTAGCAGACACAGCCACAGAGTTTATCTGCTGGAGTCCTTAAAAGGTAGGAGTGGAGAAGCCAGAGCCAGGGAAACCCTGATAAATGAAGAGGCTCTGTACTTTACTTCGATTCTTCGCTGAAAGAAGTTTACAACGCTTTCTCTCTTCACCTACTCTCACAGAAAAAGAATCAGTTGGACTTGAACACTGCTCTCCCTTACTTTTTCTTCCCCCCTCCCTCTCCATATTTATGCTATTCTGTTCATACAGAAAAGAGGGATCTACAAAGAAGACCACCCTGCTGACGACTAAGTCACCAACAGGCTTAGAATATTGTGCAAAGAATCTTCAAAATGTCTGAGCAGATTTCAATTACTCTTTTTAAAGATTTGCAGTTCCCACTACACACCCTATTGTTAGCTTTCACTAGGACATTCTTCTCTTAAACAGCTGGCATGGAATGACTACTGCTCTGTAGGGAAACAAGCAAACACCATACAGTAGATTTAAAGCCAAACGCAGAACAAATATAAATTGTTTAAAAGAGCCTCTCATGAACACAGCAGTGTTTTCCAAGATAATATGAATTCTATTTTCTCTGCTTATAGCTGAAGGATAGCATGGGGGATGTAGTTCATTCTCCTTTGATGCTCAGCGTGGCTATTACACTGAACATCAAAGGAACAATGAGCAATGCTTCCCATATTTTCTATTAGCTGTGTTCGGGTGAGCAATTGTTTCTCTTGTGCCTGTTTGAAAAAGGAGCTGCAGTTTTGCCCTTGCCTCTTTTCCTAAAAGAAAATGGAAAGAAGGGAAAGAGAGAGAAAAAGAAGAAGCACAAAGGCAAAGAAGAGAGATAAAGAGATGTTTGCAGCAGACAGCCTGCTAATGCACCGACTGGTCACTGGGTGTGAATTGCGGGAAATTTCAGTGGGAACTAATTATGTCCAGAATTTTTCCAAGAACTGCTAGTGTTGAATTGCTGTGGGAAGTAGTTTCCAGACACAGATCATCCTCTCGTACCTACTGCTGCAAACATGCACGGGGTGCTCCTGCGATTCTGCTGCCCTTCGCAGTGCTGGGAATGAAGCGGTGCCTGAAGCCACCGCAGCACCCCACAGAGGTTTTGCACATGGAAGGAAATCTGTCGCTGCCTGGCAAGAGAGCAGAGGTGCTTGTGCCACCCTCCAGGGTGGGATGCACAGTGACAGAAAAACAAAACCAGCAGCAGAAAGGGATGGGTCTTCTGTGGCCGTGGATAGCTTTGTGTTATGCTGAAGGCCATTCTGGTACAAACTTAGCTAAAGTCTTAAATCTACAAGTCACATCCCCCATTTCTTGAGAGTCATTTGGGTGCACCTTTAGCTTTAAGAGAAGGTCTAGGCTTTCAAAATAACCAAACACATTCAGTCTTAAAACATATATCATTCCATTATCATTCACATTCTTCCTGTTCAATGTCCTGTGCGTGCTTTCTGCTCCCTGGCAGACATTTCTTCACGGAGTACTTGTGTGAATCAAAGCAAGACAAAAATGTGCAGACATCGTTACAGAAGGCACCGTTTTCATTCTCATTCTGACAGTTCATGTTTAAATGAAGGGTTTGATGTAAATGAGGGAAAATTGAAGTAGTCTCTTAGCTAATCTGAAAGGAATCTCTACTGCTGTACTTTCACTAAACAAAGCCAGAAGTCCCAGAGCTGAAGTTTATCCAAACTAAAGCCAACAAACGGTTGTTGTTGGAGGGGGTTATATCATGTTTTCCATTGTCATTTTGACATGAAACAGGCAGAGGCTTCAACTTTGCAAACTCAGAGACAAGAAGATTGGCTCTGAAGTGAAAATAAATAAATAAAAGCAGTGACTGGAAGTAGGTTAGGTTTTCTCAAAGCAAAATGGAAAAAACCTTTCCTATGCAATACAAGATGAGAAAAAACAGTGACTGCTTGAACATATAAATGCAAAACATAACTTACTGTGCCTCTGTGGGAAAGATGTATTGCTCTACAGTCACCGATGGAACTCATTTCTCCCTGCACCCTTCCAGGATAAGCACACCTCTCTATCTCTGTTATACTTCCAGAAGAGACTTTCTGACTCCTCTGACAAGTAATTTTTTACTGCCTGTGGAGATCATCAGTTCATCAGCCACAGCCAGGAACAACGTATGGGTTACTCTTTGAAATTGTTACGCAGTCTCAAAGCAATGTGAGAAATGCTAATGGCATTGTCCCTACACGTAAATGTGGGAATCTTCTTTCCCTGAAACACAAAGTGTCTGACTGTGCTGAATGGAGAAAGATCAGGAAATTCTGTGGGAATTCCTTACAGATTTTTCCAGGGACAAAGCATCTGTTGTCAGGGAAGCCATGGAGAGGACAGAAAGTAAAGTTTTGCAAGCCCTGTGCATCAGAAGATTCAATGGCAGAAAGCAAATCCATAGAGGAGTAGCTGTCCTGCAGCAGTAACTAAGCCAGAGCAGTGGCTCCTGTATCTAGTAGCAGCATGGCCATGGCGAGCCAACTGCGGTGAGCCAGCATGCAGCATCTCTGTAACAGAGATAACACCACCCTGAGCAGCACAGCCCCCCACAGCCTTCTGCCCAGGAGGAATCCATTGGGCTGGAGATGGACAGCATGCGGAGGGCGGGGGGCTGCAGCACTCTTCTGCACCCAGCCACACTCCCCTCAACAGCCTGGCCTGAAGGTACAGAAGCAAAATAACACTTCTTGCATCACTCCTGGAGAAGGAACCACAGCTGTGCCCAGTTCTCCTCCTGTACAGGGTATATATATCATGGATGTATCAAAGGAGGGGTAGGCTGGTAAAGTACTGCAGCAGGTAGAACGATGACACTAATTTTTTTGTTCCATTTTGGGTTGAAGGTTATTTATCATCTGCCAAAAAACAAAATCAGAACGTCTCAAAACTGTAGACATACAGGTGTTAGGTACTGAACACTAAACCATGCTAAAGTTGTGCAATGTACAATTTACCAAGCTGCCACAAGGAGAATGAGCTAATGGTTGTCATGCTGAATCAGAAAAAAATTTTATACCCTTTTCAGGTTTGAGTTTTATTTTTTTTGGGTCTTGCCAATAATAAATTGAATTTTGCTCCATCCCATCAAATTTCTGCAATGATGTGGGAATCTAATCCAGTTACTTTATGACCAAAAAAAACCCAAAACATTTTGTTAGCAACCTACCTTTGCCATTGCCAACAGTTTTCCTTCTCTTAGCTGAGATCTTTTGCCTAGTTTCTTAAACAAGCATGACCAAAGGACAGCACAATCCGAGTATTACTGGACGTGACCATTGCACTAATTCCCACTTCTGTGGGTTTTGATGAATTATTACTTCAAACCAACAAATTAAAACTGGCAACTGTTACAGCAGCTGTGGCTTGTGCTTTTCTCCATATTACTAACCTACCATACAAACACCCAGAGCAGTATAGTTTTTGTGGTGCCCGCTAGCCTGGGAAAGCACGCTTTGTTATTGTTTCCCCCTATGGGTAGGCTGAACCTTTCAACTCTGAAGAGATTGTTTGTCATCCAAAATGCTAAATGACAGCGTGCATCATTTCCGTTACTGACCTACAGCATACTTTCCCAATTATGAAGCCAGACATGTCCCATTTTCTGCACGTTTCTGATGAAAACAAGGTTTGAACAACATTAGCACATAACTGGGACAATGACTAATAGATCTGTGTCAGCCCGGTTTATCAGCCAGTCTGTGAAACAAAAAAGTGATAGTAATTCGCTCCTTTCTTTCTCTTCTATAGCATTAATTAAAACCAACTGTTTTGTTAGTGACAACAGCTGTTGTGTAAGGCTGGCATCAGCTAAGATTTTGCAAGTGACACCTGGCTGCCTATTGCAAACCTCAAAACTTTGGCAGAAGCTGGAAGAGGAAATAGGATCTGCTTGTAATCTGCAGCACTAAGAAGGAAGCAAAGGTAATGACTCTGACAGAGGCATCAACAGTAATACTCATGCCAGAGACAACGCCCTTCTACCTCTGCCTCTTCCCCCTGTAATAAGGCAGTATATGTTTCCAACTCCACCTCCTCTTAAAAAAAATCAGTCTACGTAGATTTGGTCTCAAGTCAAAAATAAATCTGGAAAATAATGAAAGGGATATATAATCGTCTCATTTTCCTAAGGCTAATGTCTTCCAGGGATGCATGATCTAAAATGTGTTTATGAAATTTGTCATATTTCCAAGAACATATATATAATGTTTGGAGGAGGTGGATTCCCCAGGCTTTCATTTAGCATGATTTTTCCAGACCAGAAAGGAATGTTTCAGTTTTCCTAAGTATAACCTTGCTTGCCATGTGCTTGGTAAAAAAACAGTTAGGAAAAATGGAAGAAGAGGAGGAGAGCCCTAATCTTTCATACCTTCACATAGTCCAGGTTACTTATGATTGTGTAATTATCTGTTGGCACACAGACACGCATCATCTGGTTTTACCTTCAAAACTCTGGAGGGGGACTTTTCTGTGTTACCAGAACCTTTGAGGAAAGATAGTTCTGACTGCCATTAGCACCACCCTTAAACTAGCTAATTTATCAACAAAGAATGCACATGTGCAATGTTGCATATAGGTAAGTCCTAAAAATGTCAGTCTAGCAGCCTTACAAATATACTGTACCTGTGCAGTACCCGTCTACTTCCTTACCTATCTAATCTTTTCCAACTAATAAAAGAAGGGAGCAAGATGGTTAAACTAAGCTGTTTACAAGTTTTTCTAAAATATCATCCTCCTTTTCTGGGGGATCAGAAGTGGGTGCTCAGCATAAAGAGTTCTTTGCATGCTGCCTCCTGAAACCTACATGTAATGGTTGTATTTAATTTTAAAACTGTGATTTATGACTGAAAGTAATAGAAAAGGTCAGTAAGTCTCAGAGTATTCAGTCATTACCTCAGAAATGAGCTTCCTGACTAAACATCCAAGATAATACTTACATTACAAGGAAACACTAAATTACATTAGAGCAAAAAATTATTTGGAATAATAATGAAGGGTTTCTGGCTTTGCTCTCACACTGCTTTTCGCTCAGTAGTTTTCCCGATGACCTCAGTGAAGTTCCTCAAGGACTATGGGGTGTACAGATGAGAAGTGTCACACTCCAGGTGACTGAAGTGTCCTTTACCCATCTCAGATGCAGCTGAGACAGGCCCACATCCATCTGACCTCCCTTTTGGCACTGATGTGAGCAGAGCTGTGCTTCCTTTGTAGCCAGTGGAAACTGCCAAATACCTCCAGTCTGTGCAGCTAAAATTTATGCTGTCTTCTGGAAGTAGCTGTCTTGATTGACCCTACAAACCGAAGATAAACGGTACGAATGTAGGCTGTAAGGCAAGAAATGCTTGCACAAATCGTGCTGGCTGGATAGAGGATGGATTTCTTTCCTAAAGAAGCATTCAAAGTTCCTACACTTTTGGGTAGTTTAATATGCAGGATGTAAAGGTGCTTTCAAATGGTGGAACTGAATATACATTGCTGGAATCTGAATTATCTGTCATACCTGAAGCACCAGCTTCATGTCATGTCAGCCACCAGGAGGCATTTCATCCTGAACATGGTCAGGGCTTGCAAACGCCCTGCACTAACTTCATATACATCAGAAAGCCTGAATTATGTCAAGGTGATTTCATTTGCAGGCTAAAAGTGTCCTAATCGGTTACCAGGACATACAACTTTTGTTCATGAAAGTCGCAGAAAATTCCTTGTTCCACAATATCTAGATTCCGAGCTTCTGAAGAGGTTCAACCTGAGGCTGTACTCCAATCTCCATTCCAGGCTGTTACAGCAACACAAAGAAACACATAGCCCAGAGGTACATCTGACTATCCTAAACTTAGCGTATACTGAGCAGTTTCCTTAATATCTTGCCAAGTCTTGTCTCCTGGCAGGCTTTCCCAAGGAAAATTTTATATTGACTTACATTTGATACTAACCGTATAAACATTTTTCTTGACAAGAGAGAGCATTTTAGCATGTCTGGAAATTCTCTTTCGAATCACGGAAAATCTGGTTTCCCAGTCCATTGCTGCCCTGCACATGAATTACTGATGCTAATAATCAACTCATCGATTATTATTTTCTGTGAGAAAAGCATATCCAAATGTGTGGAAAGGAACGTTCCAAAGAGAGGACAGAATTCGATATTTTAAGGGATAACTAGTCTTTTATCAGTCTCTCTGTGTAACCTCATCCCTGTAAGTAGTATGGAAGTTAGCCCAGTAAGGAAATGTTACTACACCATGAAACAGGGATGTGGCAGAGCAGTAAGAATACTCCCTCACACTTCATTTGTATATTGCTCTTCTACTCAAAATTGACCATTTCTTGAGTCAAATACGTGTTTCACCTCAAAAATGTCCAGGGATACGACCAGAGTAAGGGAAAGAGATCTGGCACTCAGCGGGGATTTGTTTATTGGGAGAAATAAAACTGATGTTCATTCTTTTTATATTGAATGGTCCCTTCCTCCTTATTCCTCTGAAGATATACGTATGTATAATTATAGATAATGTATATTAAATATACGCAATTTGTATATTATTTGCTGCTGTAAGCAGAGGAAACTCATTGCATAAGTTTGCTCAAATTTTATATTTTCTTCACTGAGGATTACTGAAGAGACAGTTTATATACTGGAAAAGCAAAAGCAGAAAAGCATCAGTTCACAGTATATTATGCTTATTCTCTACTGAACGTGTTTATATGCATTGCTTTTTTTTCAGATACTTGACTTTACAAGGCTTAGCCTGTGTCTGTGCTTGGTGAGGGAGGCTGGTATTTGGGCACGCTGCTGTTGCAGATGTTACCTGATTTGCTCATGCACAGAGCCCCTGAGCTCCAACTGCTCCACTGCCAACAGCCTGCTGCTGGACTCGCAGTCACCTCTTGGCAGAGGTGCCTTTCCAGGTACACTGAGCCAGACAGATTTGCCACAAAATGGCCAAAGTAGTTGTTTTCATGATTTGCAGCATACAGACTAGGGTAGGGTGTGGTTTTAAAGGCATTTGGCTTTCCTTTACTGCACTACAGTTTATTTGGCTGCTGCTTATCAAGTTATTTGTAAAGTTATTCATTGCCTCAATGCAGGAATAAACACACTGCAGATTTTTTTTTATGTACAAGAAAGAAAAATGTTTTATCTTAAGGAAGGTCTGGTTTACAATGCCTGGCAAGCAGTAACAGAGCACATCCAAAAAAGGTCAGCTATACTTGTGGAATGTCATCTGTTTAACTGAAATACTCATACCACACTTATCTTCACTGTAAGCTGAATTATCGTATACAAAGTATTTTTTTTCCCCTCTAAATTCTGTATTCATTTGGTTTTGGTGTTCTGGCTCTCTGTAAACATGCACACACATACTCGTACGGACTTCCAGATACCATCAGCTGCTAATCAGTCTTGTGAGAGACCGAAACAGCCTGCAGATACAAAATTCAAACTATTTCAGCTGAGGGAATTAATTTACCCTTCTGCTTCACGTCAAAGTAAAAATCCTGTAAGCTGACATATTTTCATATTTTGCTCTTAAAAACTGTTTCATCAAAACTGGTTAGAATTTTAAGGCTGTTTCCCTCATGCAAATTGTTTAAACAACCCCCCATGGTGCCAGTGTAAAACACACAAGTACAAAGTAGAACTCCAAAATAAAAATCTGGAAGGAAAGACTTATTGGTTGTGACAAATAACTTCCAGGCAGCACAGAGCTAACAGTTAAAATATTATTCCAAGAGTTAAAAGAAATAGTTTTAAAACTCTCCGGTGTCTGTATAGGAAAACAAGTAAGAACAAGAACAAATGCATCTAAGGCAGACAGCCCTGTACCGTCCTTTTAGCTACAGAAGAAAGCAAAGCGAAGAGAAATCTTTGGGATGGTAATGCAAACTGCTGCAGCTTTCAGATTCAGCATTAAATATCTGACTCTGCTGAACTGCTGAAGAAAAGTGTTCTGGTGAGATTTGTGAATATATATTTCTTACAAGCGATTAAAACAATTCGTGAAAATAAAAATAAAATAAAAACATTAAATCATAAGAAGCTTGAATTACTCACCGTCTTGTTGTGCCAAAATAACTGAGGGTTGAAACACGGCAAGAATGAGCAAAGTTGCTTTTTGCACAAAGCTCATCATGTCTAAATATTAGACATGAGACTCTCTGTGCAAAAATAAAAATGGGGGGGGGAAGAAAAATCTATTCAAAATAGCAACATCGGTTGTTCCCTGCCCTTCCAGCACCGGGCCATGTACAGAACTCAGCCACAAGCATTCCCCAGCTTTGGCCTTAAATAGGAAAAAAATTGGCTTACTTTACTTTTCCACCCCCTTTACTGAAACATGAGAAGACGACCCATCCCCTAACAGTAAATGAATGATTAATATTTCTCTTGGCTTTACAGAAGAATAAAGTCAACTAAACAAGACACACAGCACATCTGGAACTCTTGTGTGCATACTAAATGCACACAGAGACTGTATATGAATAGTTAGTGTGCGCTGTGAGATATATGCATGTGAAAAAAAAAAAAGTCCTGTGGTAAAGCCTCTGTGGTAAGGCATTTTTTACATATTAAATAGGAGTCATTGGGTACAGCCCAAAGAGGATTTTTAATTCTTAGTGCTCCCTAACAAAGATAAAAGGTTAAGTACCTGATATGGCCATACAAACTGAAAGAATCCAAGTGGAGGAGTAATCCTGGGTATTTCTGCTGATAAGCAATCGGAGTTCATGAAAGGGAGGCCTGAAAATTGCAACACTTCTGGTCCAGTGCTTTTCTCACCATCTCTGCCTCACACCATGATTTTGTGTGACCTGGCGAGAAAGCAAACATAAGAAAAAATACAAAGAAAACAAGATCCCAAATCAGAAGCACTGGTCTCCCAAATGAAGACTTTTCAAATAGTTCAGTTTGATGCTGTCATTACAACAAAGGAATGTAGAACAAGTACTACCTTTTTTTTTTTACTGTTTGCTCCTCAAACAAGGTACAGCAGACAAAAAAAAAAAAAAGAAATCCTGACACTACTAATCGCTTCTAAGCCTAGTTCTTTCTCTATTGCATGCAAAACTTTACTGATAATAGGATCAGAACACGCAAACTTCTTTTCCAAATAAGATGGCTTAAGCGTGTTTTGTTATGAATGTAATTTTGCTGGGAATGTAGATTTAGGTACAAGTTTGGAAGACTCCAAAGTGAACACAGAAAGCTGTCACAGTGTGCATTTCTGCTAAAACAATGACCAAACTAATTGTTACTCTCAGCAGATTAATTTGATCCAGGTCATTAACTGCAGGAGTGATTATTCATTTTTTCTTAAGTGTTGCTGATATTACAGTGACCCAGGGAACCATCCCTCCTATCAATAATTCGTTAATGTCATGAGCTGTCATCCCAAAAAAGGGACCCATATCTCTGTATGCATAATAAAATAAGAGCAGCTTGAGGTTACCTTTTAATCTGATAGGTATTGGGTCTCATTTCAAAACCTATTTATCTGAAATACGTTTTCACTTAAACTAGAAAGTCCTCTTCTGCTGGGGTCACTTGAGGTGGAAGAGGTTGAAGCAAGTACAAAGAGATCTTAAATAATTTGATGCCACTTTCAACACACACTGAAGGTCTGTTCTGTGTCTTATACACTCAGAAGGTATGAATGGCTTGATACATTTCAAAGGAATTACACATCATTATTTTGCATGAATTAAATACCCCACAATTTTCCACATTGTCTTTGTTGGGATGCTTCAAAATGCTTCAAATCTTATATGCACAGGCCTATAGGGTTTTCTTCTCTTTTGGAGTTATGCTCAGGACATAAATTAGAGCCACAATGTCTAGTAATACCTGGACTGATTTGTTTGGCTTTCTGATAGAAATGTACATACAGACCAAACAATGGATCCAAACTATTCTCAGCTATGGAATGAGAATTAAATTTAATTAACTATCAAAATCGCATGTAGATGAGTTTTTTATTGCCACTCAGTTTTCTGTATTAACGCCTACATGTTTGTCACTGTAATTGTTTCATTTACCTGAAACTTTATGAATGTTACATGGTAAATATTCACATTTAAATAGCCAATGAAAAAACCAACAACAGAACTTTGATCACAGTCTTTGACTTAAAGCCACTTTTATCTTGATTTCTACACATTTTTCAGCCCATTTGACCACAACAAACATTTCTCTATATTTCATCAGTTTATCCTTTCAAAAAAAGAGAACACTCCTGGTGACTCCCTTATTTTCACAAATGTTTACTTTCAGTTTTTACAGAACAACACTTGATTGTTTGAGCAAGATTTAAATTCTAAGAACAGTTCTGGATTATTCACCTTGGATATTAAACTAGTCTCTAACTAGATTATGAACCCAGATTTATCCAGGACACCTACTATTACCCACAGGCATTGGAGTATCAATCTGTGCGCTTGAATTTGTATGGAAATTAATCCTGAGGTTTCTGTATAGAAGTATAACCAATATCACTTAATGATTACATCCCATAAAAACCAAGATAACCTATGGACCTTATCTTACTTGGGTTCTACAGTATATTTGCTGTTGTTCAGCAAATAACAAATGGCAATGCTCAGCTCACTGGAATTTCTCATTAGTGCTACCTTCACATGACAGTGGCTGTAGAATTGGTTTTATAATTCTAGTGTAAAACCACGCAGCAATTGCCATTTACCATCATGAGTCAATTCCTTTTGACTGGACATACACCATTTTGTTTTGTTTCAGTTACCTGGCCTGAACAGACTGTGGCACAACAACTTTCCTTGAACGTCCATGGGCACTTTATGATCAAAGGCTTCCTTTTCAAATCCTCTGTACAGAAACAGGCCCCCTAGAAACTCAGCTGTCTTGATTCTGAAGTCTTTCAGGCAGTTTTAGAGTATTTAATAAGTAGCTCTTGGTTAACATTCACCTTCGCAGGGATGTAACATCTTGGCACTTGAACGAAACTGGAAGAAGGTACTCATATCAGAATCAGAGCATTTTTGCATGGTGGGGGACCTGGCATAATTACTTGTTAAAGTTAATGAATGTATTTG
>Ga0065711_1034834_pt1 | contig 23173 bp, 23 predicted proteins | sample Hoacrofraction12_FD_59098 | JGI IMG/M metagenome (GOLD analysis project Ga0065711, IMG submission 59098) | Hoatzin crop microbial communities from Cojedes, Venezuela - Epithelial fraction 12 v2 (version 2) | ecosystem: Host-associated > Birds > Digestive system > Esophagus > Crop | place...
GGCGCAGTTTGAGGCGGTCGATGATGTGCGCGTTTTTGTGCCGCAGCTTAGCGCCCAAAATATCGAGGCTAACGCGCCACTTCTTGCGCTTATCACCCATTTTGCGGGGCTAAAAGGCGCGACAAATGCGCAAATCGCCCTTGCATGGATGCTTCACAAATATCCAAACATCGTGCCGATCCCTGGCTCAAAAAATTTGGAGCGGATTTTAGAAAATCTGCTTTCAAGTGAGGTTTGCTTTTCGGATGCCGAATTTAGCGAGCTTGAAAAGGCACTTAGCGCTATCAAAATCCACGGCCACTGCGGCCATGTAGAGGGCGGCAAGGCTGGGACGTTTGGCGACAAAGTGGAAAAAAGGGCTTACGCGGCGCGCGCCCAAGCGCTTTACTGCTATTGCCTGCTAAGGGCACGTTTGCACGCGCCATTTGCTCGAGGTTCACACCTAAACACTTTGCCGCGATCGCTTCTTAAAATTTAGAAATTTCGCGCAGAATTTGAGTGAAATTTGCGCGAAATTTCAAATTTCTAACAAAATTCCCAAATTTTCATCAAATTTCATCTTTCATTTGCCAAACATTTTTCTTCATATTATACACTTTAGACATCTTTTTAAAGAGGGCAAAATGAACAAAAAAGTCCTAAATTTGGGCAAGTGCGCGGTGGAGACATTGACGCTATTTTGGTATACACAGACAAAAGACAAAAGTAGCAGAAGGATCGTGTATGTTTGATTTTGGAGATGCTAATAAAAGTCAAAAAGAGGCGATTGCGGCGGTAGATGGCCCTGTGCTTATAACCGCAGGTCCCGGGACGGGAAAGACATTTACTCTTGTGCAGAGGGCGATTTATCTGATTCAGGAGCGCGGTGTGGAGCCTGAGCAAATTTTTATTGCTACCTTCACGGAAAAGGCCGCCAAGGAGCTCGTGACACGAATCACAAATGAGTTAGCCGCACGGAAAATATCGGTAAATGTCAATGAAATGTATGTGGGAACATTTCACTCTATTTGTTTGCGAATCATCAAGGAGAATCTTGAATTTACGAGATTAAAGAGAAATTATCGTATGCTTGATTCATTCGATCAGCAGTATCTTGTTTTTCAGAATATAGATAAATTCAAACGCATCAATAATATTGAGAAGACCATAAATGAAAGCGGCTCTTGGAGATTGGCGTTGGCTATCTGTGGGTATGTCAATAGACTGACCGAGGAGATGGTAGATGTCGATGCTATGGCAGAGGACAATAATCTATCCATTATGGCTTTAGCAGATATCCTTAAGGTTTATCAGAAAATTCTTGTAGATCAAAATTTGATTGATTTTTCGACTATTCAGACAGAGTGCTACAAACTTCTTGTCAATAACCATGAAATTTTGCAACAGCTCCAAGAAAAGATTAAATATATCATGGTCGATGAATATCAGGATACCAACTATATTCAGGAGCAGATAGTATTTCTCCTTGCCGGGGACAAACAAAATATCTGCGTGGTTGGAGATGATGATCAGGGCTTATATAGATTCCGCGGAGCTACTATAAGGAATATTCTTGAGTTTCCTTCAAAATTTAAGGGGGACAAACAGTGTCGTATCATACCGCTTGTTGTGAATTATCGTTCAGATAGTGATATCGTTGATTTTTATAATAAATGGATGGCTGTAACTGGTGGTCATAGTTTCAAATTTGACTGGGGCAAGTATCGTTATCCAAAGACGATAGAGGCTTTCGCCAAATCTACTATAAATAGTCCATGCGTGGTAAAACTATCTAGCTTTAGAGATGAGAGTAAATGGCATGAAAATATTCTTAATTTCATCAATAAACTAATGCATTCTGGCAAGGTAAAAAATTACAACCAAATTGCATTTCTATTTAGTTCAGTTAAAAATAAAAGTGCAATTTCTTTGGCTAAATTTTTGGAAAGTAATGGGATTAGTGTATATTCTCCGCGCTCAGATATGTTCTTTAAGAGGAATGAAATCATGCTGACATTAGGATGTATGATGTTGATGTTTAAAGAGTATGTTATCGGTCTGAAAAATGGCGAATACAAGCACCTGCAGCAAAGCGAATTTCAATATTATGAGGATTGTATTTGCGCAGCTGATGAACTACTCAAAAGACCTGAAAACAGAGAGTTAAAAAATTTCATATCTCAACGCCGCAGATCTCATAGTCGCCTAAAAAAGACGACTGATTATGCATATTCTGGCTTGTTATATCGTTTGTTTACGTTTGAGCCATTTAGCAGCATTCTTGGCACAGATCTAGACGCTGGAGTTGTTGATATTAGACCAACGAGAAATTTGGCGCAATTAACACAGATTATTGGGAAATTTGAATATCTATATAATATCAATGTCTTAAGTGGTAGATACATAAAGCAAAACACCGAGCTGTTATTTAATCTATATCTAAGACTTTTAATTGCTGAAGGTATTGCAGAGTATGAAGATGATGCGGAGTATGCACCGAGCGGATGTGTTTCGTTTCTTACGATTCATCAGTCAAAAGGGATGGAATTTCCGATAGTTTTCGTGGATTCTCTTTATAGTAAGCCGAGAATATCAAATAATGAATTAATGAACGAAGTCGAGGATAGATATTCTCATAGACCTGCTTTTGAGCCAGCAGAATATACAAAATTCTTTGATTTTTGGAGGCTTTATTATACGGCATTTTCGAGAGCTCAAAACCTTTTGGTGCTGACATGTAATGAAAATTATTATGCGCCAAGTATCTATTTTTCGGGCATCTATAATGGGTTGGAAGATGTAAGCGTTCTTGACTTAAATGAATTTGATTTCGCGGAGGTAAAGAAGGTAAATATCAAGGATACATTCTCATTTACCTCTCATATTGCTGTTTATGAGACATGCGCACTTCAGTATAAATTCTACAAAGAGTTGGGATTTGTGCCTATAAGGCAAGGTGCTATGATGTTTGGTACGCTTGTGCATGAAACAATCGAAGATATACACCGTGCCGCTATCCGGAATGAAACGGAAAAGATTACGCCAGAAAACATAGCAGACTGGTTTGCTAGCAACTACGCTTCGCTTGTGATGAGCAATCACGGCTATCTTGGCGAACAGCAAAAAGACGCGGCCCTAAAGCAGGTGCTTCGCTACGCAAAAAGACAAAAAGGCAAGTGGGACAAAATAAAACAGGCAGAAGTCGATGTCAGCCTTGTTATGCAAGATTACATAATTGATGGAAAAATCGACTTGATTAAGGGCGATAGGGATACTGTGGAGCTTGTTGATTTTAAATCTGAGCGAAAGCCAGATCCCGCCATAATGAAAGATCGCATCGAGCGCTACAGAAGGCAGCTTTGCATATATGCCTATCTTGTAGAGGAGCGCACCGGACAGAAGGTAAGCAAGTTGAACCTTTATTATACTGGAGAGGGGCGCAAAATTCCAGTAATTTCGTTTCCGTATAAAAAAAGAGCGATAAAAAGAACTGTGGAGGCATTTGATAAAACGGTGCACAAAATTCTAAAAAGAGATTTCAGCCATTGTGCAAACGACGCTAAGATATGCGCCAACTGCGACTTTAGATATTATTGTAAGAACAAACAGAACAGATGATATGTTTAAGGAATTTAATCTCGCGGATATAACTAAGACTGAAATTTAGGCGTTTCGCCTAAATTTCGCTTTTTGCGTGAAATTTAGGCTATTTGCCATTTTTGGATTTTTTGCGTTTTTGCACCTCTCTATAACCCAAAATCGGCCCCAAAATAAGCGCCGCGACAACTATCCACCAATCGCCCTTGTCAAAGACCTTTTCAGGCACAAGAGCCGCCACGACCACGAGGAAAATGATAAAGAAAAACGCACCGATTGCGAGCAAAATTATCCCCCAAAATGTGAAAAGTCCGCCAGCCACGCCAATTGCGATGTCGGTGTGCGTGGTTTTTTTTGGAATTTGAATTTGGCGCCGATTCTTGCGCGTTTTGCTGATTTTGCACGGCGGAATTTGGCGATTCTTGCGGCGTGGAATTTAAATTTTGTGCAGGATTTTGAGCGAAATTCTGCGCGGTCTGCGCGAAATTTTGAGAATTTGGATTAATCGGATTGCCGCATTTTAGGCACACTGCGGCTTTGTCGCTTACGTCTGCGCCGCACTCGCTGCATTTAATCATTGCCATGAGATGTCCTTTTTATCTAAATTTGGGCAATTATAGAAAAAAAACAGATTTTTAATATTCTCAAATTTGATGGCGGAATTTGAGGGAAATTTGCGACCGGCGGCAAAAATATATAAAATTTTACATAAGATTTTATATAAAATAATTCGCAAAATTAAAATTTCTCAAATTTGAAGCGGGAATTAAAACCAAATTTGCTAAAATCACGCCTAAAAATTAAAGGAAATTTATGAAATTCGCTCTATTTTTGCTTTTTGCGCTGCTTGGCATCACTGCGATGCTCCTATTTTCGAACATCATCACGATGATTTTGGCGCTCGATTTGCGTTTTGCTTTTGGGATAAAAGGCGGCGAAATCACCCATTTTATCGGCGCTTTGCTTACTTTTTATCTTTCGGCGTATGCGGTTTTTAAAATCTATTCTAAAATGTTTTTCGAGCGCGAAATTTACGATAAAGCTCTTAAAATTCACATTTTAATTGTCCTATTTTTCGTCATTCACGCGATAATTTTTTTGATTTTATTCGTTTTGGGGCTAAAAAACAACACCGAAAATCACACGATGATGACGCTTGCGATTTTGGTCTCAATCGCTGCGGGCGTCTATTTTACGAGAGTTTTCTACGAATATTCGGTGCGAAAAGTGACGAAATTTAAATCCATGCTTGACGCCTTAGAAAAGGCGCAAAATCCGCAAAATTCGCCATTTGAGCAAGAATCAAACGAAGATAAGAAAAATTAAGCTAATTTTGCTAGAATTTCGCTTTTGGCGCGGTTGGCGACCGCACGAATGTGAGGAAAGTCCGAGCTGCAATAAGACAGAGTTGCGTCTAACGGACGCCGAGAGCAATCTCAGGGAAAGTACAACAGAAAGAAAACTGCCGCATTAGCGGTGATGGTGAAACGGCGAGGTAAGAGCTCACCGGCGCTTTTGGCAACATTAGCGGCCTTGCAAACCCAACTCGCAGCAAGAAAGGGTGGTTTAGTCTTATATTTTAACCTTTCGCTTGAGCCAGATTGCGAAATTTGGCCTAGATAAATGGTCGCCCACGACAGAACTCGGCTTACTCCGCGCCAAAATTCAGTTTATTTTGTTAGAATTTGCGAAATTTATTTTTAAGAGTGAGCGATGATTGATAAAATTATAAATTCGATGTTCGTAATATCCAAAAAACCGGTGCTTTTCAAGGATTTGTTAGAGGCAAATTCCGGCTACAACGAAGGCATGCTCGTAGATCCTGCAAAGCTAAATTTCAAATTCCGCTACGGACGCAGCTATATCATTTTTGGTCTGCTCTGTTTTGCTGTTTTTGCGCCGCTGTTAGCGCTCATGCACGGATTTTTGGAGAATATCGACTTTCACTATTCGGTGATTTCGGCGATTTTGGTGACGGCGTTTGTCTTTATCGGATTTGACGTTTTTAAGGCGTACGCGAGAAAGCGCCTGACTTTACGTCTTATAAAAGAGGCGTGGAGCGTGCATTTTCCGTATTTTCCGTACGAAAAGTATAACGAAACCGTCGAAAAAATCTACAACGAAAGCGTGAAAAAGGAGATTCCAAAACGCGATTTGGAGCAATTCGTGCTGGATAATCTGGTCAAAGTCGGCTAAATTTGGCGCCGATTCTTGCTTAAATTTGATTAAATTTCGTGAAATTTCGCCTCAAATTTGAGCGAATTTCACTCTTCATTATTCTCTAAAATCTCGATCGGATCGCTGATTTCGTAGCGATAACTCATCGCTTCGATTTTGTTAGTTAGCTCTTGTTGCTCCTCTAAAAGCACGGTTTTGCGCGTCTGAAGCTCGGCGATATCGCGGCTGATGAAGTAAATTTCGTTACGCACAAAAACCACAGGCACGGTAAGCATAAAAAAAATCGCCATCGCGATATAGACGACCAAAAGATTAAAAAAGCTCAAATTCCGCTCGCGCGAAATTTCCTCTTCGTAATCTTGCAGAATTTCTTCTCTTCCGTCCATCTTAGTCCTTAAACCTAAAAATACGCATTTTAGCGCAGCTAGAGCGCGAATTTCGCTTGATTTCATCCGCCGTTGGGGTGATTGGCTTTTTCGTTAGCGCGCTGCCTAATTCATGATTGCCGCCGCATTCGCATTTTAGGGCGAATTCTGGGCAGATGCAGGCGCGCTGCCACTCGCGAAATTTGCGTTTTATCACTCGGTCTTCGAGCGAATGAAATGAAATTATAGCCAAAATTGCGCCTTTTGGTGACAAAATTTCGAGATTTTCTAGCAATTTTTCTAATTCGCCAAGTTCGTTATTTACCTCGATTCTAATCGCTTGAAATGCCAAAGTAGCGAGATTTACGCTGCGTCCGTTTTGTTTTGCGGCGCCAAAAATCTCGGCAAATTCCTTTGCTGAGGTGATTGGGTGATTTTTGCGGCGCTCGGCGATTTTATCAGCGTAAAATTTGGCGTTTTTTATTTCGCCAAATTCGCGCAAGATTCGGGCTAAGTCATCAACTGAATAGTTATTAATCACGAATTTAGCGTCTTTTTCTTGATTTAAATCCATTCGCATATCTAAATTTGGGCTTTTTAGCGAAAATCCGCGCTCAAATTTATCGATCTGAAGCGATGAAATTCCGATGTCAGCAAGGATTCCTTTGATCTCTAAATTTTGCGTAAATTTGGGAAAATCTGAAAATTTGCTTTTTTGAATTTGCACGCGTGAGCCAAATTTGCGCAGTCTTGCTTGAGAAAAATTTATCGCTTCATCATCGCGGTCAAGGCCTAAAATTTGGGCATTTGGATTGGCTTCCAAGATCGCTTCGCTATGCCCTGCGTAACCCAAAGTACAATCCAAAATCACGCCATTAACGCCAGAAAATGCGCTAACGACCTCGTCTAAAAGCACGGGAATGTGTGGAATTTGCAATTTTTACCTCTTGTTTTTTTTAATGTTGTATAATATCAAAATTTTTATATAAAAGGGTATAAATGGACATAAATCACGCAATTGACGATATGACCAAGATTTCGGCTTCGATGTTTTGGAAGGGATTTTTTGGGATTTATCATGGCTCAATTTCGGTGAAGTTAGAGAAAAATAAATTTGTGATAAATAAAGAAGACGCGCTATTTGACGCACTAAAGCCAGAGGATGTGATTTTGCTTTATGACAATAAGCGCGATTACAGATGGAATGACGTTAGCCATGATAGCGATGTTCATTTGAATATTTATAAAAATTTGCCAGACGCTAGGGCAGTGTGCTACGCGATGCCGCCATTTACGACGGCGTATTCGTTAAATCACGATTTCATCATACCAAAAGACTATTTTGGTTACAAATTCAGCGAAAAGATTAAAGTGCATGATCCGAGGCAGTTTGATGACTGGATGGATCGCGCGCCGCATGAAATTTACAGACACATGATGGAGCGAAAGACAAATATCTGCGTAATAAAGGGGCACGGCATCTATGCGTATGCTAGGAATTGCTATGATATGGCAAAAGCGATCTCAATAATTGAGAACAGTTGCCGTATTTTGCATTATGAGAAGATGTTGCTAACGAATTTTTAGCGAATGTTAGCGATTTGTTAGAAAAAAATCTTTAAATTTGCCGATTTTTAGGCTATTTTAAGGTTAAATTCAGTAGAATAACGCATTGTTTTTGTTAGTTAGTAAAGGAAAATTATATGATAAATTGGATGCAAAAGCACAGAAAGGCGCTAATTCCGACCATTTGGATAAGCACAATCGCGTTTGTTGGCGCGTACGCGGTCGGTTGGGGCGCTTACGATATGAACTCATCTCGCGCGAAATCTGTCGCAAAAGTGGGCTCAGAAAACATCACAATCCAAGAATTTCAAAATAAATATCGCAATCTCTACGGCTATTTTCAGACTGTTTCAGACGGCAAATTTACTCAAGAAGACGCTGAAAAGATGAATTTGGAAGAGGTAGCTCTAAATGAGCTAATTCGCGAGAGTTTGTATATAAATTTCGCCAAAGATTTGGGGCTGGATGCTACTGATGACGATTTTGTCAAATATCTCATCAGCTCGCCGGAATTCCAGACAAATGGCGTTTTTGACAAAGAAAAATACACTTTGATTTTGAAGCAAAATGGCATAAAAGCCCAAGATTTCGAGGCTTCGCTAAAGAAGCAAATCATCATTGATAAGCTAAATCACGCCCTAAATTTGGAAGTTAGCGACAATGACATCGATGCTTTGGCGACTGCGTATTTCATTCAGGATAAAATTTCGATGCAAATCGTCGAAAAAAGCGGCGATATCAACGCAAGCGACGCCGAAATCAAGGAATTTTGGGAAGCTCATAAAAATAACTATCTCACCGAGCGCAGCTATGATTTGGACACTTACTTTGTCGAAATTAAGCCAGCTGCGGACGTGAATGAGAGTGAGTTAGAGAAATTTTACGACGATCACAAATCCTCATATCGCGACGGCGAGGATAAGGTTTTGGAATTTGCTGCGGCGCGTGACGCTGTTTTGCAAGATTATAGCGCTGAGGATACCCGCAAAATCGCGCTTAAGACCTATCTAGCGCTTAAAGATGGCGAACTAACCGAAACTAACAAGATGTTAGTCGCTCAAAATGACGAAAATTTCCCAGTCGAAGAGCTAGCGGATAAAAAAGTTGGCGAATTTAATAAGCCGTTTGAGTTTAAAAATGGCTTTTTGATCACCAAGCTAAACGCCGTTGTTGAGCCGCAACCGATGGAATTTGACGCGGCAAAAGAGCTTGTTAGTGCAGATTTTATGAGTGAGAAAACTGCTCAAACTTTGGAAAATGACGCTAAGGCAGCTTTGGCTGATTTTAACGGCACTGACGTTGGTTTTGTCACTCGTGATACCGCAAAATTGGGCGATTTGAGCGAAGATGAAACTCGCACTTTCCTTGATGGCGTCTTTACAAAGGCAAATTTGGAGGGATATGTCATTTTGCCTGAGCGCGCAGTTGTTTATAAAGTAAGTGATCAAAAGATTGATAATAGCGCAAAAATCGATGAATATAAGGAAATTTTGGCGCAAAATTCGTTCAATCTCAAAAATGGGGTTTTCAAAAATAATCTCCTAGAGGCGCTGCAAAAACGCTATGAGATTAAAAAATATTTTAAAGGCAGTGAAAATTGAGTGAGTATATTTTAGGACTCGACATCGGCTCTGTGAATGTTTGTGCGGTCATCGCGAAAAAATCCGATCAAGGCGAAATCACAATTTGTGGCATCGGACGCACAAAAACACTGGGCATCAAAAAGGGAGCTATCACTAACATCGAGCAGGCGGCACACTCGATTAAAGATGCCGTAAATGAGGCGCAAAGATTGGCTAACGCGCGTTATAACACATGCGTCGTTTCCATCTCTAGTTCATACACAACAGGTGTAAAATCCAAAGGAATGATCGTTTTAAACGGCTCGGAAATCAGCATCAGCGAGATTGCAAAAGTGGTCAAAATCGCCGAAGAATCGGTAACTGAAAATGAAATTCCAAGCACTCACACTAAGCTGCACGTCTTGCCGTATAATTTCAAACTCGACGCTCAAGATAACATCGAAGATCCGCTCGGAATGACTGGAAATAGGCTAGAGGTTGATACTTACGTCATCACAGTGCCGGAAAATTCGATAAAAAATCTAAAAAAAGCGGTCGAGCTGGCCGACGTTAGGATTGATAATATCGTTGTCGGTGGCTATGCGTCGTCAATCTCTACGCTAAATGACGATGAAAAGGAGCTTGGCGTCGCTTTAATCGATATGGGTGGCGCTACTTGCGAGAGTGTCATTCATTTGGGGAATTCGCTTCTTTACAACAGCGTCTATCCGATCGCCTCATCTGCGATCACTGGAGATCTATCAAAAGGCCTTCATACGCCACTTCCAGATGCTGAAAATATAAAGATAAATTTCGCTAGCCTTACTGATGGCGAGCGCGAGAATATCGAAGTTTCCGTGCTTGGCGAGGATAGAAAAGAGACAATTAGCGTTGATTTGGTTATTGACATCGTTTGGGCGAGAGTAAAAGAGATTTTGATGGATTTAGCAGCCCAAATTCAAAACAGCGACTATCGCGCTAAATTGGGCGCTGGCATTGTTTTGACTGGCGGAATGGCGAAGCTTTCGCAAATTCGCGAGATCGCTGGATCGATTTTTAATGTGCCAGTTCGCATTGCAAAGCCAAAAATCGTCGAATTTAAGGGCCTTTACGAGGTCTCAGACGATCCGCAAAATTCATGCGTCTTAGGCCTTTGTCTTTATGGCGCGGGCCATTTTACGCCTTATGAGTTAGATTCAAACGGCGAATTCCGATATAAAGGCGAGCCGAAAAAGCAAAATTCAAATTATGAGCAAATTTTAGATGATGCAATTGAAAACGAGGTGCGAGATGAGATGGTCGGAAGCATTCGAATTCCAAAGACCAACGCGAGCAAAAGTCCGATTTTAGGCGGATGGAAAAAAGTTAAACAGTTTTTGACTAATCTATTTTAATAAGGGGAAAGAGATGAAGGACGATTTGTTTTCAGTAGAAGAGACGAGCGGTGTTTATGGCGCGAAGATTAAGGTTTTCGGTGTCGGCGGCGGCGGCGGAAATATGATCAATCACATGATCAGAGAAGGCGAGGTTAGAATTGATTTAATCGCAGCAAACACAGACGCTCAAGCGCTTGATAAGTCACAAGCAGCTAGCAAAATTCAGCTAGGCTCTACCACGACTCGTGGGCTTGGCGCTGGAATGCAGCCAGAAGTGGGCGCAGCTGCAGCCGAAGAGAGCAGAGAAGTGATCAAAAACACAATCGGAGATTCTGACATTGTAATCATCGCTGCTGGCCTTGGTGGCGGCACTGGCACAGGTGCGGCTCCTGTGATTGCACGCACTGCAAAGGAATCTCGCGCGCTTACAATTGGCGTCGTGACAACTCCGTTTGAATTTGAGGGCAAAAAGCGCATGAAATTGGCATTACAAGGCGCCGAAGAACTCAAAAAAGAGTGCGATTCTCTAATCGTCATCCAAAATCAAAAGCTTTTAAATATCATCGATAAAAACGTCGGAATGAGAGAGAGTTTTAAAAAGGTCGACTCAATCCTAGCTCGCGCAGTTAGCAGCCTAAGTAGCATTATTCTAGATAATGGCGACATCAATCTCGATTTTAGCGACATTAAGAAAGTCATGGGCTATCGCGGTTTGGCGTTAATTGGCGTCGGTCAAGCGCAAGGCGAAGATGCAGCAAAAGACGCTGTAAATGACGCGACTCAATCGCCACTTCTAAATGACATGAGCATCAATGGCGCGATGGGAGTTTTGATTCTATTCAGACTTCATCCAGATTATCCATTAAATGGCATTAACGAAGCGATGAAAATCGTTCATAGTTCAGCTAACCCTGAAGCTGAGATTATTTGGGGAACGATGTATAACGAAGACGCTCCAATCGATGAGATCGAAGTAATGCTTATCGCCACCGGCTTTGACATCAAAAAAGACGAAGTCATCGAAGAGTCAGTAAAAGCGGCAAAAAACCCAATTGAAGAGCGAATTCTCAAAATGCGCAAAGCTAGCGGCTTTGACTGCGACGCGACTTACGAAGAGCTTGAGAATATCCCAAGTTTTATCCGCGATTCTATGGATTAATACCCACTTTCATCCGTGCCGAAATTTAAACTACTTCATCTCCTGAAGGCACGGATGAACTAAATTTGAGCTATTTAGTTTGAATTTTCATCTCACCAGCCTGGAATCATACCTAATATTCTCACAAGAATTTCATTCATATCTTCTATGCGGCTCGCTTCAAGAGGGAAATTAAATTCATACACCACATTTGGCGAATCGTAAAAATAGCATGTCAAATTCACATCATAGTTTTTAAAATCAAATTTCAAATTATACTCTCTATCAGTGCTTGCATTAGCATCAGTAATGCTATAAATCGTCTCGTTATTTTCTTTATCTATAATTGAATATGAATATATTATATTGTCGTCCTTAAAACGATTTTTAGTACGACCTTTGTAATACATATAGACACTCACCCTCAATGTCATTTCTAATTTATTATCTTTTGTTTTTTTGCTCGTAGAGCCCGAAAAGCCAACATTCAAAGTATCATTGCCATCTATTTTTAGATATGTCACATTCTCTTCAGAGCCATTTCTCATTTCATAGTGATAGCTTGAAGGCAGTATGTAAGATAACAAATGAACTATGACTCCTATTATAAAAATTAAAAGTGGTATCATAATAAACGGAGCTACAATAGTTAATATTATTACTAGCATTATTGCTATAAATAAATAAGCGAGTATTTTTTTCCATAACATTTGAAATTTACCTATCCTATTGCTTTGTTTTTTTTATCATCTTTCTTGCCAGAAAATCGCTTCACTTTATCAATATCAAGCAAATTTTCTCTCTCTTTTTTGGCGCGCTTTTTCTTGTTTTTTCGCTTTTTTCTTTTTCGTCTTTGCGGCTCATCTGAAGGCACATCATACTTTTTTAGTGCCACATAAATCACTATCGCCACAAGCAAAACGCCGGTTAAAATTTGCACATATATGTAGTCGCCGCCGCCAAAAAATATGCTAAGCACAATGTAACTTATCAATGTAATAGCGATTGGCTTGTAATTAGGCTTGCTATAAAATTCTGGTTTAAATTTCTTGTACCATAAAGCCTTTTTATATCTTCGACTCCATCATAAAACATCGGCAACGCAAGAATAGGAGACGCAATCCAAAATTTCGTGCCAGAATTAAAATGAGCCGGAAATATGGCAAACGACAAAACGACAGCTGCAAATATAAATGTAAAATTCATTAAATATTTCGTGATGTGAGATGAGCGGAATTTGAGCTCAAATTCCGCTAAATTTGCCTATTTATGGCTATCGATTGCGACGAGTTCGATTTCGACTAATGCGCCTTTTGGAAGCGCCTTTACCGCCACAGCGCTGCGTGCAGGAAGTGACTCACCAAAAAACTCGGCATAAACCTCATTCACCCTCTCAAAATCGTCGATATCGACCATAAAAACGGTCGTCTTAACGACATTTGAAAAATCCATATCCGCGGCCGCCAAAACAGCATTTAAATTTGTCAAAACCTGCCTAGTTTCGGCTCTGACGCCGCCAGCGACGATAAATCCGCCCTCCGGCACGATGCCGATCTGACCTGAGGTGAATAAAACTCCATTTACTTTAACCGCTTGAGAATACGGCCCAATGGCTGCTGGCGCGCTTTTTGTCGTAATTTTTTGCATAGCGTCTCCTTAAGTGAAAGTTATGAAATTTTCCACTTTTTTTGCTTTGAAATCGCTTAATCAGCGCCAAATTTACGCATTTTTGCCAAATTCGTTGATTAAATCTAGATAAATTTGCGCCAAATTTTCGACCTCTGCGGTCGCGACGCGCTCGTTTTTGGCGTGAATTCGGTCATTTATGACGCCAAATTCGACGACTTTGACGCCAAATGCGGCGAAGTGCCTTGCGTCGCTCGTGCCGCCGCCTGTGCTAAATTTGGGCGAAATTTCGCAGCGATTTTTGATGCAAGTGGCCAATTTTTGGGCGATTTGGGAGTTGCTATCCGTTAAAAACGGCGATGAATTGAGCTTCAGTTCCAAGTCATAATTAAATTCGCCGAACAAATTTGCGCAGTAGCTTTGGATGTCTGCGAAGCTCGTTAATTCGGAATTTCGCACGTTAAACATCACGCAAATCTCGCTAGGAGTGACATTGCAAACCTCCATTCCGCCGCGAATATCGGTAATTACGATCTTGCTCGGCTCAAAAAACTCGCTTCCATTGTCCAGATCATGCCCAGCAAATTTGCTAAAAACGCTCGCTAGCTGGTGCGCCGGATTTATGCATTTTGCCGGATACGCCGCGTGGCCTTGTTTGCCGTAGATTTTTAAGATGCCATTAACAGAGCCTCTGCGACCAATCTTAATCGTGTCGCCAAATTCCATCTCGCAAGTCGGCTCGCCAACCACGCAAAAATCAGGCATTAGCCCCATTTTTTCGATTTCATTTAGCGCGTATCTCGTCCCAAAAGTGCCATCTCCCTCCTCGTCGCTAGTTAGCAAAATGCTAAGCCGCCCACCGAAATTCTTAGCGTTCATGCACGCCCAAAGCATCGCAGCTACGCCGCTTTTCATATCCTGCGTGCCGCGCGCGTAGATATAACCATCTTTTTGCACTGGTTTAAACGGATCGGTTTCCCAATTTTCGCCAGGCGGGACGACATCGATGTGGCCGGCAAAGCAAAGGTGCGGACCGTGCCCAAATTCTTTGGTCAAAAATAGATTTTTCGTATCGCCTGCGTCGATAAATTTCGCCTCAAATTCGCCCATCAAAATATTAATGAAATTGAAAATTCCGTCGTCTTTTGGCGTGATCGATTTAAAGCGCAAAAGTTCAATTAAAATCTTTAAAACATCCATTTTTAGCCTTTCAAGAATTGATTATACAAAATTAAAATCGCAAACGCAAAGAGCAAAAATGCCGACGCGTAGCCAAAATATCGCGCCACACGCGGCGAAATAAAGCGCCTAGACAAACTCACCGCAGCTGGCAAAAAAATCGTCCAAGATGTGATGCCAAAAATCAGACCAAATAGCGCAAATTTGATGTTTGGCGTGTCTTTTACAAAGGTCGCAACTGAGAGCCAAAACGCGATTATATAGGGATTTACGGCATTTAGCCCAAAACCCTTTGCGTAGCACGCTAGCACGCCTTTTTTGTAGGTTTGGCTTTGCGATTTTTCAAAAATTTTATCCGCGCCTTTATAGGTCAAAAACGCCATATAAAGCAAAAATGCGCTGCCAAAAATCGCCAAAACAAGCGAAATCGTGGGGTGATTTAGGAATTTGACCACGCCAATGCTAGTAAGCACCAAATATATGGCATCCACGCTCATCGCACCCAGTCCCACGGCCATTCCGTAGCGGAATTTCTGCAGCGCGTACGTCATAATGAGCACATTTACCGGCCCAATCGGAATCGCCGCGCCATAACCAAAAATCATGCCTTGAATGAAACTTTCCATCAGAGTTTTACCACCTTTGTGCCAAAGCCGCCTAAATTTGGCGCTCCGTCGCTAAATTCCTTCACGAATGGATGCGATTTTAGGAATTCTTTCACGGCAAATGCCAATTTTCCTGTGCCGATGCCGTGCTTTACCAAAACCTCGTCAAAGCCGCAAATTAGCGCATCTGAGATGAATTTATCCAGCTTTTCGATCGCCTCGTCTGCGCGCATGCCGTGAAGGTCTAAAACGACCGAGCCTGAATTTGGGCGCTGGACTTTGACATTTACGCTTTTTTGCGCGTTTGGCGTGGGATTTCCGCTTCGTTTTAGCGAATTTAGCGGCACTCTTAAGCGAATTCCGTCACTTAAAATGATCGCTTCGCCTTTTTTTAGCGCGACGATTTCGCCTTTGATTTTGTCGTATTTTACGCGGTCGCCGACTTTAAAAGCTGGAATTTCAGCCTGAAATTCGGGATTTTGTATCTTTTGCTTTAGCTCATTTGCCCTATTTATCGAGCGTTGCTTCTCTTTTGTGTCGGTTAATTTTATCGTCTTTTTTGCCTCATTAATCGCTTGATAATACTCATTCTCAAGCCGCGAAATTTGGGCCTTCAAAATCTCATCAGCGCGCTCTTTTTCGTTTTTTAGGCTCTCTAAAAGCGCGTCAAGTTTTTTCTCCTTTAATTCGGCCGAATTTAGCCTAGTTTTGAGCTCTTGCTCCAAATTTATCGCTTTGGTTATCGCAATATTGAGGTTTTCCTTATTTTCGCCGTAATCGGCCTTTGCAAGAGCGACCAAATTTGCGCCGATTCCATATCTAAGCGCAGTCTCAAACGCGTAGCTTTTGCCGATAATTCCGGGCAAAAACTCATATTTTGGGCGCGAATTCTCCTCATCATAAAGCGCCGCAGCGAGCTCGACCTGCTCATTTTTTGCCAAAATCATCGCGAGGCGTTTGTGATGCGTTGTAATCACGATTTTAGCGTCATTTTCGATGAGTTTTGAAATCAAAACCCCATAAAGCGACGCCGCCTCCTCAAAATCGGTTCCAAGCTCGATTTCATCGATGCCGATTAAGACTTGCTTTTTGTGGAAAAGTCTGGAGAAATTTAGCATTCTGCCGGCAAAAGTGGAAATGTCGTTTTTTACGCTTTGCGGATCTTCGATGATTGCGTCAAATTCTTTAAAAGTGCCAATTTTAGCCGATTTGACGCTAAAAGGCAGCAGGTATTTAGCGAGCAAACACGCGCTCATGATGCTTTTTAGGAGCATCGATTTTCCGCCGGCATTTACGCCAGTGATTAAAAGCACCTTCTTTTGGAAATTTACGCTGATTCGCTTCGGGTTTTTTAGCGCTGGATGGGCAAATTCCTCCAAAATCACGTCGCGGCTTTTATCGCTCAAAATGAAGTTTAAGTCCCTACTTTTGGCAAACAGCGCGCGCGCGATGAGAGCGTCAGTTTGATCGAAAGCGGAATTTATAAATTTCAAAAACGCCAAATTTCGGTAAAAAACCGCGCTTATTTTTTGGCAATATTCGTAAATTAGCTCCTCTTTGCGCCCAAGCAGGTCGCTTTGCTCCGATTTTAGGCGCTCGATGGCCGCAGGAATGACGTAAAAATAGCCGCCGCTTGACCTTGCGATCACATTGCCTTTTAGGGCACGGTTAAAGCCTCCACGCACCAAAAGTGCCTCATTTTCGTTGATGTAGTGGATCTGAAAATCGACCAAATATTCGCTCAAATTTCGCGCAGAAATCAGTCGACGAAGCTCATCTGAAATTTGCGCCTTTTTCATCGCAAATGCCGAATTTAGCGCGCCAAAACGCTCATCGATCTCATCTTTAAAAGTGCCGTCATCTTTAAAATAGCGCGAAATTTCTAAAATTTCATCTGGAATTACGATTTTAGCGAGATATTCTTGCATTCGTTTTTGGAAATTCAGCTTTTTTAGGTAGCAAAAGTATGAAATAATCTTCGCAAACTCGTAAATTTCGCTAATGTGAAGCGTTGCTTGCTTTGAAATTTTTAAAAGCTGCTCGTCCAAATTCGCCACTGGTTTTGGCGCTTCGAGTTGGACTTCGCAAATTTCGGCGATTTTTTCGTAATTTACGCGGCTATCGCCTTGCAAAAATAGCGGCTTTTCGCGCGCCAAAAATGCATTAAACGTCGCCAAATATTCGCTCAAATCGAGCTGCTTAAAAAGTCTATCCAAAAAAATCTCCTAAAAATTTCGCTATTTTAGCAAATTAATGATTAAAATCTTAACCCAAATCAATGCAAATTTCCAAATTTTGTGCGAGAATTTGTGTGAAATTTGATGAAAGGATTAAAAAATGAAAAAAATTTCTTGGGAAATGGGCGAATTTAGCGGCGTAAAAACTAAGCTAATGCACGAAAATAGCGCGGCGAAAGAGATTTTAATCGCGATGAGTAAAGGTGCGGTTTTAGCCGATCACGCGGCGCCAAATGAAATTTCGGTGCAGGTTTTAAAAGGCAGCGTGAAATTCGGCATCGGTGATGAAATTTGTGAGTTAAAGCCCATTGAAATGGTAACTGTGGAAGCAAAAGTCACGCATTTTGTGCAGGCAAATGAAGATACGATAATTCGTTTAAGCCTCGCAAAATAGGCTATTTGAAGTGGTAGAGTTCCTCTTTATTCATATCGACGGTTTCGTAAAAAAACGGATCGAAAATCGCAATGCTGGACTCTTTAAAAAAGCCATCTTTTGTAAGCGCCAAAATTGCGTTATTTACTGCCATTAGAAGCGTGATATTTCCCTTTTTAACGGCAGCTGCGATGAAATTTCGTGGGCCGACGACCTGATTTTCGATATTTACGCTCTCTAATAAAGAGTGACTCATCATCGAAATCGTATCGCCCATGCAGATCTCCACTTCGCCCTTCGTTAGGGAAAGATAGCACTCTTTGAAGCTATTTACGATCATGAAATTTTTGTCGCTACAGCCCTGAAAATAGAGCCAATCTTTAGCGATCATCTTCTCTTGTAGCGCGATTTTTTTATCCCCCAATTTTTTACAGCCCTCAAAAACCTCTCCAGGTTTGGTCACGATCGCGGTATTGATGCGCAGATATGGCGTGCTAAAATCCACGAGCGGCTTGGAATTATCGGTGATTGGCATGAGTGCCAAAAGTAGATCGACTCTGTTTTCATCGAGTGCGGCGACGCGCTCATTTGGCGCAAGTGAGACGAATTCGAGTGTGTGCTCTTTGCCGTGAAAAATGTAATCTGCGATCTCTTTTGCCAGGTCGATTTCAAATCCAGAAAATGTGCCGTTTTCGTCTTTGGAAAATGGTGCGTGATTATTCAAAACGCCGATTTTAATGGAATTTGAAGCGCGCATGTCGTGCAAATTTGCCGCAGAAAGGGCAAAAACAGACAAAATGCTCGCCAAAACCCCAAAAATCAATCTTTTCATGGCTTCCCCTTAATTTTTCGTCTAACATTATAGCAACAAATTTTTAACATTTTTTATTTTTAGGATTTCTATGCTAAAATTCGGAAATTTTTTCGACAAGGAGAGAAAAATGGATATGATCGAAGGATTGTTAAAATCAGGTTTGGCGGATGGTTTGATGAAGCAAATGGGCGCACAAAGCGGCTTAGATAGCTCTAACCTTAACGCAGTTATCGCTAAAATCGCGCCTGTGCTGATGAAAAAAGCGAATGAAAATTTCAAAGGCGAGCAAGATTCAAGCGATCTTGTGGCGCTAATCGAGAAGTCAGAACTCTCAAATTTGAACGAATCTGCAAAAGTTGAGAGCGGAAATGACATTTTAGGCCAGCTTTTGGGCTCAAAAGACGCTTCGCGCGCCCTTGCTAGCGAGGTTGGAAGCAAGCTCGGCATCGATGCTGGCGCGATTAAAAAAATGCTTCCGATGATCGCAAATTTGGTAGCTGGCGGCCTAAATAAGCAAACTAGCTCGCTTGGCCTTAAAAGTGGCGACACAAGCGGAATAAGTGCCGCTTTGGCGGGATTTTTGGATAAAAATGGCGACGGAAATATCGCTGATGATTTGCTTCGAATGGCGTCGAGTTTTTTTGGCAAGAAATAGCCTAAATTTGGTACTCTTCGTCAAGTTTTAAAAGACAGCGCCGCATTAAATCGAGTTCGCTCGCACTTGCGGCGCTTTTTGAGATAAAAAATTCATTTTCACTCATCAATTTTTCAATCTCAAATTTGCGCTCCTGCATCGTTTCTACGGGGATTTCGAGCTTTCTTAAAATCTGCTTTACAGTGCCTAAATTTCCATCAACAAATTTCAAATTTGGATTAATTTTGAGAAATTCGCTTTTGAAATAGTTAAAATGCGTGCAGCCAAGCACCAAAACATCGGCATTTTTGATGTTTTTTTCAAATTTTCCTAGATACGAGCTGGCGTTAAATTCCCCATTTTCAGCTAGTCTCACCAGTCCGCCAAGTGCCAATAAATCGGCATTCACGCGCAAATCAGCCAAAAGATTTTTTAGTTTTTCCCCATTTATGGTGATTTCGGTGGCACAGACTAGGATTTTTGCCCCAGAATAGAGCTCGCTCGCCTTTTTTACGGCTGGCTCCATTGCGATGATTGGCAGCGGATATTTGGCGCGAATTTCGTGCGTAAATACGCTACTAGCGGTGTTGCAAGCAATCGCGATGGCGGAGGCTTTTTTTTGGATTAGAAATTTTACGATATTTTCTGATAGTTCTAATATCTGCGTGCGGGACTTTTCGCCGTATGGAGCGTTGCAAGAATCCGCAAAATAGATAAATTCGGCGTCTAAATTTCTCCAAGCCTCGTATAATACGCAAAGTCCGCCAAGTCCAGAGTCAAAAATGCCGATTTTCACGCTATTTCTCCCATATCACACATAGTTTAAGCCCGAAAAGAAAGATAATCCACGAAATATAAACCCACAGAAAAAAGAACAAAATCACCGAAAATGAGCCGTAAATACTCGTGTAAGTCTTCGAATATAAGGCATATTGCATAAAAATAAATTTCCCTATTTCCCAAAACAAGGCACCTACAAGCGATGAGACGAGAATAGAATTTAGGCTAAAGCCGAAATTTAGGCTCACAGCGTATGAAAGCGCAAAAATCAGCCAAATGATAAAAAACGGCAAAATAAGTGCCAAATTTAGCCAACTTAGCGGCGAAAAATTGATCAAATTCCCCAAAATAAAGTCACTCAGCCAAAATGAAAAAATCAAAACCGCAGGAAAAATCGCGATAAAAATCCAAAAAAAGAGCAAATTTAGCCAAAATCCGCGCCTTTTAATGGCGGTGATTTTGCGCACAGCGTACTCAAAATCGCTAAAAAATAGAATGCTAGTAACCAAAATCGCGCCGAGCCCTAAAAGCCCCAAATTTTCGGAATTTTGAAGGAATTTATCAAAATATTTTATGAAAATTTCTTGATTTGTGGGGAGCAAATTTGCGAAGATAAAACTCTTTAATTTTTGATAATAAACATCAAAAATCTCCATTTTCAAAAAGAGCGAAAGCATGATAAAAACGTACGGAATTATCGCTAAAATGGTGTAAAAACTCAGCCCAGCGCTAAAATGATAAAGCGGTTTGTCATTCAAAAATATCCAAATTTGGGCGAATTTTTGCTTGATTTTCATGCCTTTCCTTGCGAATTTTCTCAAAATCATAGCACTTTTATCCAAAATTTGGGATAAATTTAAGATTTTTTAACTAGAATTTGATTTTAAATTTCAATTAAAGGAAATTTTATGCGTAAATTTTTGCTTCTTGCGTTTGCCATTTCTGCGGCGTTTTGCGCTAATGGAACGCTCAAAAGCTGCGATGACGGCGATGTTTCTAGCTGCGACGAGATTTTTGAATATGCCTTAAAAGAGTGCGAAAATGGCGATTTGGCACACTGTTTGGTCGTGGGAAATTTCTATCACAACGGCAAATCAAGCGCCGGAAAAGATGAAAAAAAGGCGGATGAGTTTTACCAAAAATCCTGCACAAATGAGAACTCACAGCTTTGCTCGCGCATCGGAAATGCCTATTTTACGGGAAATGGCGCGCCAAAAGATCTAGAAAAGGCGGCGCAATTTTATGATAAATCGTGCGAATTTGGCGACGTGCAAAGTTGCCTATTTTTGGGCTCTAGCTATTATAATGGCAAGAATCTTGCCCAAAATTACGAATTGGCGCTTAAATATCTGCTCAAATCGTGCGATTTAGGGGACTTTAAGAGCTGCCAGAGTGCCGCAAATATGTACCACAGCGCAAAAGGCACGCAGACGGACAATCAAAAGGCGCTGGAACTCCATGAAAAGGCGTGCGCGGCGGATTTGCAAAAAAGCTGCGCGTTTTTGGGAAATGCCTATTTTAAGGCGAAATTCGTGGAAAAGGATTTGGCAAAAGCCCAAATTTACTTGGATAAAGCGTGTTTGGGTGATGAAAATGCCAGTTGCAACGCACTTGGTGAGCTATATTTGTCAGCAAATTCCGATGAAAACGCTACAAAAGCACGAGAAATGTTTGAAAAGTCCTGCACTAGCGGTGTTGCGGCTGGATGTTATAATTTAGCTGGAATTTATAAAAACGAAAAAAATTACGAAAAAGCCCATAAATTCTACTCTCAAGCGTGCGAAAACAAAAGCGCAAACGCTTGCATCGCGCTTGGCAATATGTATCGTACCGGAAAGGGCGTAAAAATCGACGCTAAAATCGCCGCTTCGCATTTCAAAAAGGCGTGCGAATTTGGCAGCAAAAAAGCGTGCGAGCAGGTGAAATGATGAAATTTAGAGCATTCGAAGTGATGAAATTTTGGGGCTTTTTTTGCGCAGCGATTTTTTTCGTGCCAAATTTGGGCGCAAATTCGCTCATTTTAGACGAAAATTCAACCCAAATCGCGCAAATTTACAAAATTGAAATCTCAAATTCTGCCAAAATTTGCGAAATTTCCTTACGTTCAAATCCGACAACCGGCTATTCTTGGGAAATTTCAATCGAAAATGATGATAAAATCGCCTTAATTTCGCAAGAATTTAAGCAAGATAAAGCGCCAAAAAATTTCGTCGGCGTCGGTGGCAAAGAAATTTTCCGATTTAAAGGCATCTTGAAAGGTGAGGCGAGTGTGAAATTCCGCTATCAGCGCCCTTGGGAAAAATCCGCCGCAGATGAAATTGAGATCAAATTTGAGATTGACGAAAAACTTAACCCGCAGGTAAAAGAAATTTCGCAAAAAAAGTGAAATTCGCCCAAATTTGGTCGTGCAAAAAGCCAAATTTGGGATAAATTCAGCAAATTTTAAATAAAATATCCAAATTTCCATTTTAAGGACGGCGATGAAGCGGATTTTTTTGGTGTTGCTCAGTATTGCGGTGATTTATCTGATTTTTAAGAGCGAAAGTGTCCTAAAAATCGTCTTTGGACTTAGTTTGTTTCTCTATGCGATGAAGATGCTAGAGCTCAGTTTTACGCTCATGGCGGGCGGCAAACTCGAGAAATTCCTGCGCAAAACGACCGATAAAAATTACAAATCCTTTCTTTTTGGCTTCGCGGCGACCTCGATTATGCAATCTAGCGGCCTTGTGAGCCTGCTCGCGATTTCATTTGTGAGTGCGAATTTGATCGCGCTTGGTGCGGGACTTGGGATAATTTACGGCTGCAATTTGGGCACAGTCACTGGCGTGTGGCTCATTGCGATTTTCGGATTTGGCTTTGATATCGCAAAATTCGCGATGCCGTTTATTATTTTTGGAATTTTTTTGAGTTTTGCAAAGTCAAAATCGATCAACGGAACTGGCCTTTTGATTTTAAGCATTGGCCTGATTTTCTTTGGAATTGCTTATATGAAGGGCGGTTTCGAGAGTGTTAAAGATTTAGTTGATCTCTCGCAATACGCGATGCCAGGATATAGGGGCGTAATTGTCTTTTCGCTCATTAGCGTCGTAATTACGGCACTTTTGCAAAGCTCGCACGCTACGATGACGCTGGCACTTTCTGCGCTTGTAACTGGGCAAATCAGC
>Ga0065711_1034836_pt1 | contig 23171 bp, 35 predicted proteins | sample Hoacrofraction12_FD_59098 | JGI IMG/M metagenome (GOLD analysis project Ga0065711, IMG submission 59098) | Hoatzin crop microbial communities from Cojedes, Venezuela - Epithelial fraction 12 v2 (version 2) | ecosystem: Host-associated > Birds > Digestive system > Esophagus > Crop | place...
GTCGGAGTTGGAAGGGACCTCTGTGGGTCACCCAGTCCAACCCCCTGCCCAAGCAGGGTCACCCACAGCAGGCTGCACAGCACCGCGTCCAGGCGGGTCTTGAATATCTCCAGAGAAGACTTCACAGCCTCCCTGGGCAGCCTGTTCCAGTGCTCCATCACCCTCAGAGGGAAGAAGTTCTTCCTCATGTTCAGCTGGAATTTCCTCTGCTTCCGTTTGTGCCCGTTGCCCCTTGTCCTGTCGCTGGGCACCACTGAAAAGTTTGGCCCCATCCTCCTGACACCCACCCTTGAGACATTTATAAGCATTTATTAGGTCCCCTCTCAGCCTTCTCTTCTTCAGGCTGAACAAGCCCAGCTCCCTCAGCCTTTCCTCATAGGAGCGATGCTCCAGTCCCCTCATCATCCTCATAGCCCTCCGCTGGACTCTCTCCAGAAGATGAGAACAAGGGGAAAACCTCAGCTGGAGGAAATGCAATGGGAAAGAGTGAGCCTGTCTCCATGCAAAATGAAGAAATCAGGGAACGCCCTCAGACACCGCTGAGCCTAAGATATGGTGGAAAAATGTGTTTACGTAAATGTGCCTTTCTGACTTACTTAGATAGGCTGCCAACTCTGGTTTTAAAGCAGCTGGCTGGGTTTCCCTCAGTAACTCCTCATGATAGCCCTGTGGGATCTGTATCGGGTTATGGGGGTAATGCTGGGTGATTTTAGAAAGTAGTGACTTGAGAGCCTAATGGTGTTAGGCATGTGATCCCAGGCAGAGATCCAGTTTTATCAGCACTGCCAACTCTCATCCCACCCACAGTTCTCCTGCATGGCCTCACGCTGTTATGGGTAAAGAGTTCGCAATATTAAAATTACCAGAGGAGGTCACTGCTGTGCAGCAGATGGATGATGCTGCAGAACCTGATGCTGCAGAACCTGTGACACAGGTTGCGGTCAAGATTATCACACACCTACAGCCTGTTGGGTTTGAGGTACTGGAGGAAAAGAAGTACAGACCCATTCAGGATGGAAGCTTTTGGGGTATCAGATGGAAAGGTGGGAGAAAAATGGCCCTTGCTGTGGTGCCACAGGAAATCCAGCAGTTGCCCATCCACAAACATCAAAAAAGCAGTTATGTCCTATATTAGAGACTTTAGGGGTTTGGAGGTACATATTCCGAGATATAGTATCACAACTCAACCATTCTATAACTTATTAGAGAGAAACGCATGTTGGGGGTGGACCCCACAACACAAAGACACCCTGGAGCTGTTAAAGGTGGGGCTGGACGGCCTGTTGTTTCCTCCTTCTTGCCTTTCTTGAAGATAGGAGTGACTCTTCCTCCAAACCCTCAGACACCTATCGCGATCACTGTGACCTTTCAAAGATAAATAATTGACAGTGGTTTCACAACGGCATTGTGTCAGCACTCATGGGTGCACCCTATCAGAGCCCATGGACTTGGGTATGTTCAGTTTGTTGAAGTGCTGCCTAACCTGCTCCTCCCTCCACCGAGGCTAAATCTTCCTTGCTCCAGGCTTTCCCTCTGGTCTCTGGGTCCTAGGATTCCTGGAGGCTGATCTTGTCAGTAAAGACTAAGGCAGTGAAAGCATTCAATACCTCATTCTTGTACCTTTTCCCCTGTCACTAGGTCTCTTGCCTTCTCTGGAAACAGGTCCATATTTCCAGCAGGTCTTCCTTTTGCTGCAGATATACCTGATCTTTCCACTAGGAAACCTCCTTCAACGGCAGTGTGTCTCCATGACCACCACCTTCACGCTCCTCTCTCCCCAAGTCTCCCATCACCTGTGACACCCACAAGTCTGATCCCCGTGGGTCTGAATCCCCTGTGCCCATATTCTCCCCTCACTGCACCCCTTTCCCCCATGCCTTTGCCTCTGATGCACGCAGTGTCTTTGAGAAGAGCCACTCCCCCTATGCCTGCTCCTGGTCCTCACTGTCATTGAGGAGGTTGTCTGCACTCCTCCTGAACGTGGAGCAGGATCCTGCAGTAGGACCAGGGTGACCACCAGTTTGCTGCTTGCTGACCTGCTCAAGCCATGGTGCTCACTCACGAGTTTTTCTTCCCCCATGTTCCTGTTTACCCTATTTCTTCTATGCGTGTATTTTTATCTTTTACCACCCTCATTACACCCCCAACCACCACCACAATAAACTGCCCACCCTAGTTAACTCCTTCCCCACTGATTCTGACTGTAATGACTTTATGCTCTTAATTATTACCTGCTCTGCAGAGCAAGCTGTGCATTAATGCTCCTGCTCAAGCTTCTTTGGCAGACCCCTGGGTTGTGTGCTGTAGCATGAGCACTGTAACCCCGAGCACTGCTGAGACCAGGGACTTTGAGGGGGTCAAGCATGACTTCACCCCCTGTTCTACATCCTCGCCGTTCCCACCCTTGTTGCAGCTCGGTCGGGTAGTCTCCATCTCTTATTGGCAGCTGCTGAGCTGTGCTGTCCTGAAGCATCTGCCCCCAGCAAAGGGCCACCCATGGGTTTCTTCTTGCACCCAAACTTCCTCGCTTGCAGGCATTTACTGGACATTAGAGGAGGCTGGCAGCATCCATTGTATGTCTGCAAGAGGTAGCATTAAAAACAAAAAAAACAAAGCCATAAGCACTGGAGGCACAGGGATATCACCAAATAAATCTAACGATGGTGACAGCAAATGCTGCAGGACAAGGTTTGAAAGCCCCAGAGCTCCAGTAGGAGAGCAGATCTCTTCACTTGGCCCATCTTTAGACCTTTATCTCCAGGTTCTGTGCTTTTCATATTTTGCAGATTTTTCTCCCAGCTCTCTTGGATTTTTCGGAGGCTCGGCTGTTGGGCTGGCAAACACATGGAGACTGGGAAACTTGTTCTCAGTAATGTAGGATCTCTGCAAGGAAAGAGACATCCTTCTCAAAGGCTGCTGCAGACATATGGAGCTTGTTCCCAAATGAACGATTCACTTCTGAGTTCAGATTTTGCCCTGAACATCAGTGCTTGCTGCTTCCCCAACAACAGACAGCCCAGCTCCGGGGATCAGCAAGCACCCTCCTACCAAGTGCTCTGTGCTCTCTTCAGCAGCCCTTCTATTCTTCTCAGGAGTCTCCATATTAAAAGCAAACTTTTTTTTATTGATTTAGAGTGTTTACCAAACGTTTCAACCTGCTGTGCAAGGAAAATACATATAAAGTCTAGTGGCTCATGGTATGAGCAGCACGAATAGCCCTGAGTAGACTGGAAAATATCTAGTGATTGCACTGCCATGCCCAGAGCACTAAGTCCATGTAATTCAGTTGAAAATCAGATTTTCAAAGTTATGCTTTCTTATGAAAACAACAGCCACCTGCCCCACTTTCTGGAGGCATCAGCGACTTCTCCTCTCTTCAGCCAAGGATGTCTGGTCATTTCTTTCATCCCACTGCAAACATCTGCAGCACTGTTCCTGCACAGCAGTGAAGCAGCATGCCCTGTTGCCCTCATCCCTTTCTAGTTCAAACAGTGCCCCCTCACCCCCTTGTCTTCCCCTTGTCTGGAGGGTTTCTGTCAGAGTGTTTTGCTCCAGAGTCATTACAAACACAAGCAGAAAGCCTTTTATGACCAAGCACCTGTCACATCAATGAGCTATTAAGAAAATGTCTATTATCAAACCCTTTAAACAGGTACATTCAGATGACAGAGATACTTCTAGGATAACAGGTGAACATGCAAAATGTTCTTATGTGCTTTATGAGACTCTACACATTCATCAGTCAAAATACAGAGTAATTTGCATCTTTAAGATTCAAAAGAAACAATTTAATGTTAAAAGGAACGCTCAGTAAGAAATCTTTGCAGAATCAGTATCCCTATAGGTATGTTTTCCTACATCTAATGTGACACAATAATTACATTCCTGTGTCAGAGATTTTGTAATCTTTCCATTGTGGGTGTGCAACCTGGCTAAGCAAGGTTGTACTCATCTTTGCCTTCATCCTTCTGCTTGGGAGAGCTGCTTGAGCATGGTGGGAGCCACCTACAAATATGCACCAGGGCACAGGAGTTCAGGAGCAGTTTCTTCCCTGTCCTGTGCTCACACACAGATCACGAGCTTCTGAAGTAGAATGTGCTCCTGCAGAAGAACAAGGCCTCTTCACATCTTCCCATCAAGAGACAGAATCCCTCTCCTGGCCGTTGCGTCACTAGCTGTGAAACAGTCCCAAAGATTGGAGGGGGGGGAAAGAAAACACAGTGGGACATGAGCTGGCAATGTGCTCTTGCAGCTCAGATGGCCAAGCATATGCTGGGCTGCATCAAAATAATTGTGACCAGAAGGACAAGGGAGGTGATGGCTCCCCCTCTAGTCCACTCTGGTGAGATCCCACCTAGAGTACAGTGTTCATCTCTGAAGTCCCCACCATAAGAAAGACATGGACCTGTTGGAGCAAGTCCAGAGGAGGCCGCAGAAATGGTCAGCGGGTTGGAAGACCTCTCCTGTGAAGAAAGGCTGAGAGAGTTGGGGTTGCACAGCCTGGAGAAAAGAAGGCTCCAGGGAGACCTTGTTGCAGCCTTTCAATATACAAAGGGAGCTTATAAGAAAGGTGAGGAGAGACTTTTCACCAGGGCCTGTAGTGACAAGACAAGGGGCAAGGGTTTTAAACTGAAAGAGAATACGTTTAGATTGGACATACGTAAGAAATGTCTTACGATGAGGGTGGTGAGGCACTGGCACAGGTTGCCCAGAGAAGTTGTGGATGCCTCCTCCCTGGAAGTGTTGAAGGCCAGGCTGGACGGGGCTTTGTGTGACCCTATCTAGTGGAAGATGTCCCTGCCCATGGAAGGGGAGTTGGACTGGATGATCTTCAAAGGTCCCTTCCGAATCATTCTACGGTTCTATGAATTCTGTGATGGAAAATCAGGAGCAGAGGCAAAGGTGGAGTGAGAAGAGTGATCCTCCCATTTAGCCATCTCCAGCCCTTTGCTTGTGGCTTGACCTCATCTGCTGGCTAACAAGAGGATCTCGACCCTCGAATCAATCAGGAGAGAAACAAAGACAATTTAGGAGACTCACCAGGTCCTGTGGTGTATTTCCCACAAGGACCTATAGGACAAAACATCAGACTAGCACAGAACCATGTGATTGTACTAATATTGTCCTCCAGGAGCCAAGGGACTCCTTCCCCTTGGACTTTTCCTCAGTTTCTTCATTTGTCTCGGCAACCATTGATCCCCTGGAAGAGATCTTCTATTGCAGCAGAAGGCAGGTGGAGGGAGGAGACCGTGCAAACATGGAACCGGAGAAACCCTCACAGCACCATCTATGGCAGGTCTAAAAGCAGTGGTGGGCAGGTCTGCTCCCTCACAGTGTAAGCTATCTGAGGCTTCACTGTGATTGCCTTAGAGATATATTTTGTTGGAGATCTGGTATCACCATGTCTCACCCAGCCCTTAGCTTATGAATAGTCACCTTCTCGGGAGCAGATTCCTGGATCTCTATGCCAGCTTTGCATACCTAATTTTCTGACCATAGTGCACTCAAATTGAACACATTATAACCGTGGTGCTCATGAGGAATTGAGAAAGAGGACTCAGATTTCCCAGCTGTAAAACAGGAATGAGGTTTCAGCACAACTTGGCAACCTTTATACAGTTGTCCTCTATGGGACTTTTCTCAATGATTTATGACACTGTCCAAGAGATAAGCCAAAACCTCGTCTCCCACAACCCAAAGCAGAGTGTTATTCACAGTGCTGATGGACTCCCATAAATTTTACTGCCTTCTGTTACAGCCAAGCTCATAAAATTGAAGTGTTATACTCCAGAGAGTGCACTAGTGGAGCAAAATGCAGCTTAGCACCGTCCACTGCACTGGGTGGTGCTCAGAGCTCCTGGTATCCCATTCAAAAAGGACTCCCTTGAGATTTGCACTAAAGGTACAGCCTGCTGTCCCAGGCATTTCACTGCTGCCTGGGCTTCAAGCACCCACCAACAATGAAAAAAGGGAAAGGTACAAAAATCAGCAGTTTTGTGACCTTTCTGGTTACTTCAGTCCATACTTGTGGTTTCTTCTCTTCTTTGGGGGAAGAAGATGCCCCAGTTTCTGGGGGAAATTTGTCAGCTGATTTTTCATGTGCTCTCAGAGCCCAGAGCCTGAAAAAAAAGGAAGATGACAGTAGATTGAAGAAAGGGTAGACTATCCCATCTGTGATTTACATTAACGTAGGGGTCATAAAAATATTAGAACGTGAAAGTCCACAGCTTCCAAAAGGAGACACTGCTACTGAACTTGGGCTGAGCGGATCCTGGCTTGATCAGAGAATGGCTGCAGAAACAAATGCAGTCACTGTGGGAAAAGGTGGACAGCAAGAGGGGATCAGAGGAAGTGCTTATTTGCTTGGCATGACAAACCCTTCGTCCATGGACACTGCAACCAGGCACACCTGGTGTGACGCCAAGGAAATGGTCTCGATGCTCACAAATGGCCTTGCTATAGCTCTGAGGATGGGTTGCTTTTCAGCAAACCTCCCACCAAGTGCTCTCACCTCAGCTCAAATGAATCTGCCAGGGCTGAGAATATTGTCAGCCTTTTTGCAAGGAGAAGAGCCAACAGCCTAGCCTGGGAATGGCTGCTGTTGGAAGAAAAAGTCAATAGAGGCAAGCACACCAGAGGCCTGGGTTTCTGGTGGCTGGCAACAACAGGGAGAGTGGTCTCAGCAAGGGCTCAGTCTCTCTAAGTAGCACTGGGAGAATTATAAACTTCCAGTAATAAGATCTGTCAGCGACAGGATGAGAGGAAATGGCCTCGAGTTGCATCAGGGGAGGTTTAAATTGAATATTCAGAAAAATGTCTTTACTTAAAGAGTAGTCAGGCATTGGAATAGGTTGTCCAGGGAGGTGGTTGAGTCACCATCCCTGTAGGGGTTCAAAAAAAGTGTAGATGTGGCACTTCAGGACATGGTTTAGTAGGCATGGTGTTGTTGGGTGGATGGTTGGACTTGATGATCTTAGAGGTCTTTTCCAACCTACGATTCTATGGTTCTTTCCAGACTCATCCAGAGATTCAAGAACGGTTTTTGTAAAATCTGGTTGGTCATTTCTTTCCCTCACACATCATCAATGCAAATACACTTGGACATAAAGTTGGTCTCTCGCCTGCTCTCTGTGACGTTAGAGAAAAAAGAGCATGGATGCCTTCATGTAACTCCATGCTAGCTTCTGCAGAGCAGAAGCTTTGAGCAAGAAATGGAACAATTTGTGCAACACCTGGAAAACAGCAAAATTATTCTCACAACAGCTGTAGTTTGCAGAAAGGTTGAGCAGACTCAAATGTGATCTGTTGCTGAAGAAGTGTCCTGTCTAACTGGTATGGCTCCTGCAGTGACCACGCTCAAATTGCTCTGCTAAGGGATGTGCCAAGCACACGGCCCTGGTTCCTTCAGCACAGAGACAGGAAGGGAGGATGTCAGCCATGTGGGATGACTGCAGTGACCGATTTATTAAGCTAAGGTTGTTCTCTTACATCTGCACGCAAGGGCAAGTGAGGATTTTCATTGCTTCTCTCACCAGGAGCTTTCACTGCTGCACATTTGAGCCTGTGAACCTGTACAACATTCCTGGACAGGCTAAGAGCAGGTCTGTGAGCAACCAGAAATGAGTTTTTTCCAGTCTATGATTTTCTTTTGAAGGACAGAAAGCCCTCAGTCCACTTACTCTGACAGAGGAGGAGAGCAGGGACATTCAAGAGCATTTATTTTTTCCAGTGGGAAAGCTGAACGAGGGTTTCTGTGATCATGGGCGCAGTCCTTTGACCCAGGCAGTTTGCAGTGGGGTACAACGGAGCACTTCACCATGCTCCAAACTCCAGGTCATCTGGATATTTTTTCTCCATTTACTCCCTAAGAAAACACATGGTCAAGCGAAAAACAGAGAGGGTGAGTCCCATCTTTCAGCTAGAAATCACCAAACGAGTGTGCAATAATTGGGATAAACCCCTGGGAATGTCTCCGGCTGTTTGCCTGCTCCACTCTGTGAGTGATGAGCCCAGAAACCCCAGCAAGTGCTGAACACCTTTACCAGCCAAAGCTAGACTATTTCTCTAGATTTATGGAGAAACTGGTCCATTGCACATCTGTATGTCAATATGGAATGCGGGGATGGTTTTTCTGGTTTAAAAATAAAAATAAAATACAATGGTAACTGCACTCAAGTTGTTACGGAAGAGTCCCAGTGAGGTTTGTCCCCACACTGGGCATGGAGCTGCAATGGGAGGTTTTGGGGGCTGCCCCACCCTCCTCCCACACTCCAGGGACATTTCCTCTTGCCCCCAAAAACCAGCACCTGCTTCACATCATGGAGAGCAGAGCCAAGCATAGCACGTGAGCTGGCTGAGGTTGTTGCAACCAGGGATGGAGGTCCAAGCTGTGCACCCATAAAGGATCCTGGAGGGCATACAACCCTTCCGAAGGAAAGACGCCCAGGAAAAACAGGAATCAACCTGTTCTGAACCAGAAGAAAGCCCATGAAGTGCCGGTCACGGGTTGAGGTCTTGCGTAGAGGTGAAAGGAAGACAACCGTACCTGGTGGAGAGTGCGGCTGTAAGGTAAGTGCGCTGGCCTTTGCAATTTGCAAATTTACTAAACAAAATTACAGCAAAAGACGGGGGTGTTCAGCAGCAAAGCAGGTCCTTTTCTGAACACTCCTTGGAACATCGTTTCTTGGAGGAGCCTTTCTTGGAGGGAAGCAGTGTGAAAGGACACTACCTTCATCCAACAACCGTTGAGTGATTAAAAATTAATATTAAAATAAATATTCTGATGAATATTTTAATAAATATTTAAATTAAAAATAAATTCATTCCTGACGGTCATTGAGGATATGCAGGTGCTTCGCTTTAAATGCAGGGTGGGCTCAAAACTGAGTTGAAAGCAGTTTTTGAGAATTTGAAAACCACTAGCACGACTGTCAAAGCAGGGTTGGTTTCAACGCAACAAGCAGTTGTTTCCCATAAAGTGATCCGAAAGTCCTGAACTGCCGGATCCTTAACATAATTTTAGCATTTTGATCTAACCTGCTAGGATTCTGAAGAAAAATCTCCAACTTACAGAAAGCGTTATGTTATTTTTTCTCCACCACTTGTGTAATCGTTTGAGGAGGGAGGCAGCTGAGGAGAAATACCAAGTGATCGAAACTAATAAAGAGAAATGAGACTAAATCACTGGCCCTGACCATAACCTATATTTTTTCTCACTGAATAAATTCTAGAGGTTAAAAACACAGCTCTGCAACCCTGGATCTGCCCACAATGGCAAACCTTGCAGGTAATTTCCACTCCTCAGAAAAGTAGAGTTTGAAAACCAAAACCAAAACCGAAACACCCACATACACACCAAAAAACCTGAAAAGCAGCCAAAAGCCAGCTTTGACCATTTGTCACTGGATTTTGAGCAGTTTCCAGGAAGACTCCCTGGCGGCGATGCCAGCAGATCTGGACCATCAATCGAGCATTTGCAGAGCTGGGATTTCTGCAAGCTCTTCTGAGTGCAAACCCCCCCATTTTCAGTAAGTTTTAAAGACTGCAAACAGCGATGAGGGTTTTCTAATCTCCCAAAACCTGGAAACAAGCGGTCTGTCCTAAGCATTTCCCCTTCCATCTGGTCTTCCAGCTGCGAAGTGCTGCGCCAGCTTCAGAGCAGGGCAGGTGATGCAAGGTTGACCTGCACAAGACTTCTAGGTCGATACAAGCCATGGATGGGTCCCTGAGATCATCCAAGAGCCCGCTGCAAACTCTGTTGACTACACCAGCAGTTGAGATGCTTTGTTCTCAGGTTGCTTCATGCCTGTCCTGGCAATGGCAGGAGCCTGACAGCTGCAGCTCTCCACCAGTGCCACTGTCTCCCAATGTGGCCTGCCTGTCTTTCCCATTAAATTCCATATCGAAAGAGGAATTAGGAGCAATCCTGTTCTTCAGCAGGGCTGACGAGTTAAGCCTCCAATGTGCTCTAATGTTTTGTATCCAAATTAAGTCCTGTCTGGGAAGGAAGAGGATAGAGGTGATGGGATGATGCTTCACCTTGATTTGGGGGCCAACCCTCAACAGCGGTCTTTGGGTTTGCTTTTGGTGCCTCTGCTGGATACACCCGGGTGCAACACATTTGAACAGGTACGTGCCCACACATATTATTTCTGGATATCTCAGTAAACTGTTCTGCTAGCTACTAGCCTGGGGTTTTGGCAGCACGTCTCCCCACAGCCCCCCTCACCGTGATACTGGAGGCCGGAGATGGGAGTGTTTGCCTGTTAAGGAGTAGCTAAATCCTGCAGATCTTGAGACCCCAAGAAATTTCTCCTTCCTGGTACACTACAGATGAGATTGGTGGACTCAGACCAGGAGGTTTCTCCCATCCTGGCCCCATAGATGCAGCCATTGCTTTTTCCATTGCAGGTCCAACTGCACTGCTTTGTAGCTGATAGCAAGGGGCTGTTGCAAGGTAGCACTGCCCCATAAGGTCCCCAAGACCTTCCTTTAAATCACCCAGGGGGGTTGGCTGTCCCTCACATGATTGCCCCCCTTGCTGTTCAGCCAGCAGCATCTCAGGACCACCCTGCACAGCTTTACAGGTCCAGCTCTCCCCAGCTACTGGGAAGCTTGAGTGAGGGCTAGGGCCATGTATCTGTGTGGATGGTGGAATGACTCACTCTGCAAATGTGTTTACAAGCTGCTTGTTGCAAGCATTACTCAATGCATTTTCCATGGAGCTTTATCTCCTTAGGAGAAAGCTTCATGGCATGCATGCTGGTGCTGTGCTGGGGAGGATTTTCTCGCCTGGAAAACCACGTGGCTCAGGAGAAATCCAGCAACAGGATGCAGGACCCCCACCTGTGAGACAATTCCTCCAGGATGGGGGAGTTTTCCACCCCCAGCTGCAGGGAGCACCACTGTCCAGCCCGGCATCACCACCCCTGGGTCGAGCATCCCCAGGCTGCAGGTTGGGGCGGGGTGGGGGAGAGGAGGCAGCTACAAAGCAAAAGCCTCCAAGTTGCTAAATCCAGGCACTCGGCATGCCTCCCACCTGCCCATGTGCCCTATCCTCTCCGGAGACTTCCCACTACAACAGAGGGCTGGGGGGACTGGACCCCATTTGCTCACAGCCTGCCTGCCCCAAGATGCAGAAAAAGCAGGATTTAGAGCTCAAGCAGTGGGTTCATGGGACAAAACAGTAAAAAAAAAAAAAAAAAGGCAAAACAACAGAGAATTTTATTAAGCTTCAGCATCTCAGATAATTTCCCCCCTTCCCTTCCACTTTCCACCAGGGTTGCTGGTGCAGGAGACGGAGCCTCTGCCGATGGCAGAGCACAGCATCCCCCACCCTGTTGGGGGTCCCTGGGGAAGGGTGGGAATGGGGTCCCCAGGCAGAGCATGGAGGAGTCCCAGGCAGAGGCTGCAGGAGCCCTGTGCCCCAAAACAGAGGTGCAGACTGCTCAAAGGGGTGCAGGAGACCCCCATAACGGTGCTTCCCAGCAGGCAGGCAGAGACCTACCCACGCGTGGAGTGGCACCAAGGTTAGGTGCTAAAGCCTGTGGGACCCCGCTGCTCTCCTCCCGGCTGCCAGCAGCCTCGGTGGGAAAGCCAGCGGGGACCAGATGGCTGGTTGAGCCTGGGCAGGTGTTTGTCCAGCCTCCAAACCATGAACTCACCCCACAAACTCCCCTCCGGAGTCTGTTCTGTCCCTCCCGTGCTGGAGATGGAGAACATTTGCGGCTGTCAAAGCCATTTTTCATGTGTGTCCCCTCCTGGGCACCCAGAGCCATTCCAATTTGCTCTCTCGCTGTGTCTCTTTACCCTCTTGCACTATCGACCGACCCACGTCCAGCCCTTAACGTTGCAAATCATTCTCCCCATTGCATTGTTCAGACAGAGCTGCATCCCAGGCTTGTCTGGCTTTAACTCAAGTCCTAGAGATCCACCTAGCAGCTCCTCCAAGCCCCATCACACCCCATTTCAGCTGGATGCCTTGAGGGCTTACACCAGTTTCCCCAGCTCCTTAACCCCTAGGAGGCTGTTTAGCATCTTCTCTAATTAACAGCAGCCCTTAACCTCCTCCTCACTCCTGAGGTGCAGGAAGGAGGTCAAGGTCAGATGTATTTCTGTGTTCCTCTGCTGAGCAGTCTCACCATGTGTCTCTGCCAAGGTCTTGCATTGGCCTTAACAGGTTAAATTTCTACTTAATTTCTCTCCTATTTCTTTCTTTCATCCCACGGGCTTCTTCTGCCCTGGCTTTCCGTTGTGCATCTCAGAGCTGTGCAACCGTTGCTCAGGCGGACTGTTGTCACCACTGCCAAGTGATGTCGGTTTGCAAGGTGCCAGGCGTCCAGCTGCAGGGCTGGGGTCTCCAGGTGCTGCCCGAGGCATCGCTTCTCCTTCCCATGCTTGCAGCCCATTTCTAGTCCCATAAGCCTCGGGCATCAGACAGGGAGCCCAGATCCCTGGGGAATGCCCGCCACGATACCAGCCCCGGGATGGAGGGGAGGTGCTGGCTACCGGCACGGGGCCAGGGCATTAGCAGAGGGCACGGGAATCCCATCTCCCCCACCAGCAGCCTCCCATCCCCTGGTGCCCCCCAGGCTCTCCCCCGTGCTGCCGGTAAGGGGGGACTGGGAGCTGCTCGGTGCCGGCTCCCTGGCACTGGGAGCCATCACCCAGGGCAGGGACAGGTATTTCTGCACTTCGATGGCCGGGCTCCGGCGGTCAGGGTCCAATGTCAGCAAGCGCCGGAACATCTCCAGCACACCAGAGCCAAAAATTCGCCAGGACGCAGGCACCCCATGCCCCTCCGTGCCACTCTGCCAGATGCAGAAGTCCTCGAACTGGGGATCGGAGCTGGCAGCCACAGCCCAGGGGAAGCAGCCGGTGCAGAGGCAGAAAAGCAGGACAGCAAAGGCCCAGACGTCCAGGCTGGAGTCCAGCTCCAGTGTGTCGGAGCCCTCGAGCAGGCAGAGCTCCGGCGGGGCGTAGGGCAGGGTGCCGGACATGGCACCCACTGCTGAGCCCTGCATGCGGGTGAGCCCGAAGTCTCCCAGCTTCACCCGCCGGCACTCGCGGTCGAAGAGCAGCACGTTGTCCAGCTTGACATCCCGGTGCACCAGGGCACGGCTGTGCATGAAGTCCAGTGCCTCGGCCAGCTGGGATGCACAGCGCTTCACCAGTTCCTCTGCCAGGCCCTCCTGCAGGGATGGTGGTACCATCACCCATCACATAGACCCCTCCCCAAAGGGGCTGCTGCATCACCCAGCCCCATGCCCAGCACCTCCAATACATGCTTTGACCCACAGCAGCATGTAGCCCCATGACTGCACTGCAAAGGTTCACCCCATGCACAGCATGAGCACGCGTCTCACCGCAAAGGGTCTCTTCCCATGCACCGTATCACGGCACCCCACTGCAAAGCATGTCCCCACCAAAAGCATGACCATGTACCTCACTGCAGAGGGTGTCCCCACACGCAGTGTCACTGCACACACTGCGAAGGGTCTCCTCCCATGAGCAGTGTGGGCATGCACCCCACTGCAAAGGGTCTTCCCACCAAAAGCATCACCATGCAACCCACTGCGAAGGGTGTCCTCATGCTCAGTGTCACTTCACCCGCTGCAAAAGGTCTTCCCACCAAAAGCATCACCATGCAACCCACTGCAAAGGGTGTCCTCATGCTCAGTGTCACTTCACCCACTGCAAAGGGTCTTCCCACCAAAAGCATCACCATGCAACCCACTGCAAAGGGTGTCCTCATGCTCAGTGCCACTTCACCCACTGCAAAGGGTCTTCCCACCAAAAGCACGACCATGCAACCCACTGCAAAGGGTGTCCTCATGCTCAGTGCCACTGCACCCACTGCGAAGAGTCTCTCTCCATGCACAGTGTGGGCACACACCCCATGGCAAACGGTCTGCCCACACAGAGTCAGTGGGTTCTCCCTGCAAACGCTGTCCTCACACACTGCGTCACTGCACCCACTGCAAACCCGTCCCAGCACCTTCTCCTCCATCCTCCCACCCGTCCCGGTCCCTGCCCCCGCAGAGCCATGGGGCAGCACACACCCCTGGGTTGAGGAGGGCACACAGGTCCCCGGCGGGAGCGAGCTCCTGCCCAAAAGCGAAGTGCGTGGCACTCTCAAAGGCGATGGGCAGGGCGCGGAGGCAGGCAGCGTGGCTGGAGAGGCACAGGGCAATGCAGTACTCCCGCAGGAACGCCCGTCGCTCTGTCTGCTCCTTCAGCATCAGCTTGAGGACCACCGGCGAGCCTGGAAAATGATGGGGGAGCCGAAGGGGCTTCAGCACCAACCAGGGCAGAGAGAGGGCCTGGCATGGGGTGGTTTGGGAAGGGATGGGGTTTGGCTGGGGTGGGTCGGCTGCAGCAGTTGGGCTGTGCACATCTGTGCACATCTGGGGAGTAGGTTCCCACAGACAGCAATGGGGTTGCCCTCCCCATCCCCTGTCCCCCCAGTGCCCCTCACCACCATCCCGGGGCTCCGTCAGCACCACGCGGCCGTAGGTCCCACTGCCCAGCTCCTCCAACACGGCATAGTCCTCCTCCAGCTCCCGCTGCGGCACCTCCTGTCCCGTCTGCATCATCAGCCGTTCCAGGAACTCCTCGTTGTCCTCCCCGTCCTCGTCCGACTCCTCCATGGGCCCTGGGGAGAGCCAATTCCCCCGCGCTGCTGCAAAAACCCACCTTCCCCAGCCCCTTGCACGGGGAGGTGGTGACAGCACCACCCTCAGGGCACCTAGTCAGAACAGTCCAGTGCAGCCCAGTCTAACCCAGTTCAGTCCAGTCCAACCCACCCAAGCCCAATCCAGTCCATCCCTGCCCAGACTAGTGAAGCTCGGACAAGCCTGGTCCAATCTTCTCCAGCCCAGTTCAGTCCTAAGCAGCCCAGCCCAGCCCAGTTTAGCCAGCCCAGCCCAATGCAGCCCAGCACAGTCAAGCCCAGTACAGTCCAGTCCACCCCAGGGTCTCTCCCTACGGTGTCCCCAGCCAGCATCAAGCCCTGTCCCTCTGCCGCAGACATTGTGCAGACATGGGGGTCCCAGCTGGTGAGAAGGTGCAGCCCCATGCCAAGAGGTGATGGGGACCCAAAAATGTCGCTTTCCAGTGGGGCCAAGCACCTGCAATGGGAGCTCAGGGGGCCAGGACACTTGCTCCATTAAGCCCCCTTGTCCCTATGTAGGAGGAAAGGTCAGCCCCACAGAACACCCCAGAGGAGAGGCAGTGAGCCCTATAACCTCCCAGAGAAGGGACAGGTACATCACACCCCACATCACCCCGTGGCAGCAGTCAGGGCTCCCTCTCTCCACCATACTTCCCCCCCCTGCCCCGCCATTGCACAGGGTCAGAACTAGCTTTCTCCCTCCCCATATCCCCCCATTGTAGGGAGTCAGGGATGACTCTTTGCTCCTCCACCCCCATCCCTGAAGCAGGACCCCAGATCCTTCTCCCATCCCACCACCTGCAGCCATCTGCTCCGGCACAACAGCAGTGAGGTCACCACCACCACCAGCACCTCCAGGTGTGCAAGGCTGAGACCACCAGCCTGTCGGGGGGTCCATACACACCCACTGCCGTGGGGCTGAGCCAAGAGGGTCATGCAAGCAAGCCAGAAGCAGAAGGCAGGGTCGAGCGTCCCTCAAGGTTGTACGGGGAAAGTCGAGAAGCCCAGGAGCAGTGCGTACCTCACCTGTGTCCCCCGCCGTGTGTCCCAACAGGGTCGGGTGCTCCCAGGGCACGGTTGGGTGCCCCCAGCCCCACAGCCACCCCCGGCACCAGGAGCTGTGACTCAGACTTTCCTGCCCGCTCCCATGCCGCCGGCCCGCGCTAATCTCTGTCACTCGCGCGCAGGGAACATGTGTCAGCCCCAACGCGTGCCGAGGGCCAAAGATAGGCAGGAGGCAGGACAGGCAGGGCATTGCATGGGGGACAGACAGACAGGATGGAGTTGGAGATGGGGGACAGACAGACAGGGTAGACCTGAGTATAGGGGGACAGACAGACAGAGTGGAGCTGGGGATGGGGCACAGACAAGGCATTGCATAGGAGGATAGACAGACAGGGTAGGGATGGGCATAGGGGTCAGACAGGGCATTACCTAGGGGGACAGATGGACAGGATGGAGCTGGGGGATGGGGGTCAGATAGACAGGGTGGAGCTGAGTGTGGGGGGACAGACAGGGTGTTGCATGAGGGACAGACAGACAAGGTGGAGCTGGGGATGGGGGCTGAGCAGTGCTGAGCCTGGCAGGCTCAGTGCACCCAATGTGTGGTCCAGAAGCAGGGTGCAGGCCTCTTGGCTGTCCCTCAGCATGCTGCTCTGCACCGTCTGTCCCTGTGCTGCTTGTTCACCCAGAGAGGGGGTCTGTCCCCAGCACCATGCTCTGTCCATCCGTCCATCCCTGCAAGCTGTCCTCCACACTGTCTGTCCATCCATCCATCCATCCATCCATCCATCCATCCATCCATCCATGCATCCCACGCAGAGCTTGGTCCATCTGTCCCCACACGCCTTGCTTCTTATCTTGGCTGTCCCTGCCTGTGCTGTCTGTCCATCCATCTGTGTGCTGTTCTGTCCATCTCCCCATGCCATGCATCATGACATCTGTCTGTCCATATCCATAGTCCTCTGTGACAGCTGCCCTGTGCCACCTCTGTTTGTCCCCCCTTGCAATGCTCCATCCTGTCCATCCATCCTTCCTCACAGTACTGCCTCTCCATCAGACCAATCTGCTTGGTTTCACCCAGCCATGCTCCTTGACATCTGTCTGTCTGTCCCAATGTGCAATGCCCAGTCTGTCCTCCCATGGCCAGCCTATCCTGTCTGCCCGTCCCCCATGCAATGCCATCACGATGTCATCCCACAACACAACCCTACCCATGCTACGGCACAGCCCAGCCATGTCATGACACAGACTGGTGATGCCATGACGCAGCCCAACCATGCCCAACACATCCCAGAAATGCCATGACACAGCTCATTCATGCAATGACACAGCCTTGTCATGCCATGACGTGGACCAGTAATGCCACGACACAGCCTAGCAATGCCATGACACAACCTGGTCATGCCCAGAACAGCCAGGTCATGCCACAACACAGCCCAGCCATGTCATGACACAGACTGGTGATGCCACGACACAGCCCAACCATGCCCAACACAGCCCAGCAATGCAATGGTCCATCGCTCATGCGATGACACAGCCTCGTCATGCCATGAGGGCTGAGCAGTGCTGACAGTAGTGCCACGACACAGCCCAGCAATGCCACGACAAATCTTGGTCATGCCCAACACAGCCTGGTCATGCCCAGCACAGCCTGGTCATGCCCAACACAGCCTGGTCATGCCACAACATAGCCCAGCAATGCCAGGACATAGCCCAGCCATACCACAACCACACGCCACCTGCCCCCGCCATTGCCACAGCCCCACCACCACCACCACCACATCGCAGCACAGCCCCAGGCTGGCCACGACTGCTCATCCCACTGTGGTGGCATCCCAGAAGGACACAGCACTTCACAGGCATCCCTCCACCAGCCACAGTTTCCCCTCCCCTGTGCCACGTCCCTGAGGGGATCACAGAATCACAGAATCACAGAATGTTTGGTGTTGAAAGGGACCTCTGTGGTCACCCAGCCCAGCTCCCCTGCCGAAGCAGGGTCACCTACAGCAGGCTGCACAGGACCTTGTCCAGGTGGGCCTTGAATATCTCCAGAGAAGGAGACTCCACAGCCTCCCTGGGCAGCCTGGGCCAGGGCTCCGTCACCCTCAGAGGGAAGAAGTTCTTCCTCATGTTCAGATGGAACTTGCTCTGCTTCAGTTTGTGCCCATTGCCCCTTGTCCTGTCGCTGGGCACCACTGAAAAGAGTTTGGCCCCGTCCTCCTGACACCCACCCTTCAGATATTTATAAGCATTTATTAGGTCCCCTCTCAGCCTTCTCTTCTTCAGGCTGGTCAAGCCCAGCTTCCTCAGCCTCTCCTCGTAGGAGAGATGCTCCAGTCCCCTCACCATCCTCGTAGCCCTCCTCTGGACTCTCTCCAGTAGCTCCTCATCTTTCTTGAACTGGGATGGGGGAGGGATCTGTTTTGTCACTTAGCCCCCCCAGCCATGCAGCATCTCACAGCTCTAACTTCATCCACATGCATGCCAACTGGCTCCCACGGGGGTGTGGGGCAGGGACTGGGAGCAAGCAGTGGATGCCAGACTCCCCCAGATGTGGGCCAGGATGGTTTTGGTACGGGGTGGGGACACACACACCCCCCAGCCCCAACTGCTGGGCTGCAGCGATCCCCAGGACCAAGGCATTGTCCCATGGGGCTGGCACCAACCCTGGGAGATGTCATCCCCACATCGACCCCCCCTCCGTCACCATCCCCAGTGTCCCCAGCCCCAGCCACACCACCACCGCCCTGTGTCCCCACCATTCCCCCCCCTCCCCAGCTCTGACTCACATCTGGGCCCTCTCGGCAGGGCGCGTTCCCTGGGGGGGTCTATTTTGGGATGGGGCTGGCAGAGCTCGGCTGGCAGCACACGCGCACGGTGTCCTGCCAAGGAAGCACCGGCCGTGCCGAAACGTGGTGGTCGGCCATGGGAGCACAGCCGGGGGGGTATGCATGGGGCTGGGGCTTCTGGGGGGGGAGTCTCCCCGGGCTGCAGTGGGGGGACAACAGCACACGGAGGTTGGGGCACCCTGCTCTGCCTGCACCCTGGGGCTGCACCTGCCCCAGCACCTTCCCTCCACCCCGGTTCCCAGATTGGATCCCTCGCTCTCTCCCAGTTCTCAGGGCCATACCCTTCCAGCTCCCCACTTCTCACAGTCATCTCCCTCCCTTTCTCCAGTTCCCACAGTGGTCTCCCTCCCTCTCCCCACTTCCCATGACCATCACCCCTCCCTCTCCCCACTTCCCGCAGTAATACCCATCCTTATCCCCAGTTCCCATGAGCATAACCCCTTCATCTCCCCAGCTCCTGCAACCATCTCCCTCCCTCTCCCCTTTCCCCACAACCATCTCTCTCCCCATTTCCCCCAGTAATACCCATCCCTCTCCCCATTTCCCATAGCCATCTTCCTCTCTCTGTTCCCGCGACCCTCTCCCTCCTTCTCCCCACTTCCCGTGACCATCACCCCTCCATCTCCCCAGCTCCTACAACCATCTCCCTCCCTCTCCCCTTTCCCCACAACCATCTCTCTCCCCCCATTTCCCACAATAACACCCGTCCCTCTCCCCATTTCCCACGGCCACCTCCCTCTCCCCCCATTTCCCACGGTTGCATCCCCTCCCTCTCCCTCTCCCTCCCCACCTGCTCTTTCCCCAGATCCCATCTGCTCACAGGGCCCTGACCCCGGTCCGGCTGGAAGGTAATTAATACTTGACAGCACATTAGCAGGACCCGCTTGGCAGGCAGCCGGGGGGGGAAGCTCGCATCCCCCTGTCACCCACCTGGGGACCGGGGACTGCTCCCAGGGGGGTCTTCCCCCAGCCTTCCCCATGGGGCAGAAATCAGGAGGCTGTGACCCCCCCTGCCTCACTGGGGACCATCCCCGGGGTCGGGCCATCCAGCCCCACCGGCACATCTCTGGCCTCGGCGGCATGCGGAGGATGCGAGTGCCTGTCACTGTCCCTGTCTGTGTGTGCCCCCCTTCCCCGGGAGGGGGGCCCGTGGCTGGCCGGCAGCCCAGGAGCATGGGAGGGAGCGCGGTGGCAGGGCGGCGGGGGCGGAGGGATGGACAGCTGCGGGGGCACCGAAATAGCCGTCGGGCAGCCGGGCCAGGTGGCAACAGCTTGTCCCCGTCCCCAGGGCTGGAGGGGGGGGCACAGCCCTGTGCTGAGCCCCACCAGCCACCGCCCCACTGCCCCCGTGCTTGTTGCCCCTGACTCTGTCCCCCTGTCCCCCTTCTGTCATTGCAGGGGGGGGATATGCGCCCTTGGTGTCCCATTGCCCCACGACCTGCCCCCCTTCAGCCCCTGGCCCCACTGCACCCACACCCTCTGCGCCCGTAGGTCCCATCGCCCCACGCCCTGCCCCTCTGCGGTCCGTGACCTCCAGTGCCCCACACCCTGCACCCTTGGCCCCTATTGCTCCACTCTCTGCTCCGCTGCCCCCTTAGCCCCCATTGCCCCACGCCCTGCCCTTCTGCAGCCCCTGGCCCCACTGCACCCATACTGTCTGCATCCCTAGCCCCCACTGCCCCACACCCTGCCCCTTCTGCAGTCCGTGACCTCCAGTGCCCCACACCCTGCACCCTTGGCCCCTATTGCTCCACTCTCTGCCCCGCTGCCCCCTTAGCCCCCATTGCCCCATGCCCTGCCCTTCTGCAGCCCCTGGCCCCACTGCACCCATACCTTCTGCACCCATAGGTCTCATTGACCCATGCCCTGCCCCTGTGCAAGCCCTGGTCCCCATCGCCCCCTGCACTGACCCTCTGCCCCCCAACCCCATTGCCCCCCTCTCTGGCCCTCTACACCCCTAAGTCCCACTGCCCCACATCCTGCCCCTCTGCCCTCCAAACCCCATTGCCCCGCTTCCTGCCCTGCTGCTCCTGCCCCATGACCCGGGGCAGAGCTGCGGGCAGATCCCCTCCCCCAGGCAGGCAGGGTGCTGGGAGCGGGACAGGTGGCTGCAGGATTAGCGCTAACGAGATGTTTCATAACGAGGTCGAGAGGCCACGGGGGGAGCATGGGCAGGGAGCCAGGCTCGGCTCAGCCCCACACCTGGGACAGCCGGGTCCCTGAGCTCACCCCACTGCTGCCCCACGGCACAGCCACAGGCCCCCATGGTGCCCCGTGGGGCTGGGTGCCAACATCCCCAGGCACAGGCACAGCACAGAGAGCTCCTCAGTTCTCCACATTTAATGACTGGGCACGGGGGACAAGGGGCTGGGGCAGGACCCCCTGCTGCCACCCACAGCCTCCTGTGGGGTGTTGTGCATGAGGTCCCCCATGGGACCAGGGGATGCCCAGGGAGAGGTGCAGAAGGGATGGTCCACAGAGGGACGTGGTGGCTGCTGAGATCGGGGGCTGTCTGTGGGGCAGAGCTCTGCTGCTCAGTCATCCTGCAAGGACAAAAGGGTGACAGCGGCTTGATCCTGCTCTGCCAGGCCAGCCCATGTGTCCCATGGCGGCAGGAGGGGACGTCCCAGACCTGGCAGACCACGCCGATGTCCTCCCGGTGGGTGCAGTCGTGGCGTCCCCAGGCGCGGTGGGCGCAGTCCCGCAAGGTCCCCTCCTGACCCCGGCAGCGGACGTCATCCAGCCAGATGCGCCCAGCACCGGGGCCAAAGCGGGGTCGTTCCCGGGGGAGGTCACCGACCGCCTCCGCCGTTCCGCAGCCCAACTCCCGGCAGACCACGTCCGCGTTGCGTCCGCTCCAGCCGTCATCGCAGACCGTGCCCCACTGCCCGTTGCGGCTCACCTCCAACCGCCCAGCGCAGCGGCTGGGGCCACCCGCCAACCGCATCTGGAAGGGCTCTGCAGGGAGACCGGTGTGACGCCAGCCCCACGGGACCCCCAGCATCTCGGGTGGCATCACCCCACCCCGCTGCACGCTCACCCTCGCACTCAACGGCAGCCACCCGATCCACGGGGCAGGATGACGCGGGCCCCGGCTGGAGGACGCAATGCTCCATGGTCAGCTCCTGCCCGGTGCACTGCACTTGTCGCAGCACCGCTGGCGACGCGCTGGCTGCCGCGGGGCCGCAGGGTGCCGGGACGAGGCGCGGGCGACCGCAGCCGAGCTGTCGGCAAAGGACCCGGGCAGCTGCCAGGTCCCAGCCCTCGGCGCAGACAGAGCCCCAGGTGCCAGCAAAGAGGAGTTCCAGGCGCCCAGCACAGCGTGAGCGACCACCCAACAGCCGGGCTGGCACCTCTGCAGGGAAGGGGAAGGCGTGTGCTGCCAGTACAACCAGTACAGCCCCAGTCTACCCAGCAAAGCCTCTGTCTGTCCAGCTCAGCCGCAGTTTGCTCAGTACAAGCCCCAGTCTGCCCAGCACGTCCCCAGTCTGCTCAGTACAATGCCAGACTGCCCAGCATAGCCCTAGTCTGTCCAATCCAGCCCCAGTCTGCCCAGCATGGCTCCAGTATGCCTAAGCATTGTTCCAGGCTGCCCAGCACGGCTCCAGTCAGCCCAGCACAAGCCCAGCCTGCCCAGCTCAGCCCCAGCCTGCCCAGCATGGCTCCAGTATGCCCAGCACAAGCCCAGTCCGCCTAGCATGGCTTCAGTCTGCCCAGCACAGAGCCCCAGTCTGCCCAGCATGGCTCCAGTATGCCCAGCACAAGCCCAGTCCACCCAGCACGGCTTCAGTCTGCCCAGCACAGAGCCCCAGTCTGCCCAGCACAGCCCCAGTCTGCCCAGCATGGCTCCAGTATGCCCAGCACAGCTCCAGTCTGCCCAGCACAAGCCCAGCCTGCCCAGCCCAGCCCCAGCCTGCCCAGCATGGCTCCAGTCTGCCCAGCACAGCCCCATTCTACCCAGCACAAGCCTCAGTCTGCTCAGCACAAACCCAGCCTACCCAGCAAAGCCCCAGTCTGTCCCACACAGCTACAGTCTGCCCAGCATAAGTCCAGTCTGCCCAGCACTGCCCCAGTCTATCCAGCAAAAATCCAGCCTATCCAGCAAAGTCCCAGCCTGCCCAGCTCAGCCACAGTCTGTCCAGTACAGCCCCAGTCTGCCCAACCCATCCCCAGTCTACCCTCAGTCTGTCCAGTTCACACCCAGTCTGTCCCACACAGCCCCAGTCTGCCCAGTACAAGCCCAGTCTGACCAGCACAGAGCCCCAGTCTGCACAGCACAGCCCCAGTTTGCGCACCACAGCCCCACTCTGACCAGCACAGCCCCAGTCTGCCCAGCACAAACCCAGTCTGCCCAGTACAAGCCCTCCTACATGTGGTCCATGCCCCAGTGCCTGCCACATCCCATGGTCCCTGACCCCACGGCCCCCAGATATCCCCGGGGGGGCACAGGGGTCACCAGGGGACACCCAGGGGACCCCCAACGTACCCGATCCGGCCACGATGCCGCAGCACAGAGCTGGGGAAAGAGAGGGGATGGCTGAGAGTGGGGAACCAGCCCTCGCCCCACAGACACCCCCCCACACCCCACTGACCCCCCCAACTCACATCCGACCGACACCCACACACCCCACTGACCCCCCAACACACTC
>Ga0065711_1034837_pt1 | contig 23170 bp, 15 predicted proteins | sample Hoacrofraction12_FD_59098 | JGI IMG/M metagenome (GOLD analysis project Ga0065711, IMG submission 59098) | Hoatzin crop microbial communities from Cojedes, Venezuela - Epithelial fraction 12 v2 (version 2) | ecosystem: Host-associated > Birds > Digestive system > Esophagus > Crop | place...
CCGCCACGGCCGAACCCCTGCCCGGAAGGCGGCGAGGCCCCATCCCGGCGCCGCCATGCCTGCCGCGGGGGGGCGGGGCGCAGCGTCACCTCTGACCCCGCGCCGCACTCTCGTCACCCGCACGCGGCGCGCGCAAGCGCACGGGCTCGGCTGAGGCGGGGCGGCCCCCATCTTGGCTGAGAGACACCGGGCTCCGCTCCGCGACGGGAGGCGGCGGCTTCCCGGGAGCCGACGTGGCTGACGGCGGCGGCCGCGCTCCTCTGCCGGGGCGAGATCCGGGCGGCCTGCGGGGCTCGTAACCGCCGTGTGCCCGGCGAAGGGGCGCGGCTGAGGCGGCGCAGCCCTGCCTCAGGGGACGGGCCGCGGGGCCGGCCGCGGCGGGAAGGCGCCCGCCCCCGGGGGTGAAACCTGGGCTGCCGGCGCTCCCGGCGGGGCTCGCCTGGGTGCAGCGTGGTACAATGCAGGCGCTTGGCCTTAAAAAAAAATAAAATTATCTTCCTTCATAACTCAGCCAAAAAAAGAACCCATAGCTCAGGGGTCACGGTCCAGAAGGAGCTGCCCTGCGCAGGAAGCGCTCCGCTGGCCGCGTCATCCAGCTCCCCGGTCCTTCGCGGAGGTGCGGCTGGCAGAGGCCGAGGGCACATCGGCACCCGTTTTCTGAACCTCCCCGTGTACGCGGGGAAGATTACCTGGATGTAAGCCGCCAGAAGTCAGCCTAGGCCTCTCTTCGCTAGAAATGCCAAGCTTGTCCACAGCGACTCCCCCCAGTGCAGTACTATGTATCAGCACCACTTTAACACCAAACTTAAAGGACTGTTTCAATTAGAAATGAAAATTTCTCACTTGTTCATATAATCCTCCATATTCACAGAACAATACATTCCTCACATAGTTTTTTATTAAGCTTCTCACATGTAATTCAGCATATATACTACATCTGACATGCTAACAAGGTTGTCAGGAGCCAACTCTTTTTTTCTTCTTCCAGACATCTGTGGTGGTTGAAGTTTCACGGATTTCACACAAATGTTTCAAAATTTGTTTCCAGTTCTAAGCAGGGTGATAAAACACTTGCCAAAAGCTCTAACCTTACCGACACCATGTGCCAGAAAACACAAATACAACAACATGTAGGAGAAGAGATCTTGCGAGAGCTATGCTGCGCTGTGACGCCGTGCACCTCTTGGAACAGGTTTCTGGGGTCTTAAACAGGAACAGGGGTGCTAGTGGTATAGGCCTTAAACACTTAACAAAACAGACGGCGTAGCAGATGTTTTTGATGGTTAGCCTACAAGGGAAACAACATTCGCATTCGAGAGCAATTCTCTTGAGGCCTAAAAAAGAACCACTGTCGTGCTCAGGCTTTGTTAGTGTAAATGTGACACCACCATGTGTGAATTCAGATGGATCTGTTCACAGCTGATCAAAAGTTCAGAAGAGTGTATCTTACCACATTAACATCACGAACAAAAAACGAGACTGAAAGTGTTACTGTAACTGCACCAAACCAGCACTACTAGGCATCTTGCTTCCATGCGCGATGGTCAGAAGTTTCCTAGGTGGATAATCCACAGACAAATCAGTAAGTTTTAGATGTTAGGTATTACCCTATCCGCACCTGTTGTATGAGGAACACGCTTGTGAGACGGTATGCTCCTACCCCTGTGTAATCCTGCTATGAATAACTTGTTTAAAGCCTGCTGAAGCAGAATTCCTTTCTTTAGCGGGGAGTGATCCTCCTAGTCTGGTGCCCTGTGCAGGCCACACTTAACTGCAATAATCACAAGGGAGTGAAGTAACAAGCTTCAGTTTGGCAGCAGCAGTAGATTCATAACGACCAAGTTCAGCAGTAGTTACAGACTCAAAAGAAATTACGTATCCACAGTATATGTACAGTATAATTAACTTCTCAAAAGAGTTTCTTTTCATTGCTATATTTTAAAGGTTGCCTTCAAACTACAGATAAGTCCTTTAAATGCTTGAAAGGCATAAAAATTCCCCTTCCCACACAAAACCCCAAACAATGTATTTTAGTTTCAAAAATATTTTGAACCCACAAACAAGCTTGGTATCAGTTAATCTGGTAAAATAGCTACGTGCTAAGTAAAAGCACATCTGGTGGAAAGAGCGCAAAGAATGTTACAAGTGTGCTTCGTTTTTGCTTGCAGCATCTGGCAGTGGGTAGCAGGACAGAGGCAAGAATCTCAGTGGGTCTCCTCCTGTGTCTGTTCTGCAATAGTTTCTGTGGCACTGGCATTGGCAGCAGAGTTGAGAACTTCTCCAAAGTCTCCCCCGGCAGGTTTGCTTCCTCCAACTTTAGACTAGAACAGAGAGAGCGCCTCAACATAAAATTGCAGTTACTTGGCATGCCAAACACGCTTAACTCTATAATACCACTACCCTCTGTATGAGTAACTTTAATAACTCTTTTCAGGACAGCAGCTTTTCCAGGACTGGGCTACCTCCACAATACTCAAAAGACAAGTCTTTCAGTATTGTGCAGAAAACAATCACCAGCAGCAGATCAACGCAGCAGTCTCCCTTTGACTTTGAGATACACAAAGCATAAAACAGCCCTGATTCCAGGGAGCGTGAAGGTTGACACACCCTCAGTTAAAAATGCATACAGGTATGGAGCCTTTCAAGCCATTTAGGCTTTGAAAGATTCAGAGTTAAAAACTCACTTCTGTATTGCTCAGGAAAGAACCTTGAACGGTTTTTTGTCTCAACAGCAATTCCTGAGATCTTTAGTGGAGCATAGCAACTATTTTATTTTCTCTAGGTACCATGTTTGCCTTTTCACTTCCCTCTACAGTATATACCCTGTGGAATGGCAGGAGTGATAATGCCAACTAGTTTGCAGGGGAATGCTATCGCTTGCACGCTTCCCACCCAACCCAGCGTGCCCATGAGAACAGTCAAATCTGGTTCCAGTTACATGTATCAGTTATTTTTATACTGATTTTTTTACCTGGAGAAGCTATTAATGGTTGTTTCTGGCATTTCAAGCTTTTATGAGTAAATTTTAAATTAAGGTACAAAAACCTTGCATATTTTACGCCAGAAATAAGAGAAACATCCCAAGCTATACTCCTGTGTAGGATACTAGTCCTTAGGAAGACACAGAAATAGAAGTCTAGACCATTTTTGATACACAATACTAGGTGTGTTATACCAGCTGTTTGCGCAGGTTAGCTAGCTGTTAGTCCTTCTAGTTAAAGGCATCCTCCTGTAAGAGGTGCAGGAAGCCCTTTTTTTTCTTAATTCTCAAATCATTAGGCAGAGAAACCATTTCCGCAGTACTTAAAAAGATGTCATCTAAGCACCTTCAACAGTTTACCAATAACTAAAAAACTGGGTACCCAGAGTCCACTTCAGTCTTTTCTCCACACCCACAGCTCCACAATCACCAAGGTGTTTTAGCAATGCTTACCTTTAAGTTTTCAACTTTTTCCTCAAAGGATTTGAAAGTAGGAGAATTTCTAGGGGAAAAAAAAAAGAAAAAGAACCACAGAATTAAAAACAGATCTGGTTAGGCTATAAATATCAGAAAACAAGCACACAGTTGCTTTGTCTGATGTCAACATGAGTTTTGTTTGTTTGGGGCTCTTTCCTTGTTTTTAAGGGTAGCCTAAAAATAAAGTTGAGATCTGGATCTCCCCAAGTACTACAAAACTAAAATTCAAACACACTCCAGCAGCAGCTCATTTGTATCTCTGGCAACCAAGCACTGCCAGGCTCAGTGATAGGATCTTTCATCACAACATGGAAGGGAGAACTAGCAAGTATTTTAGAGGTTTAGCTCGTTATTCCCACTGATTTCAAATAGGTTTCTGTATTAAAGAATTTGTTCAGAAAAGCTTAGTCATCACTTCTGGGTTAGCCTAGTACACTATTGCTGAAGCAAGCCTGTCGTCAGTTTTTTCACTTGTTATAGGAAAACTAGTTTAATTTAATAGGCTATGTGTTCAATTAACAAAACATGGTTCACAGTGGTATTTTCTGCTAACATGTTAAATTTAAGGGAGACTCCCCCTTGCCTTTTAAGTGCTGGAGACAGCTGTGATTACAAATGGTAAGTTCTGCATATGAAGAGCAGGACAGCTTGGGATTTTCAATGCCAAGGGCCAGTGTATTATTTATTAGGATCAGAAGAGTGGTTTTAACGCTCCAGCTGGCTGTCACTGCCATTTACAAATTTGTGCAATAGCTTGTACACACCTCTTCTGCCTTTATACAGGATGGAAAACGCTTGCCTTCAGTGGACCAGGACTAAGGATTTGTAGCAGACTCAAAAATAAATTATATAAAGATGAAAGACAGGAGTTTTTTTTCCAAAATAAGTCTTTCTTAACCTTCCCTTCCTCCTTTGCTTGGTATTTGTGTAAGGTCACCCACACTTAGCAGCACTCTCTCATTTGGGAAAGCACACCATGACATACATACATACATACATACATATATATATATATATACACACATATATATTTGTAGCAAACCAGACTCTCTCAGGAGATGGAGGGACACAGTGCCAAGCAAGGGAAGAGAAAAGGCAAGCACTCCAAGTCAGCAAGAAACTTTTGTGAAATCACAGTATTTTTTACTCACTTTCATTGTTCTAAAACAGATGTCAAGCTACTGCCTTTTGAACTTGGAGTCATTTAGCAGCATTACATTTCTACCAGGCAGGAAAAAGTTGTTATAGTTCTCCAAACAGTAGGAGAGCGAAGCACACATGGTCACATTACAGCTGTGTGATAACCACCATCATTAAGCAGAAATAAAACAAATTTTATCCTATATGTTAGTACAGGAAATCCATTACAAAGTTGGGCGGGTTTTTTGGTTTTCTTTTAAATCTATGCTCGTTGACTTAAGTTCAATTCGAGTTGATACCACACATGAAGAAAAAACCCCAACAGCGGGATTATGCATACGTTACCTCATAATAGGCATGCTAATTGAATGTTGTATGGAGCGTATACTAAATGCCAGCATTAAGAAAAAAAGAAAGCGAGAAGTTAGTTTAACTGATAGACTGAGAAGAAATTGGCTTAGAGAGCTGACTTCTGGATACTGTCTTTGCTAAACAGCACAACGGTCTTATACAGTCTTATATTGTAATTGTTTGGTTTTGATGTTTTAAATTGCTTAGCCATGCACACAGACAAGTATAACAGAGCAAAAGCTGCAACAACTTTTTTCCCTTTTGAGAAAGATTCAAGTGCCATGCTTCTTAGTACATATTCTGCTTTAGCTGCAACAGTCTGTCTGCTCGTCAAGTTTCTCAAACAATGAGACATGCTACATGTACAGTTTCGACGATACCAAGTAGAAAGTGAACATTCAAGAGTCTTTATCAATTAACTAATCTTCCTACTGAAAGAATTACTCCCACATGCAGAAGGCTTCCCTTTCAAGTCAGTGCAAGATTTCCATACTCATCAATACAAATTATCTACCTGTCAATATAAATTATATAGCAAGAGCAGTCACATCAATCTGTATTCAAGGTCAGGTTTATGCTGGGGGCAGGGAGAAAGTCCTAGTCTCAACCCTGTTCTGAAATTCATGGAGGATTTCTGTAACCTGCCAATGTTTCCACACAGTTACTGCTTGTGTAGTGACAACACACACCTACTCCTAGAAGGTGACTGGATATAGATTAAGAAGCTCCCAAAAAACTTCAAGACCATCTGAAATAATGCAGTTCCACATTCTAGAAAATGCCTGTTTACTGTTGATATGTCTTGTATGTTAAATGTTTCTTGTTAAATACCACAATAGTAACTCAGAAAAACTGATGATTGCATTTTTTCATAACTGTATTTGGAATGTTGAATTTTGACTGGGCTTTATGATGTCTTTCAAGAGAACACTTTCCAGACAATTGCTGGCGGGGGATCTCTCCCATCTGATGCACCTCCAAAACTCCAGTTAGTATTTCAGCACAATGGAAGATACATTCACAGAAGCAGAAAGGTTCCATGTTCATTGCAGAGTGAGGTTTAAGAGATTCTTTAGGGAGACTCATCAGTAGAATACAGTGATTGGAAAAAAAAACTACACATGTAAAAAGTTCCCTTAAGGTTGGGATCCCTTAAGGCAGATGCACAACTGAAGGCTGGGTTGTAGGTACAGTGTACTGGGAATCAGATACTCAAAGGCCTGATGCTGTCCTGACACACATCAGTAATGTGTGGCCATGCTTCACCACTTTCCCCAACCCCATTTCTGCTGTTTTTCATCTTCACGAGTGGTTTGGCTTCCACAAGCTTTCCAGAGCACATAGAAGCAGATTCTGGAGCTCTATGATGTGGGTTACTACAAGTTCTGGTCTTGCTACGTGCCAAGTTTTAGTACAGAATCAGGCTGATACTAACTAGTTATCTTTGTCCAGTCATGCTCAGCCACTTCCCCTCACGCTGCAAAAAGTGCCTTCCTGCAAGAAGTTTAAGGAGGGTGAAAGTTACCTTCTTTTCTTCATATATATTTACAGTCTGTAGACCTGCTCACACTGAAAAGCAACCATCTATGGTGTATTGCAGATCTTTTAACAGGAGTCTAGGGAAACTTAGTTTAATTTCATAGAGATCATTTAATGGAAGAACTATTTGTACATTTGTGAAGGATTTACTTGCTGTTGTACAATACACTCGTATACACTGTATCCATTTTGTAAAATGTCACCATAAGGTAATATATAGTTTTGTCATTATCACAGAATGATCTGGTTTACAAGAGAACTGGGTTAGATAAATGCGGTTACCTTTTTTTAACATCAAGTCACCTGTTCTTTAAGTAGTGCAAAGAAGCACGATTAAGCCTTGAAAAGCTTTACAAAGAAAACTTGTGTTTCTTTTCACAAATGACAGAAAGCCACATCAAAGCATTTGCTGAACTAGGCCATCAAGCTGGGCAGTTTGAAGAAGAGAAGCCCTTTCTACAAAGCTCACACGCAAACTCCTAGCTTAAAGAAAAAAAAATTTAAAGGCACAATAAGTTGCTCTCCAGCAACTTATTCCATATTCAACTCTTCCGTGTATTTTGTAGTGCATTAAAAGCTTTATTATCCTTTACACGATTGTTTTTATAGCTACTACATTGCCTCGTATCTTGAGAATGCACAAGCAGGTATACCAGAGTCCCTCCCTGGAAAACATGGGCTTAAGAGTACATAAGCACTAGTTATTTGCTTTTGTTAATAGTTAGGATATGCTGATAAATGATATTTAGGAGTCCATGATCATATCAGATTTCCAAAGTAAGTGCACAATTTCAGAACAGGGAAAAGATGAGGCCTTCTACATAACGTTGATACAGTGCAAGAGGAGCTAAGTGCAAAATCATGATTGCTCAGGGAGCTGCAGAGCACTACATCCTGGTACTACTGCTGTTTTGCACGTAACAATGATGTTGCCTACACAAGGATGGCTAGCTCATCAAAAGTTCAAGGCGTCCTTATAAAGGAGAATAAAGGTATTAAGAGAAACCTAAGAATGAACAGAGTCCATTTTCAGCATAACAGAAAGCAGAGGAAACGAACACAAAAGGAAGCAATAATGCACTGACTTTGCACTACCAGTCCTCTCTCTTCCTCTCTATTTTAGCACTTTCCAAGTTCACAGCTCCACCAGCTGCCTTACTCCCTTTCGCAACTCCCTCCACAATCACTTGGCAGAATGGAGACCTGCATGTGATGCTTGCTGCACGGAACATGCGGAAATAATCCAATACAGAAGAAATCATGTCATTACAGCTGAGAAGTCCCTAAGCTAAAACAGTACAAGAAAAGGGAAGCCACGATGAAGAAGCCACACAACAGTTTAAGAATAAAAATGCACTTGCATCTTCAGTATTTGTTCAAGTAAGTATCAAGCCCATCAACTCTCATTTCCAGGAAAGAACTTGGGCATCTAAAACTTCCTAAAGTTCAGACTCGTGCAGTCTTAAAAGTAGACACCAGTTGAGTAGTCACATAACCCTGGGACCTGAATTCACTGGTTGAATCCCAGATAAACTTGGTCCTCATAAAAGCAAAAAAAACTCAAAGGTTTTTAATCTCCTGCTTAAGTGCAACTAAGATTCTGAACAGCACTAATTCTTACCACTTTTTTTCTTTTTAACCCAGCTGCTCCTGAATTTATAACTGTACCTTGAATTTCCATTGCTGTGAATCTCCCCGAGAAGCACACCAACAGCGTGGACTCCTCCGGCCCCGTTACATTCCCTACCAGTGGCCCAGTTTCTCATAGAGAGTACTCAATACGCCCCTAGCCACTACCTTAAGTAATTAAGACCCTCTCCTTTTAAGGTATTAAATTCCTGAAGCTACAAGAGCACTATGACTCTGTGCTTGTCCTTGTCAAATGCAATAGTCTAATCCTAGCAGAGGAACACCAGAGCCTTAAGGAAGAAAGGCAAACCCTGTTCAGTGAGTAGCTGAGCTCTGCACCCAAAAGGTATGGAGACATCTTCCAAGCTCCCCTTGTCCTACTGATGCTAAAGGGGAGGTATTTCCGACAGGCCACTATTCTTATACCTGAGCAAACAGTCCGACTTCTGACAGCGTCCTGTGCTGCTGCCCATCTCCTCCCCAGGCACTGCCCCCGGGGCTACAGCTCCTAGTTAGTATTCTCGGAGCCAGATCCCTACATCTTTATCGAGATCGTACCACTTTCTTTAGCTATTTAGTGGGAGAGTACAGAAAAGATGAAGCCAGACTCAGAGGTGTGCACAGATGGGATGAGAGGAAATGGACAGAAGTTGCTACACAGGAATTTCAACTACTGAAAGCTTAACATTGAGAATTTGCTTAGACTAGGCAGATAAAAGGCAATGAAGACAAGGTAACTAAAATACTCAGTGTCTGGAGCTGCAAAAGTAATCAGCTCAAAGATAAGAACCGTTTCATTGGACAAACTATAAATGTGAAGTAGTTTATGCATTCTCTGTTCAGACTCTAGTGGTTTGATTAGAGTCACAATGCTGAACAACCAGTGTAACAGACACAAAAAAGGGAAAATTTCTACTCTGTCAAGGCACAAACACTGTACAGACAAAGAGAAGGAGGAATTCTGCATGCCATTGACCTCAAAACCATTTTCTGTCTCTTTACAAAAAAAACTTGCAGAATCATTTTAACAGATTCCTTTCTTACAAGCAAGAGAGACTAATTGATTATTACATATTCAAGATTTCATGTTCTGCGATGGTTACCAGGTGAACATGAAGAAACATCTTCCCTGACATTAAAAGAATGTTTTACATTGCTAACATTGGAGGAAAAAAGAAATTACCTTTTACAGACAAAAATTATTTAAAGATTTTAATGGAGACAGTCTGACTACATGCTTAGTTTCAGAAACAATTCTTGCGCCCACCTTACCTAAAGGAATGTGAAAATGCCTGTAGTCTGCACAATGCCAGAGTAAGCATTAAAGAGAGAAAGGAAGTTCTGATAAATCTGAAGAAAAATATGTGACTGTGTAGCTGCACCTCAAAGTGTTTTCTCACTAGACTTCAAAAGGCAAGAAAGAGGTTAATGGCAGCACTTTAAAACAGGGCTGATTTTATTACACTGCTTTCCAATGCAGCAATATTCTGTTAGAATGTGTGAATTTTTATTTGTCCAACAATTGAAAAATAAGTTTGATCTACTATTCACAACAAGTTACAAGCAGAGATGAGTAGCTGTATATTTTCCAGCAGTAAAAATTATATAATCAAAGAACTGTAAGCCAAGCGTATCATTGGACTGCATCCAGGAAGAGCTTTGCATGCAGCTCACAATAGTGCTAAAAATGACCAGACTTACCTAATTTGCATGAAGGGCTGTGTCATTTGACAGTCAAAATACATTGTATGCCAATATATAAGAATTTAAGTGCCAACAGTCTATTAAAAAGGTAATAAAATCAAGCCACTGCTATGAGGTAGAACAGCTTACAAGGAAATAAAACACACCTGAAAGGAATTCACACACTAGATGAAACAAAACAAAAAATCAAACCCAACAACAAAATCAAACCACAAACAGTTAAAGACATTAGCTGTTTAAATGTAGTATTCCACAAGCTGAGAAAGTCAGAGAACAGAAATGACAATGCTATGTGGATCACACAGAGGCAGGCAGGGACGCTGCTACCTGCAATCCTACCAGAAAATACATATAGCAGAGGAGGTTAATACCATACGTTGCTTCTCTTGCATATATACGTAACACACGCCACAGAACTCTTCTGCATCAGTGAGTACACATGAACAGATTTTGCAGCAAGTCAGTTCTAAAACAGGTGCTGAGGGTTCTTGACAGATTAACTTTTAGAAGTGCTAGGTATGCTAACACCATAAATTTATTTCTGTGATCACCTGCTTAAATGAAAAATGCAACTACGTAGGAAAAGTTAAAGAAAGAAACCTACCTGACGTCTTCAAACTTCTTGGTTATGACTGAACCAACAGATGAAAAAGCAGCAGAAGCCTTCTGACCAGCCTGAGACAGGGTTTCTGATGTTTTCTTGTATCTGTGTTCAAACAAAATTAAGTCTGTAGTTATTTTAATCAAACACATAAGGAACTTTATTTAGCGTATGTAAATTTGTATCAGTCCCAGAGGTATACTTCAGCTTTTGAGTCAAATGGACAAGCTACTTAAGAAATTATTTTCAGCCACTTTTCTGGCTACAGCATCTCTGCCACCTCAGACTTCAGATCAGGTTCACCAACACGCACCTACTACCCCACCCCCAGAACAGACGCTATCTGCTGTTGCAGGACTTCAAAACCTCCCCCACCCCCCACCAGAAAAACCCTCACAACACAACCAAACAAAACAAAAAAAAAGCTAAGAAAACACCACCATGCACACACACACTGAAAAAGAACAGAGGTCTATTGTTTGTGCCAAGCGTCTAAAATATTGTTCCGAATGGTTTTGTCAACAAACTTCATAAAAAGCCTGAGGTGCATCCTGCTACATTCTGTGCAGTCACTAATTAAAAAAAGGCAATTCACTCTAGGCTTTAAGCTAACACTCGTGTTTGGCAAGAACATTAACTGGGACTTTGCACTCTTCCTGCATAAGCACAGCTTACGACAGTTTTTCAGGCTGGAAAAGAAGGTAGTTGGTTGGACTTGGGACACCTTAGGGTCTCAGATCTGTCTGACGACAAGTATTAGAATCGCCCATATTATGGTTATTCATTCTCATTTTGCGTGAGACGATATGGCCAATAGTGGCCTTCTTGGAAAAAATCTATGATGATTTATCCAGTAAGTTTTAGTACAACTAAACTTTGTTATCCACACTCATCTCATTTCACAAGAACAGAAGGTTTAGACATGACACAAGAACTACATAGTTTTCACCTCAACAGCTGAGACAATCATCATGAACTGGTACTTACGCTGTGGTTGATGTAACATCTTGCCAGCTTTTGGTAAGGTTCTGCCTTAGTTCCTGTAATGAGTTAATTCCCAGCTTTCTCTTGATTTCTGCTAGATGCTTCTCTTTGGCAGCTAGCACTTGTGAGAGTGTCTGGATTTCCTCTTCCACCTGTGGCAGCAGAGTTGATGAGAGGTAAGCTAACAAGCAATATACCCAGCCATCTAACTACGTATTTATTAAAACATCTACTAGACATCAGTAATGGGAGGGCTAACGTGTTTTTAACACTGCCTCACAGTTTTTTCTAAATACTAAAAGGGAAATCCAGCATAGTCTACAATAAGAGCCAGTTAGTGAGAAAGTAATCTACCTGCAGCTAGCTCTGTTACTGGAATATGCACAAGGAAACTGGTAACTAAAAGACTGCATAGTTAGAAATCATTACCTTTAGACAACATTAGCCTATGTGAAGCCTGAAGGTTAGTCAAACCTGGGACAATCGCCAAGCCTGTATTCTCCTTCCACGTCAGAAGAGATACCAATGTATGACCAGTATCAGGAAGCTCACAGCGTGTCTGATCCATACACAAGCTTTGTCTCCTTGTTTGAACAGAAAGGTTCTTTTGTGGCTTAAGCCAGCGACTGCAGGCTGGACCCAGCCACAGGAGTGCCCTCCCCAGAGTGGGGGTGAAAACGGTGGCAGACTGAGCAGTTTAAAAAAAAAAAAGAAAACCAAAAAAACGCAAAAAAAATCCCACAATCACAACAAAAACACAGCACCTGTTCAGCAACTTTAAGACTGTATTGTTTATATATAAGGCATACATCCAACCCTACTGCCTCATCCAGACTGCGCCATCCTACTGTAGGGTATCAGGCTGCCCACTCATTTAGGCTCCTTTGAGGAAACACCATCATCTTCAATGCACCTTTGTTTTGGCTACCTGTCCGAAGTCCAGCATGACAGACCTTAGCAGGACTAGATTTCTCCCACCATCTTCTGCTGATTGGTTTGGCATGAAAGAATACTCAGGACTACCAAAACCAAGACTGCATTAAATGTGCTTAATTCACAGCTAGCCTTTGTTTGCCAATCTTAGATTTACGTTTGTGTCTTTTACTATTCTAGAGTCACACAGAGCTACAAAAGAAAAGACTGGCAACTCAGTAAAGGCTGACTGATAACTTTTCAAATGCATGTACCAGGCTTAAATATCTGACCATCCTTTGAAGAGTGCTACTTTAACTCACCCTTAAAAAAATTTCTGCTGTATGAACTACGGACGAGAATAGTTGCATGGTTAGACATTAGCAAAACAGCGTCTACACGGATATTACTATGAAGCATCCTTCACGAAAACAACAGCTTTAGTTACTCCACACCAGCTGAGTCAATACTTGGTTTTGGCTTCCAACCATGTGCTCTTTGACATCTTATTTACCCCCTTCTCACTTGAGGAAAAAATAGGTTAGGCATTTATGCATCTTGATTTAAGATCTGTACACTCAGCACTTCTAGCTTAACCCCTCATACCTAGAACTGGATGTTCTTTTCTCCTTAACACCTTCCCCCTCCCTCCCCGCAATACACAGGAGTGCTATACCCAGCCTTAGACACTCACAGAAAAAACATGCAAAGCATTAACTGTATGTTCAAAGACAGCATTATCCCAGATTTTCATGCTCAAAGCCAGTTTAAGAGCTATTTGCAAGAGATTTACCTTAGCAAGCTCTTTTCTTAGCTCATCCCGTTCTTCCTCCGAGAGTGTTTCTGCCATACCAATTGTAGCAGCAGCATCCTCTCCAACCTCAGGTATAGAGTCACTTCTCAGCAGCCCTTGAGGTGAATAAAACATTGAAAGTCAGATCATCATGTGTCTGCCAGACAGCAGCTCATGTTAATATACAGTCCTTTTGTGGCAGTGCACAAAGAAAACTGATGATAGGACACCAAAGTCACGCACCCCGAGTACTACGGTGTACAGGAAACCAGAGGCATTTTACCATCTGTTTTGTTCTATCAAGTTGTATTAAAACTCAATATAACTGCAATTGCTGCTGTAGTAGGAGGCTGGAAACATGCTGAGAACAACTCTGACAGAAACCAAGGCGCAGAATGCTATGTCCCAGCCAGTGGTTCCCACACCACCTCTGCCCAGGAGTCCACGCGCTCTCTGCTCTTGCTCTGTCATGCAGCACAGAAACTCCGGAGGGCTCAAGACCAACGCAGAAGCTCCCTTCCTCCCTGCTCTCTGAATCAGTTTCAAAAAAATGCCCGTTCTCAGCACACTGGGAGCAGTCATGGTGACAAGCAAGACCAGCAACAGTGGAGAAAATGGTTGCACTGCAAGTACAAACTCTTCCCCCACACCCCACTCAGCCTCCCTGTCCCTACTAACTGGGACCACTGTGGATAGAAAGTCGCAGCTATCACGGAACCAGAAGTAAGCTGCTGTTCTGCTCCTGGACACTAAGGCAGATGGGAAGCCCAGAGAAGGAGCTTGGGAACAAAAGGCTGTCACTTCAGGCAAAGTGGTGGAGTGCTGAGAAGGGAGTGATGAGGATGTGCATCTGCTCACACTGCTGCCTCTTTCCCTTCCAAATCCAGAAGCCAAAACTCTGCCGAACTCTTCCGTATGAATCCCAAACACCCCTATGGTCTTCCTCAACTTTCACCTTCCCAGCTTCAGGGAAAGACAGCGATATTATTTGTATTATTATGATGCACTCACTTTAAAGATTCATTTATTCTTAGTCCTTAATGCTTGCAGTAGTATCACTTTAAACACCTTTTAATGCAGCAAACAGATTTCCCAGTAAAAGATTTCCCATTTCAATCTATGTAGCTGACACTTAAACATACAGTTTGCCAGAACTAAGGAACTCTGTTCTAATTTGCAAAGAGACCAGTTTGCAGAGAGACTGCCTGCTGGAATGGTTGTGGATTCCCAGTACTAATTCCCTATTCAAGAGGTAAAATAGCTTTACAAGTAGTAAAAAATAAATTAAATATAAAATCTTAAAATAGATTAAAAAAAAACAGGAGGATTGTTTGTTTGTAAGGAGGGGATTGTATCTGTATATATATGTATATCAATACATAATTCAGACAAGTTGAGGACATACTAAGCAGTATTCCCTTACTAGTCACTATAGCAATTAGCCAGCTAAAATTCCATCCTCATTTCAGCAGCTTCTGAAGGCATGCATAATACCACTTGGTCTGGGAATCAAAAAACTCATTGATGTGCAATGAGACCACCATTACAATTTTGTTGTGAGACTTGATATCAAATAGCTACATCACAATCATCTGAAAAGTCAGGAGAAAAAAAAAAGATTCTGCAAGTCTGTAATTAGTTGTAGGTATTCTATGAAACATGGTCCTAGCAGCTGTCAAGCCTAAGAAAAGAAGAGGCCTTGTCCTTGATCAAGTTACTGAACTCGGGTAAAGCTCAATTCCACAAATTCTTTCCAAAATAGTATGTTTTCTGCCTGCATTTGTGTCCAGAAGACCTGTCCTCTAGGAGCGCACTGCTACATTGGCAGAGCATTTGTAAATGGTTAAGGTCCTACAGAGAGCACTGAGAAGGAAGCATACAGAAAGCAACCAAAACCCCATTCTGCATTTATTTATAGAATCCGTATCATGCTTTCACAGATATTTACATCTGTCTTCTAGACAAACATAATGTAGTTCCTACAGGTTTCCCAACACGCTATTTTCTGGCAGAAATCTAGGGCAGAAAAAAAGTTTGAGTCTAATGCCCAAACCAAAGCATAGCACTACAGCAGCAAAAAAGGATTACAGCTCCCATCTCACAATCAGATAATTTTTTTATACATATTTCCTTTTCTTAATATCAAACGGTTAAGAATGCCATACCTTTCTGTCAAATTGCTATTTATCCTGTTAATTACATATGCCTATACTGAAGTAAAACTAAATTTAAAGTGCATTTTCCCCTGACACTCTGCAACCCCCAGTACATTAGCCTCCAACTCCCGACCGTGTTCTCCCTCTGCAGCCCTGTCAGGGACTACAGAGCTTGCCGCTGCAAAAGCCATTTCAGAAAGTTTGCAAGTACAAAAGACCATGCTGACTCAGAGAGCATTAGCACATCCAGCTGAAAAGTCTGTTCAATCTGGTTACGAAGAGTCATCTGGATTATCTCACCAAAAATAGATCAAGGGAATCCAACAGTAGGAGAACATGCTGGATTGTCTTCCTGCTGCAATAGCTAGTTTGGGAATGTACCTTCTCTTTAGAAAACCCATGTTTTAAGGGCCTTTGTGCCGCTTCTTGCCTACATTGAACTTTAGATGCAATGCTAAACAGCAAGGGAATGATCACTCCTCCCCTTCCCATTTGTAGATCTTATAGGAAGTCAGAAAGCTGCTACTCAGTGTCCTCCATACTCCATTTAACCATGCCTTCCTCTCCTCGTTTTCTGCCCCTCTCCCATTTATTACTTTTGCTTTCTCTCCATCTGAAGTGTGCAAACACCCTCCCACCAGTCTTTCTTCTGGCACCTCCCCTCTCATCCCATTACTGTTCACCTCTCTGCTTGCTGTGCTCCCGTTCCTCGCTTCACTTCAATACTTGCTGGACACAGGGTTCATCTGTGCTACGGGAAGGCCGTGCTAGGCAGCCCGACTACAGCAGCAGTTGTCTACACAGGTAACAACCCACAGACCTCCACAACGGCATGGCTACAACCCAAATATACCCCGTAAACTAGGGCTGACAGACAGTAAAATCCCCGCTTTGAGCAAGCTTCACAAGGAAAGGTGCACAGCCCACCTTAGATATTTTTGTGAGGTGCAGAGCAAGAAACCAGCGAAATAGTCAGCCAACAGATGGAAATACTTTGGCTCTATCTGTTATTAAGAGAGCGTTTCTCACTTGTGGTTGCCTTTGTTCACCAACAGAACTGTTGTTACTGGCTTCCAACTTGTTACCTTTCGTTATGTTAGTTCTCTTGCATCTTTAGAGTTGCAAAGGACTTGACATTCAGTCCTTTGGTAATCTGATTGCTACACCCAAGTTTAGCTGAGCATTTCACGTCTCAAACTCTTAGAGTAAAAATTCTGTTGGGGAAGAAAAATTGGGAAGACTTATCCAGTATTGGGAAAACTTACCTAGTTTTAAGGTCAGTTTTTAGGTGTCTATATTTCTAAGATTAACATATGATCTCAGCAGTTCATTCTATCTACTTAAATGAACCAAATAAAGACATGAGCAAGTTAGTTGATTAGGAGTCCACAAATCACGTTCAGGGAAACAACACTTTGGTTCCTATTATTCTCCTGAAGTAGACAAAGCATTAGAGTGATTCAATTTACTCTCAGGTTTCCTAGTTTGGGGTTTGCTTCAGCTGGTTTCAACCCAAGTTCGTGCTCTGTTTTGACCCGGAATTCCTCCTTCTCTCTGGCCTGAATTCAGAGATGAGCAGCAAACATTCGCAGTTTAAGGAAGTACTGGCCATTTCAGATGAGCAGCCCTGCAGGTGGGGGACAGTTAGCCTGCACAAGGCTTTATCTTTAGATGGACATATTCTGTGTCAGACACTCAGGATGAGCATTTTGGCTACCCTTACACAGCTGGCAAAGCTAAAGAAAAAAGGTGCTTGTTAGTGTTCAGGAGAACAAGCTGTTACACAATTTTAAGATCACTCCAACATTTGAGTAATGTACAGTGGTACAGAGGATATTTATTTTGCAATATATAAGAAAGATCAAATTTAAGTGCTTCCCATTTATCTCGGTGAAAAAGCCAAAGCGAGACATATTTCTTCAACTCAGGGGAGAAAGTTCTTGGGCTTCTCCCAAACACTACTCACATATTCATTCAAAGTGAACGAAAAAAAAAAAAAAAAGTCCAGCAAATGTTGGTGCTTATGGTGATGCATCACCACCAGATACAGAGGATGGCTCCCCGCCCTTAGAAGAGGTGGGAGATGCAGTGATTGCAGGAGTGAAAGCTGGCCACGGTTCCCCAGAGGCCCCTAGCTCATCAAGTGCACAGATGGGTTTGTTTCAGATCACAGAGAGCCTCCTCAAGTGATTGCATGTTTAAGATTTTGAAGAATGAGCCCATCAGAAAAAAACCACAAAAAAAACAGTCAACGCCTTTGTAACTTTGCTTTACCACACCTGAAGTAGGGCTAAGCTTTCTGCATTTTTAGTTACTCTGGAAGATCAAGTCCAGCAGCACGGAATGGGAAGGAAAGGTGGTAAAACCAGACTAGGGTGTGCAGGTAGACACGGCTGTAGGTGTCCTGCGCAACAGGTTACCAGCTAGAAACTAGTGGGGTTAAGGGCTAGACAGATGCTGCTGCACCACAGCACACAACAGCCGCTTCCTCGGGGGAGCACAAGTATAGTTAGTATCTGCAGGCATAAGATTTACAGCATTTTAAATGCTAGGTGGAACAGAGTGAAGGTTTTAGAGGGCCTTTTCGTTAATCACTGATATTTTCAGTACTAAGGCAAGAGCAGATGTTAGATTACCCAGAGCTCTGAAGTCATACTAAGTATACAATTCCTACCTCCCCCTCAAAAAAGCTAATAGTTAAACTAGGCCAATTACTCCCATCTTGCAGAAGTTGCCCTTTTGTTCCTAATTTTTTTTGCTCACTTAATTTTCCCTCAAACTGTCTTTCTACTGAAGAGGTAAAGCTGGTAAATGCACAGCACCTGAGATACTACCTACATGACTCACCGAATCTAATAAACTACCAGAGTTAACAGCAGGTCAACTCTTACCTTCATTTACACCTGTGTTTCAGCCAAATTCTATACATTATTAATTTGAGAAGTTCCTTTTCCCATATATTAATCACTAAGCTTTCCATGTAGAGATTTTGAAAAACAGAAGGAAGTTACCAGACTTTGCCAGTGTAGGTGATCCAGGTGGAGAAAGGTTTATGCTAGGCGACAGGTAAAGATAGTTTCTGTTCACTCCAGCATTGAAATCGAAGGGCGATTTGTAATCCTCATACAGATCCATGCCAGAAAATTCAGAGCGCGCAGCCATCCTCTTCTTCCACCGAAGCATTCATCTTTGCTTTCTGGGTCAACCTGGACCGCAGGATTCAGAAACCCTCTGTTTCCTCACATGACGCTCACTGCACCTCCTCATAAAATTCAGCCCTCTTACGCCTCTGTTAGATTTGATAGAGCCATCTAGCAAGTGACTTCTTAGCCAACTTGCAGCTGCGGCTGTTTACATGGCACCAAGTTAAGTTCCTGTAAATTTGTAATCGGGGCTGGGCTTAAACAGACCGTTCCTTTAACAAACATTCACAGCACACCGTTCGTGGCTTCTGGAAGAGCCTTCGTCCTCTGCAGAACTGCATCAAGAATTTTCAATCCTTTAAATAAAAAAAGGTCAGCTGACTAGACCTACACCAGGATATCCTTAATCTTCTAGGACACAAAAGGATTACTACCCATAATCTATCCTATATACCATCTGTGTAGTACTTTTTCCTCTGATTAATGGAAAATTCTGCATGCGTAACTATCTCTCCAGCTGCTTCCACCAGTGTAATAACCAGTAGCCAGAACCCAGTCTCTGCTGCCCAGGTATCACACTGTAGTGCAAGCTCAGAATAGGAGACAGCAGTACTCATCTCTGAAGGCTATGCTATGAACACCACTTAGGTTTGTTTAATGAACGTGCTAATGTCCATTATGATTTTTGACCACGAGGCTAAACATATCTGGGTATGAGGGGGGTTGTTGTTTTTTTTCTTTTAAAAAAAAGATTACAGAAGTGCACTGCCCTATGTCCTTGGCACTTCAGCCAGCGTCATTTAGAGCTGTCAGTTATGCCAGGAACCGGTAACACTGGAATGCATCATCCTGATGAAATATATTTATGTTTTGACACATATACTATAAAGAAGGATCAACTTACGTAAGCCATCTGACTTCATACTGGGGGTGTAAGACTTAGCCCTGGGAAACAGAAGTGCTTCTTACCTAAAAGAGGTACTCAGCAGGGTTTTGCAGTGTTTCACCATTTTTTTCTTCTTCTTCTTCCAAGGTCAACTTCTTTCACTGAAAAAACAAGCTTACTAGCAGCGTAGATCTGCTCTGCAGCTAAGCAACCATTTCCTCCCAAGCCCACACCTTCACCTGGGATCTTCACTGCAGCCTGCACACACAGGGGCATAATCAAATGGAAGTTAATCTTTTCTCCACCATAAAAGTGTTTTTATTTTTAAGACAGAGCTGATCAGGGACATTACGCCACCCTCTGCTCAAAGCCGTAGAAGTGAAGGAGCCTGACAGCATACCCAAGTCAAGCCTGGGCAATGTTTTCCCTGGGGTTATGAGAAGAAAGCGTACCACTTCTGAAGTTTTAACTTCCTATTTCCACTGCAGTCAGCGGGCGCAGGAACAGACTTTCCAGCTAATTAAAGAGCAGTTCCTTTAGGCTGCAGACCTACATTGGCTTCTGGTGCAGACTACCTGCAGGCTTGTCACAATGAGAGTGACGGAGCCTGAAACACAGGTTTCTGCTATTTTCTGAACCCACTGAGAGGAAGAAAATATAATGCCCCTCTGCATTTCTGACACGTGGCTGTGGCATCTGCCAGAAATACTGCAAAGTCCACCTGACAAAGGTCAAAGCTTTGGTCACAGATTCCAGTTAAAGCATCCAGAGGCAGCAGTGAACCGTAACGCGGCTACAGTAATAACATACTCTCTAATAACACAGCACGCTAAGATGAATAGCTACCGATTCTGCTTTGCAGCCTTCCCTCGTGTAACTCTGCAGACAGGGACTGCCTTTTGTACAAAAGGCTCGGGCAGTAGTTGCACTAACTAGATTAGGCAAAATGACAAGTTATCAGATGTGGCACACTGGAAGAGCTGGGTGTTTTCTATCATCGCTTTCCCGACACAGAGACTGAAGGTGAGGCTACCCCCCAGGACTTCTTCCCAACCCCAGAGAACCATTCCATGTAACCTCCATCAACGCTAGCAGGCTATGACAACTGGAAGTAACTACTACAGGAAAGAACCCCTTACGAAGATCTGTTCATCCCTGCTAACAATCAGGAATACCATTACCTGCCCAAGGGCATCTACTAGAGTTAACACTTATTATCTCGTTACTTATAGGAAACTGCGTTCAGTTTTACCCCATATGATCCATTGAAAAAAAATCTGGTACTCTTCCTGCATTTTTATTGTGCAAAAGTTGGCTTCATGTTCCTAGAGACATCTGGATTCCCAGTCTAAAACAAGCTGACCTGGCCTGTCACTACCACTGACAGAAGCATGTATGGGCCAAACTCTCCAACACATCTTCAGTGTAGTCACAGACAAGTAGAGGACACGGCCTGCCAGCAGAACATACCTTTGGCTTACAGTGGAGGTTTGCCAAGTTACAAATCTGAACCTCCACATGAGAGGCTGCATTTTGCTTTTGCCCTGGCTTATGCATAGCTTGAGCACAAGCCCAGAAGTCACCCGAGACAATTCTCTAGTTTTTAGAAATATTACTATCATAAGAGCTTTGCCAAGAGAGGGACTGTGCAAGCACTCCTTACTTCAAACTTCCCACTTTGCTCAGATTAATCTAGCTTATAGTGGCCATCCAGCTGGGTTGCTGTAGCACCTCCCAAACAAGCCACCAAAACACACCGGCCTCCTGCTCTCTTACCTGCCGGAGTTTACGGGAGCGTCAAGGCTCGCTCATTCTCAGCTACAAACCCTACCTGGTGATGAAGGAACCTGTCTCGCTGAACAAGCTTCTTTCTCATCACCTAGGGAAGTCTGATGGTCTTCACCCTGAAGTACAGTTCAATCCAGCTGTAAGGAGAAAGGACTGCAGTCTGTCCTTCCAAACCTGCAGCAGGACGACTAGGCTACCTGTCATCCCTAACTCATCCCCTTCAGGGAAGACAAGTACTCCCCTGCCAGCCATAAGTCAGTTTATCCGCTTCTTCCCCAGCAGCCCCTTAGCATGGGCAGGGATTCAGGGCAGAGCAAGGCGGCGCACCCGCTAGAGGCAGTGCCTAAAGGCAGTCTGACGCAGACAGGCCCTGCTAGCCATTAGCCTGCTGCATTTGGAGGAGGAACGAGCTGCTCTCCAAGGGACTTTCCAGATCAAAGTGATGGCCCCAAGGAGACAAAGCAGGATGGGGATGACAGACAGCAGCCACACGGAACCAAAAAGAAAGGTTTTGCTCTGCAGCATGAAGCTTTTTGACGAGTTTAGCAGTTCTCAACAGTCTGAGCATAGCTAGGCAATGGCAGGAATCAAGAGAACAGGCTCGTTACAAGGCCTTTCTAAAGGACCCTCCCATGTCCAACATACCCCGCTGCATGGCCCTCTTCCTCCTCACTCTTCACGGCAATTCAGAGCACATGCAGCTGGCTCGAGGAGGAACTGAGGCTGCAGAGCCATACCTTGCTACATGTACATTGCCTTCCCAGCACAAGACACGCATTTTAGAGCTGAAGCTTAAGTTTAGACTTAGAATAGTTACTGTGCATGCCTGAGTATCTTTGTTCTTTGCCCTGCACCACAAATTCAGGTGCTACAGGTGCACCTTGGTTGTTACTGCAGGTATCAGCAGCAAGCCAGTACCTGCAGAGATCTTGACGCCTAAGGACACATCTGCTCCAGAGACAAGTGGCAGTGGGGCTTTGCTCACTATGCAAGAGATTGAAAATGAAGATTTTGCTGTTCCAGGACAAGTAATCATTTGCCCTTAACAACTCAGCACAACTAAGAGGTTGGCAGCACTTAAATCATCTACGCCATTTTAGAATCTGGTGTTTGAGAGACTGGCACGAAGGTAGATAACTTTTGTCAAGGATGCTCGAACCTATCACTGACAGGTTCAACTGAATGTCGTGAAGTGGCTCAGGAAGGCTCGGCAAGCTTCAGCAAAGCGTTACCATCACAGCTCCTACCATTAATCATGTTGTAATCTCCTCTGTTAAGGTTAGAGTGTGCTTAAAGCTCTCCCAGGTAACTATTAAGCATCAACAGTCAGCACAGGTTGAATCACGTCATGAATCATAAGGGAGGGAATTTCCTGCACAGCTAGAAAAACTGTTAAGTTTGAGCAAACACTGTTAACCAGATACCTGCCTGCCTAGTCTCAGACATCCTTCATTCTTCAGATACCACCTGCTACCCAGGTCTGCAGCTTCCACCTCAGCCCAAGGCTCTAGCAGCAATTTACACACAGCAATATACGATTAGTATTATAGTATTAAAGCACTTCTACTTTTTGGTAGCTAAGCAATGGTAAGACATAATGGTAGCCTTGCAGAGAAGCTGCTTCTCCCACATTTAGGTCTAGCAGAACAATAGTTTGTATACATATGAAAAAGTTATGTCCTTCATTCCCTAAAGAAACCAAACCCAGCTCAAGTATGACTGAATACCATCTTCGGGCTCGGAAGAAACTGAGCTATGTATTCAATAGTGTTTTATACAAAGAGTTAAATTCAAAATGGAAAGGCTACCACTAATGCCTCGGGATCGGAGGAAAGCAGAGGCTACCCCACGACAAGATACAAACAATACTTTGGACAGCGACATCGAGTGTACCCTCAGCAAGTTTGCAGATGACACCAAGCTGAATGCTACGGTTGATACAGCAGAAGGACAGGATGCCATCCAGAGAGACCTGGACAAGCTGGAGAGGTGGGCCTGTGTGAACCTCATGAGGTTCAACAAGGCCAAGTGCAAGGTCCTACACCTGGGTCGGGGTAATCCCTGCTATCAATACAGGCTGGGGGATG
>Ga0065711_1034838_pt1 | contig 23170 bp, 13 predicted proteins | sample Hoacrofraction12_FD_59098 | JGI IMG/M metagenome (GOLD analysis project Ga0065711, IMG submission 59098) | Hoatzin crop microbial communities from Cojedes, Venezuela - Epithelial fraction 12 v2 (version 2) | ecosystem: Host-associated > Birds > Digestive system > Esophagus > Crop | place...
AAGGGAAAGGGAAAGGGAAAGGGAAAGGGAAAGGGAAAGGGAAAGGGAAAGGGAAAGGGAAAGGGAAAGGGAAAGGAGGATGCCAGACTATCACACCCAAACTGAAAGAAGAGTAAGGACAGAATGGGATGGGACAGGACAGGAAAGAAAAGAAATAAAAAGGGGAAGGCAGACTACCAATATTCCATTCCACTCCTTATTCTATTCTATTCTATTCTATTCTATTCTATTCTATTCTATTCTATTCTATTCTATTCTATTCTGTCCTATCCTGTCCTATCCTGTCCTGGTTTGCATTCCTCTGTCTATAAATATAACTAGATATTTTTGTTTCTATCAGTGTAACCTCATAAAGATCAACATTTAACTAAGAAATATGCCTAAAAATTACCTGAAGTGACTTTTGTGGGTATAAAAATACTATTAGCTCAAAACCCAAGATGTTGTATTAAGAAGACTTTCTTTTCCTGTGGAAAACACTTTCTGTTATTAGTCCTGCATAGTGAGAGATGCCAGATTTGACTGCTGTGTCTTCTTTATATATGGGCTAGAGCCCTGCATATACTTACAAGCTTAACTTTATGAGTTGTACATTATGTCTGCTGGACTGCTTACAGAAGTAAGGAAGATGATATTAGTGAGCTTTATAGACAGTAAGCCCATCACTAAGTTTTTTGTTGGTTGTCCTGCTGTATGGGAAATCAATGGCTTCCAAACTAATTATTTCAACTCCACTGTTGTCATGGTACTTACAATAGGATGGTGACCTTGGTAGAAATGTAATTGCAGATGCTTAAAACTAAAAGTGGAGTTTACAGTCCCTGAAGTTCTATGGGAAACAGCTTGTTGAAAATTCAAAGAAGAGAATTTATCTTTCAGCAGAGGAGGGGAACATTTTATTGGCAATATGGTTTTAGATCAAGGATACCAAGATGATACTCAGGTTTGCAGTCAGAGGCATGGCAATTGCTCCAAAATACTCAGTAAATAAATCTTCTGTGACTGATATCATTGCCAGGTGTGTGATGCATGTATAGATATCTGTACACGCACATATATAAGTATGTGTGTGTAGTAGTATGACAGGTAGACAGAGATTTTGTTCACAAAAGCTGCCACTGTCCTGCAGCCTTCTTGTAGTTCTTTCTTACTGCAGGTTTAGAGGTGTACTGGGGTATCTCACATCACTCAGATTATTGTGATTTATCAGAAAGTTCAAACTGTTTACTTAGGATACATTTAATTGGGAGTTGATCTAAATGGAGCATTTCCTGTGGGCCTGAATTACTCCTGTCATGGTTAAAAGAAGAAACTCCTGTTTAATGGGGTCAAGAACTTAATTTAAATGGGATGTCTGTAGAGATTACACGGTGCTTAACTATGGGATTCTGGTCTTGTGGTGCCTTGAGGCTAACAGTATTTACATCTCTTCTTCATTTGGAAACAGCCATGAATACAGCTGCACTATGCTAACACTCAGTCTAGAGAACTCTTATTCGGCAGCAGTCACATGTTTCTCTGGCTTTTGAAAATGAGTTAGTATCAGTTGTACAATTCTCAGCTTTTCTTGTCTATGTACAGGACTGCTGTATTTGCCGTGGCTGAAATGAGGCTAATCCTCATGACAGAGCAGAGGTCTTTACTGCTTCTGTCCCTGGGTTACCTAGGGATACTCTTCAGTAACGTGGCAGCACAGCGGTGGATGTGGTGGACACAAGTGAGACATATCAATCTCAGAATTGAGATGGAAATGCAAATAATCCACTGAGAATGATGGATCATATACACGGTCTCTCATAACCACTCCAGAACACATCAGCCCTCTGCTAATGAGACACCAAGGCAAGACCAGATCCAAAATCTGAATGTAGACAAATACAGACTCCAGAATGCCTTGCCAGTGAAAGCAATGATGGTTCATACCTCCTCAACAGGTTTTTCCCTTTCATACTCTCTGTGGAGCTGCTTCCCAGTTTCAGTCACAGTGAGCTATTGCTGCTTACCTGTCTGATTCTGATTGGGACACCCTAAAGGCAGCTGCTCTGGGAGGCCAGTCACGTCTGTCAGGACACAATGGTAAAGAGCAAAGATGTAAAACTTCAATGTGCTTGTTTTGTATGGATTGTTCAGGGCCCAAGCTCCATTTCACTAGAGCATTTGGATTGTTTCCCTTGGAGCCAAGCTGAGTCTAGGTGCACTTTAAATCTACATAAATAATATCTATTATCAAAACAAGGTCAGATGGCGATCCAGGCATTTCCTGATAATTACATTGCCATTCTAGTTGTCTGCTTCACTTGGTAATAAACAGCTTCCATCTTTTAGGAATATAAGTTTTGATTACCTGTTTATGAAGAGCTTGTAGCTACTTTGTGTCCTTGACCCACTAAGAGTGGGGTCCCATGACCTGTGTGTCTGTGGAACTCTCCCTGAAATGAATAAAGGAAGTTTCACAATTGAAGCAATTGTAGCAGCACTCAGCATCAGATCTTGGGACAATTACAACAAGGAGGAAATTTAGACTGGCTGCCTCCTCTATTGTGTCGTTGCTTGGGCATGATAAATGGCTATTTAATAAGGCTAATTGAATACTACACTGAGCAGTATTCCCAGTTCTGCAGTTATTGTTATTTCCTCTTCATAACCCTTCATGGGAATGTAATCTGGGAAATAGCTGTGTAGGTAAAATTGCTGTTATTTCCGTATGTATACGAGTAATTTGTGAAACAGCTTTTGATCTTCAGAAATTACCCCTTGTATTTTTCGTTGTCCTATTTCTAAGCATAAAATTGGTGGGGCGGGGAAGCTGTGAAACTTCTCTGTCTTAGAGTAGGATATACAATCACTGAAATTAAAATTATTTGTAAATATTCCACTGGTTATTTGATACATTAAATATATCGTGAATACTTTTATATCATAAAAATCTGGTGGGAATATAGGATGGTTTGTGAGTCCTTAGCAAATAAGATTTGTGCAATTTTTCACTTTCAGTCATCTCTGCTGCTACAGAAAGGATAGGCATTGGTTTGTCCAAATATCTGAAGGTTGAAATGTAGAGGCAGACCCAGAATGGTTTATGCAAGTGGTAGTTCCATGAACATTTCTTCTAGCAGCAGAGATGTTTTAAAAACTTTAGGGAAGGATGGGAAGGTTAAATTTTTCTTCATTTGCATCATTTCATTGATCTTATTTGAAGAATCGCATATCAAACTACTACATAGGCAGAATGATAGAGGTGATAAGATGAGCAGTGTGGAAGCAATCATGTAGGTCAGCTTTTTCTCTGGATAAAATATCCATGAACTACACTCTGCGACTTCACTCTGAATTCCAACATGAAAACATGACATTGAATTCTAGTGTACCAACCACCAACTGCAATTTTAAAAACTAAAAAATCTACAGTTCCATTGCTAAAATGCGTATAAACACGTTTTTTCAAGCTGCAGATGGTAGTAACAAAATGTGATATTTGAGATAAGCCAAATACTCAAAGCTAGTTATCAAAGCTAAGATTCAGTCCTGTGTTCTGAAACTGCAATCTTTTTAATGAGAAAGCTTTGCAATATTCTCTGCTTACACTATAGATTTCACAGAATTATATAAATATACTTTGACAAGCACATAAAAATCCCCTTAGTTTTTCTGTCTCAGCTGCTACGGCAGTGGGACAAGTTGGCTAGTTTCAGTAGCCAGACTGCCGTTCTTTGATCACAAATCCAACACATTCCTGATGTTTAAGTAACATGTGGCCCTCAAAGAAGTTGATGCTGTAGATGATTAATTTATTATATGTTAAATGATCTTCTAAAGTACAGTATGGATAGAGATACTGATCTCCCTTGATAATGGTGCTCTACTAGATGGCAATATTTCTTTTCAGAGAAGAATTCATTTCTATAATACATTATCTCATGAAAGAATGTCTGCAGCAAACAAGCTCTCACATTCTGTTTTCTCCTGTATTTTTAGAGTTTTGTCTTACAAAATCCTGAGTACGAACAGCCACTAATATTTCAGTGGAGACTGAGACACACACAAATTCACCAGAATGAGCCTTTTTCAAGTTTATGACCAAAATTTTTCAAAAAAGGACTTACAAAACAGGCTCCTGAGTTTACTTTCACTATATGTCACTAGGTATGTGACTGACACGTATGCATCACATAGGGAGCAGCTGCAATCTCAGGTTTTTATTGCTGCTGATATTGACCGCAATTCTGGAGCTTCAGAAAAGCAGCGCTTTTCAGAAGGAGAGCATCAACAGTAATTGTATGAGTAACCTCACCTTCCTCATCCTTGGGGCTGAGAGTCTATTACATGGGGGTTTTTTCTCAGGATGTATTCTCTCCCTGAATTATCTCCTGGCAGACTTGTGATAATGTGGTGTGTGCCCAGTTTTCTTGCCATCTTTCTTAGGCAAATTAGTCCCTGGAGAGCATGCTTTATGCCTTCCATTTTTGCCTAGTAAATTTTTAACCTTCCAAATTTGCAAGAGTGTGGGTAGTATGTTTCTACAAATTTCATGACAAACAGCAGCTTTATATCACAAACCTAAATGCTCCCCAGTGAGAAAAAGCAAGGACTACTCAGCAGTTTTCTGTTATTTATGGCATTAATGAACTAACCAATCAGTGTGCATACCTTCTTGCATCGTAACTGATGTCGTGGATGCTAGGGTTATTGCCTTAGGAAAGAATTTTCTGGGATAAAAAGCCCACACATGCTTACAGAGCACATGTGAGTCCATGCCGCAAGAGGACCTAGTACTTAATTTCTCATGGAGACTCATAGAGAGAGGAAGTAAACTCTGAAGTACAGAAGTAAACTTCTACCTCTGGGTCTGGAAGCTCAGGAGAAGTGCCCCAGGCAGGATGCAAAAAAGGCTGAAAGCAGATGGGAGGGTGGGTAACTTTGGAATGGAGGATAGAAATGGGCAGGAGTCTGACAATGGGGAGTTGGCATAGTAAGCTTGGTTTTTTAGGAGTCGCTGATGACATTTGGCAACAGGAACTTTCTCCTCTTGGGCAGTGTGAACGTCCTGTCTAGGCATCCCTAGCTCAGATTCCAATGTAAACATGCACAGTAATACTCCCCTTCCTGCTGAATTCCCTTCTTTGCTTCATAGTATTCCCCTACAATATGATTTAAGGGGCTTGGGAAAGACCCTGACTGATGTCTACCACAGTGTCTTCATGGAATGGATCCCCTCCTGGACAGTTTCTTTCATGCTGTTCTTGCCATAGAAGGATTGAAAGTGGAGCTAAATTCTGACTCTGATATCTCTGGACAAAGTAAATCAGGAGAGCAGCATTGCAACTCGGCGTTTAGCACAACAAAAACAACACACTAAGCAGAAAATACACAATGGCTTTAGGAGAACAATGAAAAGAAAACAAGGGGTTGTTTGGTTGATTTTTTCCTCCAGATTTCAGAATTAGTTCCTTTGTTTTTGAATGGGCTTGAAGAAACATTAATCCGCACATCCAAGTCTTAGGTATTATTCATATATTCATCATTTGCATTGTGTGATAGCTCCACCATTTGTCATCTGTTTCTAGACCCCATATGCCAGAAACATGCTGTCAGGTCTTGTCTGTGATCTGTTGAACAGCTTCACCTGGCAAAGGGGGCATAAAGCAAGAAAGCGGTGATGGTGCTGCATGGTAACCAGGGAATATATAGCTTTACAGTAGGACAGAAGTAAAAAGGAATCCAGGATAAAAGGATCTTTCTTCTCTGCAGCTTAGCACAAATACACTTCCCCAGTCACGTAACCACAAGTGCATTGCAGTACCTATCACCTGACCATACATGGGTAGTCTCACTTTTCAGGGGACAAAAGAGATGAGTACATAATTCATAAACATAATCTTTCAGGAAAATCTTACCTTTCCTGTGTCCTCGGTTAGACAGTATCACAGATGTATTTTCAGAAATACTATTAGAGTCACTGTAGTCCACAGAGAGTTGTCTGTAATCTTCTGTTGACCGACTATAATTCATTAATCTGGACCCTTTTTCTGGAAAAAGAAAGGAAATATGGTGAATCACATACTTTAATTATAAGTCATTGTATCTGCATGATAACATAAATAACATTTGGCTTGACTTGTTTTTATATAGTCCATGCCTGTCTGTCTTCTAACCCTGACTTCAACTCTCTAAGGACCAAGGAAAGCTTGGTAACTTGATTCTATTACTTTCATTATCATATCCTGACCCAAAATAGTTCTCATAGTTCTCCTCAACCATTCCAAATAAAACAAATCTCATATATTAATTCTGTTCTGCATGTTTAACTGAAAGGTTGCAAAGTGCAGATAACCTGCAAAGTTCTCTTTCCTTCTATTCTGAGGCCCAAAACCTTCAGTTATAAAGTATTCTTTCTGCGTGCAGGATGGACAATGACCAGACACAATCCACCACCAGAGTCGGTTGCAGAAATTCCATTAAGGGATCATCCTAAGTCATAAGGAAGCACATATTTCTGTTGCACCCTAACTTTAATTTGGTTGCATTGTCTCTTGTCCTTTTCCAGAATCTCTGAAGGTGATGGTTATTAATTAAAAAAAAAAGAAATAAATGGAATGCTGCCTTGAAAAGTGTAGCTCACACATTGTCAATGTAATTGACATCCTGATTCACTGAAGTCCTTCAGCAAGTGTAAACCATGTGACTTGAATTCCTAGAAAACAGAGAGATCATCCCAGATATATAATCACTAGAACCAGTTGAAGGAAAATGGCAGGTATTTGTGGCTAATAGAAGATTGAAGATGGGACCACTCCTTTTGGTAGCAGCAGAGTTTTCACCAGCCTAGGCAAGGGTGAATCTATAAGCTCAGTTTCTGAATGAGTGAGCGAGCCATTATGATTTGAGTGGTGGTTTGTCTATGTGTTTCAAAAGAATCTCCTTTTCTTATGACCAATAATACATAATAGAAATGTTCCAGAGGTATTTAAGCACATGTTTAATTCTAGCTGAAGTTAATGGAACATATATGTGATATGCTGAATAGGAATTGGTTTCTTCACGTGCCTACTGTTAAGCACATACAAAAAAAGCTTACATAGCTTGGGCCAACCTTCCCCTGCCCCAAAATCAGAGATTTCTCTTAAAGTGGACAGTACAATAGAGAGACTAGAAAAAGAACTATCTGAATCTGAAGTCTGCATTTAGTTACAGTTAGAGAATTACTCTGAGGGACAATAAAATATCGATCTTAGTCAAATGACAGGTGAAATTAGTATATGCTGCTGTTTTATTTACATAGTGAGCAGGATTTGGCCTTGTGTCTTGAAATCAGTCCAGCAATCCATGTGTGAATTTATAAAACATATTTTGAATAGAATAAAAGGAACTAAAATAAAAAAGAAGCCACAACTCTTTGCTTGAGTAATCAAATTGGAAGGATGAATATATATTCCTGTACGGCAACAGGATAACTTCACAGAATCCCACTCTTTACCTTCAAAAATACACTGGAGTATACAAAGCACAAAAGCAATTCTGAAAATACTTTTTTATATGCCCAGGTTTTATGCAAAGTGCTTTAAGAGCCAAATCTGTGCAAGCTGATTTGTTGCCATTGCTTCACAGCCAGACTTCAGACTACTGTCCTTTCAGGAAATAAGGAACAGAAACCTTGCTGACTTGCCTCAGAGTCTTCCCATTATGAAGTTATTTATATGTAAAGCAATAAAAATCCTATCCAGCACTACATGTAATCACTACAGCATGAAATTAAAGAATTCACCTAGCTTGGGAAAGACTCAGAAAAGACTGGTTGTCTCCTTATTAGACAGTTCAGATTATGCACCTTTCTTTACCTTGGTGAAAATTCATCTGGGAGGACAGTAGCGAGGTGTCCGATATTTTCTCATGCAGTCGTTTCCTTATCACATGACTTCTGCTAAGCTGAGAGGCTGTGCTGTCTTCAGTGACTACCCGCTCTACCTAGAAGACAGCAGTACTGCAAGTCAATGTCATACAATATGTGGACTTCAGACTCTCTTACTGGAGTGATCCTCGCCCTCTGCTTGTCAGAGGCTGCTGATTTGCTTGGTATAAGCAACTTCATCTTCTCAGATTAACACAAAGTAGGACTGAGTTTTGATGGCTTCATGCTCTCATGCTAGCTGTGTTTGAGAAGAGACACCCTCTGTTACAGTGGGAAATAGAGTAACAGAGAGTGCAAGGGAAAAGGTCATCTCAGAATGTTCGTGAATACTGGTTGAAAATAGAAAAAAACACATTTGCAGTGTGGTTTTTTCCACTTTCATTCAGCTTGTCAACATAAAATGTTTGTTGATATTCCAAATCTTCAAAAAGACTCAGGTGCTCACTTCTTAAAGACTTCACATGGTCAGGCTTGATTGCACAGCAAATGTTCAGCTCAACTCAAGGACAATGAATTAAATTCTCAGTATGATGTAAATGTGATTTCTTTGAATTTCACAAAGAAATTATGAAACCAGAGTGGCGATGGGGAAAAATTTTCTCTTGTGTAAAGTCCATTCCTTTGGCCAATATGAAGTCTCTCTAAAGGTTATGATTGCTTCAGTATTAACCAAAGAGTTGAAGATACTGTAAGCGTAAAAGCTGGATTTGTATAGTTTCCCAGGAGTGTAAGAGTGGTGTGAGAGATGGCTTCATTGCCTCATTTGCTTGCACACATGCCCACTCAGTTTCCTGCTTAGAATTCTAGAACCAAATCTCACTTCCCTAATTCATACAAGCATTGATTTCACGCAATTGCTCACCTGTATCCCACGTTGCTGCTCACCTCTCTCACCAAAGAAAAGGAGATGATTAGAGTATGAGTAGTACCTACCTCACTGGCACTTCCCACAGCAAACTGGACCATTTTCTTTATGTAGATATTTGCTGGTAAGGAAGCAGATTCCTTCTGATGTGCCTCACATGCTTCCAGAATTGATTCAGGAGAAATTCTTTTATGTGGCAGATCTTCACATAGTGTCAGCAAGAGCATGTGTAGTTGGTCACTCAGCTGGAGGGACTGAGTCAAAATGGACATACTGTTAAATGACATCTCCCAGTGGTCTGAAATCCTGTGTAAACTGGGACCAAGAATTTCTTCAAGCCTTTCACCCTGAGTGAGAAATGGGCACTGAATTCCTTAAGACTTTGGGAAAAATCTAGACAGGCAGCATAACAGCACTAAATGGAGCCTCTAATAGGATCCAGGATAGCCTTGGAGGGAACTTGCATCTACACCTAGGAGGGTCATCAGCCTGTATAGTGGCTTCTTGGTGACAGACAACAGCTCAGTCTGCTCCACGGCTTTCTAATTAGACTGTGATTCTTAAAAATTTGTGCAAGTAAGACATGCGGCAGCACTAGCTTCAAAAAGGTGAGGAGTTATACCAGCCAAAACTGTTGCCATAGAGATCAGATACTTAAATTTTAGAGTAATTTAGCTTATAGAGCCTTTTCTTTTAGACCATGTATACTCATGAAAGGGAGGTTAAATCTGCTAAAATCTTGTGGTCTCCAAATCAAAACCATTCAATCAAAGGCATGGATATGGAAATGAAGCAAAGTGTGTGCTATAAATCTTTGAAAGGATTCTGGGTAAGCAAGAAGTGTAAAATTTCAACTAGCAGAGATGCTGGCAGAATTTGCTTAGATATAAGGAGAGTTATTTAGTTTTATTCTGGCATCCAATTTGAAAAAGCACATAAATGTGCACAACACTACTACCATGCCAACATGATGTTTTTCTTCTAGCCCTTCCTATCTTAGAATCATAGAATCATAGAGTCATTTAGGTTGGAAAATACCTTTAAGATCAAGTCCAACTGTAAACCTAACACTGCCAAGTCCACCACTAGACCATATTCCTAAGTGCTGCATCTACATGTCTTTTAAACACCTCCAGGGACAGTGACTCAACCACTTCACTGGGCAGCCTATTCCTTATTACAGTCTTGGAATAAATAATCTTCACTCTTAAAAGCAAGATACAATTCATCTTAATGGGAACAATTTTGGGTTTTGAAGAAAAAGGAAAAAAAAAAGGAAAATAAAGATGAGGTCTAACTAAATTCCCGATTTGGATGAGCTGGTGTTTTTGGTGAAGTCTGGACCTTGACACAAGCTTTCCAATTCTTTCTAGTGGCCCAAAACATAAAGCCCCTCTTACTGAGACTTCAGATTATGCCTCTCAATCTTTGAACCTACCAATACAAGACAGCATAAAAGAAAACAAAAATGTTTGTGTTACTGGCCTGATTTGGAGGAACCTGGTAGTCTGCTGACCAATAGAGGGTCATTCCTAAGGAATATACCAACATCTGTCAAAACAGAAAAGGAAAGCCTTTATGAAGTCAACATTAAACACAGGAAAGCCTCATACTAGAGAGACGATTTTTTTTTGCCTTTGGTCACAAAATGAAAGAAGCCAAACAGATCATTTTTCTTAAAACTAGACTAGAGGAAACATATATAAAAGTACAATAGAGACTTTTGGCTTATGAACTAGACGGCATGCAATGAGTATTGTTGAGCTTTAAAGTCTGAGCCAAGCTGCCCTCTATCCAATGATGCCATGACTAGGAGCAGAAATTTGAACTCCTTTCTTAGTTTTGAAGCTCTTCCATTGGTGATTAAAGCTCTCCTCTACCTGTGGGACTAACTAGCAGTGGTGTCCAGGAAGAGGATTCCTTGGAGTAAGGGCCATCTATTCCAAATCTTCACGTTTCTGCATAGTGTCTAAGTGAAGAGTTATGTGGGAGTCTGAAACTACTGTGTTCTGCCTGAGAGAAGTATGCACTGATGTGGTCCTAGTGGTATTTAAAACTTTTATGTACCTGAGTGTTGTATCTTCCTGTCTTGCCAGAGAGACTCATTTGGCAGGGAGAAGAAAAGTAAATTGCTAACACAGCTGAACATAGTTCTCACTTCCTGGGCATGCTCATAGTGTTCATAGAAATATGCCTCCTTTCTGTGGGAGTTTACAAATTATACATTTCTGCAGGCCTTGAGGACTGATCTTCAAAACTGATTTTGATGCTGACATGCATGCTAATCTAATGGCAAGCTGCAAGATACATGTAAATCTTTCTAACTGTAGCCTAATTTGTTTAGTGTTATTAGAAATGAAGTTTGACAGTAGATGCCTGGTATGCTGCATGAAAAACAAGTTTGTCTTCATGAGGTACTGTCAAGATTTATTTTGTAATATATCTCACCTTTGTTAGCCTGATGCGCTGGTTTTTACTTTGAGCGTGGAGCAATTCTGGTGCACTGAAAGGGACAGCTTCTGTCTGAGATGCATTGTTTTGGAAGGACAAATTTCCTTCAGCAGACAATAGTACTGACCACGGACAAATAACATGGATGGCAGGGTCTGAAAAATGTTGAAGAAAATAATGGAATTCTTACTGTTGAATTCACCATGCTCAGAAAATCATATTGCTGGCACTTCACCTGCATAACCAAACCCATCACTGAAGTTTCCTGGAGACATAACCAAAAGTCAGTGGAATCTTGCTCATTCATGCCTGGCTGATTTTATCAGCTGGAATTCAGTGATGGTTAAAGACTTGATTTCTCTCTCACATCACTTCACACATATAAACAATATATTGATTTCATTGGGTTTCTGAAGCCTAAGGAAAGGCAGAATCACATCCCATGTGCAGATTCTGGAGATCTTGAGATTTTTTGTAGACTTTTTTATGCAAAAACACAAGAGAATATCAGAAGAGTAGAACACTCCTTTCAATAAAGCATGAATACTTTCAGGCTGGAATTTGCAAAAGATCTTAAGTTAGCTTCCATTAAGTTGCATGACCATGGTAGAAGTCTCTTCTTTGTGGTGATATTTTTTTGTTCTGTGTGCTGTTTATAGTCTGTCAGCTCTGCATTTTAGTAACCTCTCTTTCAGTGTATTTTGCAAAGCCAAGTTACTTTGCCAGAAAGCCAGTGTCAGGAGTCAGTACCTTTTTATTTCCATTGTACAGATGAAGAAACTGATGCAGAGGCCGGCTTTGATGACGACACTGTGTCAGCCAACAGAAGCTGAGGTAGCAGTAGAAACAAAATTCCCAAGCCCCAGTGCTATAACCTACTACACTTTTCTTAGAGTGGAAAAACACAATTTCCAACTAACCTGAATTTCATCATTTTTACCAGAATGCAAACATGAAAACTATCCAAACTTAAACTTAGATTAGATTCGACCGGTAAGGTGAACAGCCACAATATTTTAGCATTATTCACATTCAGTCTTTCTATCTGTGCATCAGTTCTGTTAAAAGAGAGGGGATGTTTAAAACAAAAGTCTTTTCAGATGATAAATGTACACTTCTAAATCTGACAAGGTCCTGAGGACACTAATAGGCCTTAATGGCCCTGACCAGCCTCACTAGAGACGTACCCCCATCCTCTTCCCATAGTCCCACGCTCCAGTTAAGCTCAGCCTGGGACCTTGAGTCCCTGCCTGAGGTATATGGTGCAGGAGTGCCTGTCTCCAGCTCAGCCACAGCCACGTCTTGCATGACTGTGGACCTCACTGTTCCTGACCCACAGATTGATGTCCCAGCCTGACCTCAGACTTGCCTTGGCACTGTGGGCTTGCCTTGTGGTTGCTGGGCTGTCTGACCCTGATTGCCCACACCAGATCTGACCCTGACTCAGCTTCCCAGCTTGACCTTGGACCTGCGCTGTCACCACAAACTTGTGTGGTGGTCTGGATTCTCAGTTGTCAACTCCAGATGCGCCCAGCTCACCTTATTTGGGTACTGTGGGATAGGGCCCTGGCTGGCATTGCCCCTCCACTGTCACCGTTGTAACCATGCTGGTGTCTGGGGTCCCTGTCCCTTAGGGAACAGCTTGCCCTTGCTGTTCCCTGAAAAAATCTATTTGAAGGTTTCTCAGTAATGGACTGGATTCTCCTTGCAAAGGGCTGAGTATTCTTAAAAAATATACCTGCAGAGATCCACTGAGGTTGGTTCCAGGGGTCTGAAGCAGGAGTGGAAACATGCGGTTGTGTGGTCTTCTGCAAACACTCTGCACTTGCATACATACATTCAGTGAATTTGACAAAAGACATCCAAGAGATTTCATTATAATATTAATTTTAAAAGTATGATAAAAAGCATATAAGATCAATCTGTTTACTTCAGAAAGAGGAAAAGCTGCATTAACTATGGCAATATTTAGATATAGTGTTTCTGGAAATATAGTTAATTAAAAAAAACAAAAAGTTGGCTGTTGAACCTATCTCTTCAGTTTAGACCAGGAAAACAAAGACCATTCAGATCTCCATAGGAGAAGAGCTCAGAAACATGCCCTAAATGCGCTGGTATTTTGGCATTTAAAAATTATATATTCAAAAATGGCTACTTAGTTCTTATGCATGGTGACTTTTACATCAGGAAAATGGATGGTAAATATGGGTAAAATGTTAAGCTGGCAACTCATATACACCTAGGAGATTTATACAGCTAGAGCACCCAGAAATTCAAGACTTATGGACCACTGGCATTTGCAACAGTTGTGGCATTTGCTTCTTTAGAAAATTAAAGATCTTAAAATCATCACCTAGCCTTCTCTTTTTCTCCTTCCCCATTTTCTCTAGTATTGTATGCAAATACAATTAGCACATGCTGGGAAATTTGTATTAGAAACAGATAGCCAGCTTGTACTTTAGCCTCTATGAAGATTACCTGTCCTTCTGTAATGCTGGCTAGCCAACGAGTCAGTGTACCTGTCTAACCAGTCAGTGCCCAAACACACTGGAAATATTGCTATAGCAAGTGGTGCTGACCATCACCAGGTCTAGCAGGATCCCTCAAGCACAGTGCAGCACAAACATGGCAGTAGTAGCCCTGAGAAGATGCTGATTCCAGAAGCAATACAGCTGTAATTAAGAGATGTTGAGCCAGAGATATGTCATAGTCAACTGGGATGATGCTATGCAAAGGCAGTTCATCTTTGCTGCCCTCCAAGAAACTGGAGCTCTGGGGATTCAGCTTCAGAATGAGTCCAACTTGGCATGACTTCTGGACTTGAGCTCCCTAAAGGCATGCTTGAGTAGCCTTGCAGTTGACCTATAGACCATCTTGGTTCTACATCCCTACTTCCTCTTGTTTTACTCTTCATCTTCTGATTATAATAACTTAAATTTATCTTGTGCAGCATAGCGAACATAGGCTGATTATCTCAATTCAATGGACATCCAACAAGTCTTTTTTTAAAAAAAAAAAAAAAAAGAAGAGATCAGAAGATCACAGTGTCCGCTTAGCGTCTGGCACTGAGTTAATAAGCTGTGGTGGACCTGAGCTGAACTGATCCAGGTGAGTGTCTCTGTGCCGCACTCCTTTGCACATTCCTCGTGCCTGTCTTGTCTAGGCTGTTCTATCCTCTTTTTACACTGGATAATAGAGATGGTATAGACAACCTCCTACAGTGTTCCAGTCTATTAAAATGTAGTTGGTTATAAAAGTTCACCCCTCCAGCTACAGCAGAAGTTACACATCACTTGTTTTTAGTGTTTGTATTTTGATTTCACATGCTTATGACGTAAGAACTCACCTCATCCATTCTCCCCTCAAAAGGAATATCCACTGTCATAAACGGTTCTCTAAATGTGACAGGTTGCTCAGCTGTGCCCTCTTGTACAGCTGGCCTGCTTGACAAGTATTCAGCATGATGACTTGCCTAGCCATTGTGATGTCACTTTATTATCATCAAGCATAAAACTATTTTACTGGCTCAATGAGGAGCCATGTGGCCTGTTATCCTCTATCAGCATCTGAAGGACACGATCCTAGCTGGCATGCACTTTCTGTGTGTGTATGTTATTCAGACTTTAGGAAGAACCCTTCTGTCCCATTCCACTAAGTATAATTGTACTTAGATGAATTAATACTTGATGAGTAATTTGGAAAAAAACCCCAAACAAACAACTGTGTGAAGGTCTCTTACGTAGGCAGAGTAGTCTGCATGTAATCCCAGCAGCACTGAAAGATTTCTTGTTTCTGTTAGCAATATCCTATTATTGCTATTAGGGCTTTTTGTCTAAAAAATAAAAAAAAAGCTCCAAAGAGCTAAAATAACGCAGGAATTAATTTCCAACAGCAAGAACTAGAAGAAGATACTTTTCACCTCACCTTTGTGAAGGTCATCCAGAAGCTGCATTGTGGCCAGGTACAAGAGCGCCCATATTTCTTCTTCCTCCAAAGGGCTTCCTTTTGCCCACAGGACCTCAGCCAGTGTCACACAGGAACTGCTCATGCCTGCTGCAATAGAAACCAGATTTTGGAAACACTAAAGTAAGCTGAATTACTCAAAGCAAACCATACTGATTGCAACTGTATCGTTCTCTCATAATAAGAAATATTTTGTGCTGCTGCTTTGTCAACAAAAGGTAGGTGTCATTCATCCCTATCTTAATCTGAGTATGAGTAAATGCAGAGGACTGAACTAAGTGACTTTCTGTAATCTTTTTCAGCCCTTTTAGTCATAATTTGAAACCAACCACAAGATTCTGTGGGGCAAATAGTTTTTACTCAGGAGATCCCTGATGAACATGTGCTGTTCAGACTTTGTGAGTGGTTATCTGAATGGCAGGGCATTCATTTTGCTGCTTAGTTGGATGCTTTTGTCTATAAAAACATGACAGAGTTAATCTAAGAGAAAAAGAATGGCAAAGCAAAAGAGATGCACTCTACACAAAAGGTTTATGAACACAGTCCAACAGAGCAATTGAGTTTCATTCAATGCTCAGCAAATTGATCAGTAAAAGCTTGTAGACTCTTACAGAATTCATTGACAAGAGATTTTCTTGGTCAGATATCTAGACTCAGAACTTGCAGTTCATCCATACCAATATACATATAAACTTGCTTTGTTTCACTAAAACCAGATTAAAAGATCCTGTTTTGTCTCAGCTGCAATGCAGCACTAGATCATTTAGAGAAAGGCATCCTGTAGTGAATAATAATTTAATGTCTTAGCTATTGGAAAAGTATTTTCCTAATCCCAGCCTACTAGAAACTGAATTGAGATTTGAAGCATCAAGGCTTTTTTTCCTCTGAATGTTTTATCATACTAAATATTATCAAAGAAGTTTTATTCTTCATTAATGGGTCTGATTTTTCCATTTCACCAGTGTTATATTTCCATAATTTACTAATCTAGGCAGACCTGCTCTAGGTCTACATATCTGTAAGAAAAATGAATCCAAACTTAAAATCTGCCACAAATTTTTCAACTTAATTTATACTTTTGCTGTTACTATCCTGTAACAGTTTGCTCCGTAGATTCATTGTACGCTGTATAAACAGGGGCATAATGAGAAAAGTTGGAAGTGATCCATCTATCACTTTGAGGTTTTGACATTGTCTGTAGACCACCAAGTGAGGACACTTGAGCCTAGGATGATATTGTCATGTATAGGATTATAAACAGCATTGTGATATGGCTTCACTTACAACATGAAAACAGATCTTCCCTCCTAACCATTTCTTCACCAACTGTACACAGCCCACTTACTGCTACCATTTGCTTTCTGCCTTCAAAAGAATTTACTGTGTTTTACAGCTGATTTCTTCACCAGCTTCCCATTTATTATGCAGTCTTCAAGGGGTCACTGCAAGAGCATTATGATGTTCTGCAGGACCAACTTGTTGCTGATTAACAGACTACTCAGACTTTGATTCATGGGGTCTTGTCTTGGATCACTAGCTTCCAAACAAGGAATGACAACATTGGAAGAATGATCCCTTGCTGCAATCACTACAGGATTATGGACTAACCTAGTGACATTTTAAACAGAACCAGAGTCCTAATTTTAGTCTCTGTAGCTTCAAAGGATAGTAAAGCTGCTTAAGAACCTAACCTTAATTAGAAGAGACAGAAAAATCTTCTTAATCTAAGCCATCACCATTTCTCTTAATAATAAATTACTGTGATAGCATTTCACTTAACCCTGTGGTGCTGGAACTAAGCAATCAATACATGTCCCCAGAGCTAGAATCTGTGTGGCTTCTCCATAAGGGTAAATCCACCTGGTTGTACTTAGTGCTGTTTTATTTAAGACCATGCTGGGAGAAGGAGCACTGCATCCTCTATTTTAGATAGAAGTGCTTATACCAAATGATTTCAGTGCTGATATTTCTAACTAGCTTCTGTTACTCAATAAGCAACTAACCAGAGAGCAGGCATTACAGCTTTATAGAGCCAAAATGATGTCAACAGTTACACCAGAGCTTCTTAACTTTTATAGTGAGTGTTTTTTCTAAGAGTAAAAGTAATGTCTCAGATAAATACTAAGTATGAATTAAACAAATTCTACTAGTAATGATGTGCAAATTTCTTAAAAAAATTATTCGATTGTACGGCCATGGAAATAATAATTTCTTCAACATGTAATAAATTATTGATTTAATGCAATGTAGAGTTAAGCAATGTGTTATTTTACAAGCAAATTTGCAACTGGTTTTTAAACACCCTCAGAATGCCCTGTAATTTTGGGCTGTATTTTTGACTTGTGGTTTTCAAGACCAGCATGATGTGATATTTGACAAAAAATTATAACTGTGTGAGTCCTTGGGGAAAAGCCCAAGGCTCTGCTATTTACAGGATATGAGAGTAAAAGTGATATAAAGATATTGTTATCATTATAGCACTGCACATATTCATGGTCCCTCAATTCAGTAAAAGTTGTGATCCAGAACCAAACAATTCTGACCTTCAAACAAGCTACAACTGGTAAGGCAAAGCAGGCATATTAGGAGGCAAGGAGGAAAAAGTTAACAATAATCTTGCAAAAAGGGACTTCATTGTTTTCAGTAACGCTACACATCAGGAAGTGATGCTAGATCTAGTTAAACCTGCAGCAAAAAATTTGAGCAGCAGAATGTAATTGCCCACTTTGGAGTTTGGCCAGAACACAGAAGTTAACATTTATGTGTCTGGAAAAAGTAGCAAAGGGATTTCAGTGCCAATTCGTGCTCTGAGGTCAAAGACAAATCTTCTGCTAACTTCTGTGGAAGAAGGTGCCATCCAAAAAGGCACATTGGCCTAAAATGTCCTCCCAATTCTAATCTTTGCAACACATTCATTCATTATGTGGACTGTCTCAAGTCAATAGATTTTCCTCTGGAAGAATTTCACCTACTTTTCCTGCACAGATATGAAAAGTACACTGAGGTGAGACTAATCCACCATTTTGCCACAAATACCCACCTATTTATCACATTTCTTTCTGAATTATTTTATTCTGTTTTGATACATTATGTTTTGTCATATGTGCAATCTTTCAGCCAAAGAGTCATTGAAATCTAGGGTCAATGAAAGAAATGGAATTGATTATAAAAGGTAATGAACTACAGCTTTGCATCTGAATTTAACACTTCATAACAATCACACATTAGTAATTTCATATGTCAGGGTCACTTTACATGCAATTTAGCTTTATTAGATTTGGCAATCTTATTTAGTAAAATATAAGGGAGCAACTTGGCTTTAGTCAACCTTCATCTTTACCTTTGCTGCTTTGTTGACTGCGTAAAGACAACAAAAGAGCTAAAAACTACTCAAAAACTACTTTTGTAGGAGAACTGACTTTCTCTTATCAAACACAGTCATGTGAATTAAACATCCTCAAGAGGAATGGGGCATCCGGATTCTTAACTAAATGACAGCCCTTTTCACACAAGTCTATCAGAGGGAGTGTACTGGGGAGTTGTTCCAGCTCTAGAATCAGTTTCTATCGCATGAAAGTCTTAACCTGGATGATGGTGAAAAAATAGATGAAAAAGGAAGATCACAGGACACAGCAATGAATAAGATGGTGAGGAAGGAGGAATCACTTTTAGGTTTTCAAAACATAGGGTCAAGTTTGTTTCTAGTCTACTTTTAGAGGCATGAAGCAAGAACAGATTTGACCCATTTGGGCATCCTGAAGAACAACCAGAAATGAGACTTCAGCAAAAAGTTTGTATATAAACACAGCAACAACAAAGATGGATTAACCTTCGGTAGGAAGCAAACATTCTGAGAACTGGAAAGGCTTCTATCAAACGAGAAATGCCTTTCATTTTTTACAGCCAGGAAGCTGTTCTTGCAGAGGTCTTGCCTTTCTTCTGACTGAACATCCACTTCTTCTTCATTACTCCATTTGTATATCGCAAAATACCTAGGTGGAAACTTAGGTAGTACATATGTCTTAAACTGATTCTGGGTTTCTACAGACAGTTTGGGATCAGTGAAATAATTCTGCCCCATGCAAGAGTGTCTACACTTAGATATTCTCAAATGAACAATTTTCACATGAGGATCAGAATCTTTTGTTGCTCAAGGCTTCATGTTGTTTGCCTCTTTAAAAAAAAAAAATCCAAACCCTGTAATTTGGGTAATAATAATCCTGTTTGGAGATTTTGAGCTGTTGGTCTCCAAAATAACTAGGACTAGGTAGTCAGGAGATACTAAAGAAGTACAGAAAGCTGGGACCAAACTGTTTGTCAGTGAGAATCCTAAACCTGTTTTGTTTTGCATCTGATTCACAACAATAAACAAAACTGTAACATGCAGTGGGCTACAGAGGAAAGAAGATGATCACTTTAGTCTGTAATTGTGAGCTTTGGACAGAGTCTGACTGCATTTATTGTGTTGATGACAGTTCTGGTTTAATACTTCAGGTTATATTTTGTTTTTGAAGAACAGTACTTTTCCATAAGGTGGATTAAGCTTACAAAAAATATAGTATAGAAATTATTTACTAAGAAATTACAACTAAATATATTGTTTTTATAGGCACTATTAATCTATAACATTTAAAATTGAAAACTTACATAAACCTCAAACAGTAAGTTCTCAAAATATATTAAAATGTGGTTAAAATTGAATTAAGGGAATACTGGTGCTATCACCAAACTAATGATTCTTAAGGATAATCTTAGGGGAAATACAGAAAAAACTGTATTGAAAATAAATGTAACATAGTATCTTCAGCATAACTGTATGAATATTTTAGAGAAATAAAAAAGGCAATAAACTGGGGAGATTGGTGTCCTCACTGTGTATTTTAGACTATTGAAAATATCTACATTAAACTCTGACCTTCTTGTGCATATAATGCATCTTAGGGCCGATGCAGTAATCCTTTAATATATTTAAAGTCAGTTCTTGATACATGCTATCATTCATGACAACATGTTTTTTAACCTGGAGATATAAGCATAACAACTGGATAAAAAGCTGGATAATTACTCATTACTTTGCTTAGGTACAACCTACTGTATTTCCATGTTGTTTGTCCATAAAATATCAATAAATTTTAGCTATGTGAAAAGTTGGAAGAGACTGAAAGGAGCACTTTTAAAAAAAAATCTAGTTCAAAATTAATTTAAATCATAACCTGATTTATTCACATATATCCCATATATAAATCTTATGCTCTGACTCATTGTACACTTGTTACTATAATTCTGGAGCGAATACACTGTATTCCTCATACCACAGAGATGAATCTTATTAGGTATGAAATTCAACTCTCTGAAATATGGGGTGGAAATTTATGGGTTTATAATTTCAATAAACATTTAAAATGATGTTTAAAAATTCTGTTCAAATAAAGTAGACAGGCGGAGCCAAATCTGTAAACACTGACAAGTCAATAAGGGAGTTGCCTTGTTGCTAAAGCATGACTTTTCCTTAGAAAGATTATGCCACATAAATTATGGTTGTAATGATACAGCCTTCATTATACGATATTTTTTCACCCTCTAATGTAAATTTCTATTTTAATTTCCTTTTTAGAAACATGCACTTTAATCAATAGGAGAATTAACCAGATTATTTCAAAATATTCAACACTCAAGGGGGATAAAATTTCATTGCTGAGGAGAGCCAAATTTCATTGCTAAGAAATCATAAACTTCCCATGGACTGGGTGAGTCTTTACAAAGTTAAATTTTTGAAGGAAAGACTTGAAATTTGATTCTTGAACTGTGCAGTTATGTGCCTCTCTGTAGTGAATTTCATGAGCTGAGTAGTAAGAGTGTTAAAAGATGTGGCTTTATTACAAGATCTATGGACATTGTTCCTCAAAGACATAAAATGTCACTGATGCCAAAAGAAAATGTAGAACTCAGGATCCTACAGAATCAGATTTACAGGGCCAAATTCCAACCTCCTCTTTACTTTAAAGGGAACTTACCTGTGAATTTAAGAGGAGAATCTTACACTGTCTGCAGTCGGTTTGCAAATACATATCCTGTCAGTAGAAATGTATAAAAACATCTCACTGGATAACTGCATTCAAAAGAAACTGGTGTTATGTTAGTTCCTGCTAAGCTTACATGTCCTATCACCTCCACCCTGGCTTATATTAAACCCCAAGGACCTCATAGATTATCTGTCTATGATAGAGTACTACTGCCATTCTTTTATTTTTTTCATGCATCTCTCATTAAAAGCTCATCTACAAGAGAGTATAACAGACTGGTGGCCTACAACTGAATCTAACACGTCTAACACATAATCTACATTCTAGTGCTTCAAAGATTGAAGCTTCAAAGACATGCTGTCTGCTGCTGTAGTGCCAGAAATAGTAGGACGGTAGAACTCAAGCACCACAGTAATATTTCTCCTTTATGTTTACGGGCGTATGTCCTTTTTTTAGGCATTATGTAACTTTCTGCAATGAGGCAGCCTCGTTCCAGACAGAGCAACTGGGAATGAAGAGTCAAATGATGTGCTGGTGCCGAGGTTAAAAGGTAGCACCACAATACATGTAGGAGAACCTCAGCAGGCTTTACTCTAGCTTCTTCAGATACCATAGCAAAATGAAGTCCCAAATTAAAGATGAAGAGCTAAGATGTTAGCCTATACCGTCCAGGCTTCCCAAAGTCTCTCCATAGCTCCTCAAGCAACTGCTCCAACTGTAGTCAATGCTGCTGTGGTTTGCCTATTATTAATATGTTATGCAAGTACTCTAAAGCTAGTTTTTGAGTCCTGAAAGTGTCACAGTGATACCTTTGTTTGCAGTAGAGAGATAGCCAAAGCTTCTGATCTTGATCCTGATGCTGACTGGCTCTATCAGCTGAGAAAGTCTCAGTGCCTTCTTTCATCATATCACTGAGGATGATGTGGTTTGCTATCATTAGTGATCCACTTTAGATGTAAATAGTAAATTACCATTATTCGTATTCCTCTGGAATTTCCATCTAAACATTTCTAAATCAGTAATGTTTATGAAACATATGCCAAAACGTCCATAAAATAAGGCTGCTTTTATTTTAGAAACTGCAAACTGTAATGCAGGGTCTTGCCTAAAAACACATTAGAGAGCAGTAGAGAAGAAATTAGGAAACCAGTTTCCTAATTGAGAGTCTTTAGTCCAAGGTTGTAGTCACTAGAGACATGTCTTTCTGGAGTTCAGTGCTGCTTCCTAAATAATAATACTCAGTATAAATCCATGAAGAAATAACATACTTAAACATGTTCTCCAGAATCATGTGAACTGTGTTATACAAATGAAGACTTATCCCTGCCATAAAAGCAGTAACAATTTAGTGCCTTCTATTCCTTTGCCTTCAATACAAAATAAAAATAGGCTGAGGTACTCTGAATTTTTATCAGTGAAATTCTCTCATAGGCGAATGTTTCTGACTCCAGAAGAAGACAGGAGGCGCTGAGCACTGACATTCTGGACCACAATCTGACCAACCATATATAATCATTTTTCATGCAAGCAAGCAGCCTTCTAATCAGAATTAGCTAATGACTTGAGAGAAATGAAATGATCTTTAATGTAAAAAAACCCTGGGTAAATATTAGATACTGCTGTACAAAGCCAAGGAGATGAATGCTTTAATAATTTTTTGATTGATACTGAGATTAAGAGAAATACATAGGAACCTACCTGTACAAGTTGGACAGATGCTGCATCCAGAACAGTCTGAAATCAGTATTTTTGCCCAATACTGATTGTTTAGATCATCATAGTTGTAAATGTCACATTAAACACATTCAGGACTTGCTTGGACTTACTTTCTTTCTTTCTTTCCTTTCTTTCTTTCTCTTTCTTTCTTTCTTTCTTTCTTTCTTTCTTTCTTTCTTTCTTTCTTTCTTTCTTTCTTTCTTTCTTTCTTTCTTTCTTTCTTTCTTTCTTTCTTTCTTTCTTTCT
>Ga0065711_1034832_pt1 | contig 23169 bp, 19 predicted proteins | sample Hoacrofraction12_FD_59098 | JGI IMG/M metagenome (GOLD analysis project Ga0065711, IMG submission 59098) | Hoatzin crop microbial communities from Cojedes, Venezuela - Epithelial fraction 12 v2 (version 2) | ecosystem: Host-associated > Birds > Digestive system > Esophagus > Crop | place...
CTCAGTGGATGCCTGTGGAGGACCTGGGGAAGTATTGCTCTGCACTTGCTTTGCACCTGTGGCCTCAAGTTGCGTCAGGGGAAATTTAGATTGAATATTAGTAAAAATTGCTTTACTGAAAGAGTGGTGAAGCATTGGAACAGGCTGCTCAGGGAAGTGGTGAAGTCACCATCTCTGGAGGTGTTCAAAAAAGGTGTAGATATGGCAGTGTGGGATATGGTTTAGCAGGCGTAGTGGTGTTGCATTGACAGTTGGACTTGCTGATCTTAGAGGTCTTTTCCAACTTTAATGATTCTATGTGCAGCTCTACAGGTATGTGCCCCTGAGTACCCAGTGGAGCCCGGATGCTGAGGTGGATGCGCCAGCCTTGTGTTTCTCATTAGATAAGTTTGCTCCTGTTCAGTGTCTGTCGCTCAGCTTCTCGGTTCATAGCGCTGCATCTGCCTTAGATGTAAGGAAAAAAGGGATCAACCTAAGAAGTGGATTAAGTATATAAAATTAATCTCCTAAAGCATCCCCTTCCATATCGGTTGATACTAGTGCCCACAGCTCGGACTGGACCATGGTTTGTGTATGTCCACGGCCTTTGGAGCTCAGAAGATCTGAACAAAATGTGGTGTACCCTTGTTTACGATGGTTTCTGGTTTATCAATGTGGTATCGGATGGTTCAGGTGCCAGTGAGCATTTTGACAGCACTACTTGTGCTTTGTGGTTGTCCAGGTGGAGCACTATTCCTTCTGCTTTGCCACAGGCAATCTGGTCATGGCCTGCAGTGATTCTTCTTGACCAGCTCACATGGCTTAAGGTGTAAACTCTGTAACTTAACTTGTCTGCAGACATGCATGTGAGAAATAGTGTATGCTACCTTTTACTTACATGGCAGAGGACTTGCTTGTGTAGAGGTCAATGGGATCACTTCTCATTTTCAGAGGGTGCAAAGCTTAGGAAGGTCACGTGCTACTGCCCACACAGGACATCCATTTGACACTGTCACACCAGTCTGTGGCAGAAGTAGACAGCATGGAGAACATGATTTGAAAAGAAGAGTTGTTAAAAAAGCATCTGTAACTTTTCCCTTTATTAATACGCTTCTTTCTCTGAAGAGTGCACCAGTGTGGTGGGGAGCACACAACTGGAGAGGTTCCTGCACCGGCTCCGGGCAGCAGCTCAGGTGGCTGCTGGAGGCTGCTGCCAATGCCTGTGACAGTAAGGAGAGAGAGGAGCACGTTCCTGGAACTCACTCCTGCCTGTGTTCCTTCACGAGGCTCTGTGTAACCGCAGCAGCCAGTTTTGCTCCATATTGATTATAAGACCATAGCAGATAGGGAGAGCAAGACATTGCAGGACTTGCTCCTTCATTCATAAATTTTATAGCAGCACTATTTCTTGTATTGTAGTGAGGTTTAGGGACTTTGACAAGTTTGGGGTCTCTTTTGGCTGTAAAGCAGCTTAACGAGAGGCAGCCTTTTCCCAGAAAAGCGTAACAGCTTAGTAGCAAAAGGTGGGGACAAGGAAGAGATATTACTGCTACCCCATGCTGCTGTGCAAGATCGCACTGCCGTTCATCTGGGGCCGGGTGGGAGCTGAGCGCACACAGTGCGTCATGGTGAAATTGCTCAGCATCTTCCCCAGCCAGATAAGGCTTTCAGATAAGAAAATGGATCAAATAAATCATGAAAGCCAGCAGGTGCAAACATTTGCTGGGAACTGCTGCTTGTCTCTCTGGTCCAGTGCAAAAAAGGAGGCAAGAGGCAAGAGTAGGACCAGGCTTGCAGAGGCGGTGTCCTGAAGGATTGGATTCACACACAGGCATGGGGTGGGTCACAGCCTTGGCCCTCGTAGCAGAAAAGGTTGGACTCTCCTGACGTCACCTGGAGACGCCGTGCTTCCCTGCCCATTCCCAAGATGGAAAAGCAATGCTTTTATTGGCGCCAGCCAAGAGTGTAACAAGTGAGGACTAGTTATAAAAGGGTATGTTCATCCATACAAAAATTTAACCAGTGAAATAAACACCTTGTAACAGAAACTTAGCTGGGCAGCTTAACAAGTAAAATCTTACTGGGCATTGCAGCAATGGGATGAGTTTTCCCTCCTTCCCTCTTTCACCTGCTGTGTCACTTGTAAGCTCTACAGGCAAGGGACAACATCTAGCTCGATTTTGATCTTTCTGCAATATAGAAGTTGTTATTCAGTGCTCATTATCAGTATTGTTTGCTTGGATTATGTTGTCTTTTCAGGTTAAATACATAGTGAATTAAAAAGCACAGAGTAATAAAAAGTAATAAACTGTGGAACTATACGTGTATTTTGGCCTGCTCCTCAGCTGCTAAAAATTGTTCTGTATGCACTGAAATCTCCTGATAAAGTGCTGCCTTATTGCATGGCATAGTAAAAGGTACAATTAAGCAGGTTTAGGAAGAGACATTAATAAAGGTAAGACCAAGTGACAGTTAAGGTCGTTTGAAACAAAAAGCTTTTGACAGAGATATCCAGCAGGATGGGTTTGTGAGCTCTGCGCTGCAGAATGCAGCATGAACACAATGACCCCTTGCAGGCTTCCTCCCCAAAGGTCCTCGGGGTTGCCTACAGAGTGGGTTTCCAAACCGGGCTGATGGGCTGCAGCTGCCACGCAGCCCGTTTGTGGCTGGACCATGATGAGAGCTGCGTCTGTCAGCTCGGGCTGCTGTGGCAAGGCACTGGAGAGCACCAGGAAGGGGCACTGCAGTAAAAGATAGGTCTTGTTCATGGTCTAGTGGAAGATGTCCCTGCTCATGGCAGGAGGGTTGGAACCAGAAGATCTTTAAGGTCCCTTCCAACCCTTACCATTCTATGATTCATAAAGGCGGTGGTTGAACTAGGCAGCAGGGAGCCTCATTCTATTCCTGTGCTGCTCATGTGCCTTTTGAGGGCAAGAGCATGGTCAGAAGTAAGGCAGGATTAAAACCAGAGTGTGTCTGAGAACAGTGCTCAAGGATGGCGTTTGGTATTGGCAGGAGGCATTGACGCTTTGTCATAAAATGCTACACAGCAATTGTGTTGGTTCACGTTGCGCGCCTTGGCATTTGTTAGGGGTACGAATTAGGCAGTGAGGACTTCCCTGAGCTTCCTACCTCTTTTTCCTCGGCCTGGGATGCTAATGAAAGCCCTAGCCCAGCTCTTTCATCTTGTCCCATGTTTGCCTTTGTTGATGTGGAAAAGGAGCAAGGGAGGGGGCCCAGGCTGGAGAATGAGAGATAAAGCAAGTTTGTTTATGACTGAATCAGAGGACAGTCAGATGGAGAGTTTTCCTTGTAACTTAATAGCTGCGTTAATCACCAGGACTGCAGCTACTCCCACTGACAGCCAGAAAAGGGCCTATGTGTCTCACAACTGTGCTTGATACTGAATGAGTTCTCTGCAAAGGCGCTCTCCTAGCAGGGTCAATTAGAGCGCTTTAATAGGCATGCAGGATGCAGGAAGATTTTTAATTATCTTGCATTAAAAACAGCCTAACCTCAGCAGGAACAAACTCTTTATGTAATTTCAGATTAAGTGAAATTATTTGGTAAAGGAGCGAGGTAACTGGAGCATCCCTGGGCAACTGGCTAATAGTGGCTCTTTCTATAAATACCTTATCGCCTTGCACATACTAACGTGGGGCTTAGTGAGAAGCACACAGTTTAGTATGGCTTGGGTGAAATCATGGGTCAAACTTACAGAAGCATTTGACTGTCTGTGCTCAAACATGTGTGTCAGCATCATGTAAATAAGGGTTCCCCCCCCTCCACTGTCCTTTAAAGTAGAGAGAGGTAAAATTTCCTTGGTGAACCGTTCATCTCGGCAGAAGGCAGTTTAGCACTTTACCCACTTGGCTTTGGCAGGTGCCCTTCACTAAAGGTTTTTGGGCTCCCAGCTTGCAGCTGGGTCCATATCCCTCAGTTCCAAGCAGAGGTTTTCTAAGGTAGCTGCCTGAGTGACCATAAATCCCAGTGGAAACAAATGGGACTCAGCAAGGCATCTTTGAAAAGTCTCGTCTTAAAGTGAGAACAAGGTGGAGTAATTAAAGTGACAGATTATTCATTTATCTGGGGGAAAGAGGGGTAAAAGATTGCACAACCTCAAATTATTTATTTCGGTCCTTCTCTCCTCAGAGATACTGCCCTGATTAGACCCCCCAGGTGCCGCACGGTCCCAGTTTCTGACTCTTTGAGCATGCTCAGCCTCTGCTGTGGGCAGGGGCCTGTTTGGTGCCTCTAAAATCCGAGCAGCTTTGCCTTGCTGGCTGCTGGGTCTCCTGCCCATGCCTGGCAAGGCGAGGGGCTGCAGCAGCGAGTGTCGCCAGCTCCCCAGCCAGGCCCAACCTCGCCTCTTGGGCTGGAGCTTACGCTCCCCTCCCTGGCACTGCTGATGGTTCCCACCGACTTTCTTCTTTGCCTGCCCTGTGTTTGCTGGAGCCAATGTAACATCGACAGTATGCACTGCGTGCAGGGGTCAGAGTTTCTGTTTACCTGATTGTCTCTTGTGTGTACCTTGTTATATCCCCACTGTAAAAGTGACATCTCCTCCATCTCCACAAGCCCCATTGATGACTGCGTGCAATCCCACCCACTCCCAGCACCTCACTGACTGGCAGTGCAGGCATTGCTCCTACTCGGGGCCTGTTTCTTTTTCTCTCTCTGTCTCTCCACTTCTTATTGCTGGCAGTATGATTGCCAAGCCCGGCTGTCATTTTCAGTCTGGAAGGCAAGCGAGCAGCAGGGAGGAGCTGGAGGGTGCACAAATAGAGAGCGGCGAGCGATTTCGGCTCTCTGGTGCAATGCCACGCTAGGGCGGGCACATAGCTGCCGAGGGAAAATGGCATTTCGTTGAGTTTAGAAAGTGGAAAGCTGGCTGGATCTATGCTGCAGAGCACTCCCTCTCCACTGGCGGTTGGCCGTCGGGGTTATTTTCAGCCTTTATCATGGTCCCTGTGTAATCACAGCTCGCTAGACCTGTGAAAACAGCACCTCGCACTCTCTGCGGGGCTAACTGCTAGTTACTTGCAGCCATCGGTGGCAGAACAAACCCAGGCAGCCATCCAGGTGGCATGTTCCTACTTGTGACTGAGCGCGAATGATTTATGTGTTACTGATAGCGAGGGGGTGGGAGGGTGGAAGCCGCCTGCCTTCCACACCCACTGCTCTGTGCTCGGGCAGCCTCATGGGAGCAGGGAGCTGTGTCAGGGGTGCGAGAGGCAACCTCTACTCTCTTAGCCTGGGACAAGGGCTTGCCCTTCAGATCCAGTGCAACTTTGGAAAGAGTAAATGGGAAATAGCTTGTCCTGGGGGTGTTTGGCTTGTATGTTGATGTGGCTTCTTGCGAAGGTGGCTATACTCTCAGACCAAAAACTGCTGGCTGGTCAACTTGAAAGTCCTTCACACCTAATTGTGTGAATGAAATGCTTGCGGGCAGCCTCTGCTTCAAGGTAAAGTCTTGGAATACATGGAAACATGTACATGCCACCTGCTTTTTGTTTCTTCTTTGCAAGTTTACTCTGTGTGTCCTCAAACATCACCTACCAGAGGCTCTGGAAGATTTCCAACAAAAGATGAATTTCTAGGCTGTTGACTGTTTCAGATCCCTTCTTATTAGTAGAGAGGAGAAAAGGAAAATGATTCCTTCTCTACTCTTAAATCACAAACAATTCTTAGTGCTATTACAATCATATTCATCAGAGAATTACCCAAACTTAATTTTTTCGTGAGGAACGTTTCTTTCTGAAGACCAGTGTTAGGTGGAGAGTGCTGGGGCTAGATGAACAACAAGCCTGGGCCAAATCTGGACCCTCTATGCTGTTTTCCACATTGAATTTGTTCACCTCAGGTTTCTACTTTCCACACTCGCATACCTTCCTACCCTTGCTGTTTCACATGGGATTGATGTTAAATAGTGTTGCTCCAGGAGTCATGTGAATAAGCAAGGTGGGCCAAGGCCAGCATATCCTTTATACACGTAAAGCAGATACAACCACACGACACTTGCAAACAGCAATCCGGTGGGTAGCTGCAATGCAGAAAATCCATCCCTTGTGCACAGCCATTGATATCAACAGATTCAAATGCAAGATGTGTTAGGCTCGGTGGGTGGAGCTGAACGTATATCTAATCTGCTCTTGTGGCTTTTAGCATCCGGGATCACAGGTGGCAGATAGACACCATTCTCCTTGGACCTCCCAGGTAGGCTGCAGGAGTAGGGCAGGGGCCTCGGCTCTCCCCAGTGATGTGGGAGGGGGCAGAGGGCCAGATCCTTACCACTTTTTCATGCCCTTTAATTAGCTACAACTCGAATGAACTTATTGAGGACTGGGGTCATTTTCATTTCATATGTTGGGGGGTGGGGGCCTGCCTGTATTTCCCAGTTCTGCAAGACATGTTGAAGGTGGTAGATACAATGCAAGGGACCACAAAAGGATCATGATTGTGGTGGGTTGGCCCTGGCTGGACGTGAAGGGCCCACCAAAGCCCCTCTATCACTCCCCTCCTCAGCTGGACAGGGTAGAGAAAATATAACAAAGGACTCGTGGGTCAAGCTAAGGACAGGGAGAGATCACTCAGCAATCACCATCACTGGCAAAATAGACTTGACTTGGGGAAATTAGTTTAATTTATTGGTAATCAAATCAGAGTAGGATAATGAGAAATAAAACCAAATCTTAGAAACACCTTCCCCCAACCCCTTTCTTCTGTCCGGGCTCAGCATCACTCCCGAATTCTCTACATCCACCCCCCGAGTGGCACAGGGGGATGATGAATGGGGGTTGCAGTCAGTTCATCACATGTCTCTGCTGCTCCGTCCTCCTCACGCTCTGCCCCTGCTTCAGCATGGGGTCCCTCCCATGGGACACACTCCTCCATGAACTTCTCCAGCGTGAGTCCTTCACATGGGGTGCTGTTCTTCATGAACTGCTGCAGTGTGGGTCCCTTCCATGGGGTGCAGTCCTTCAGGAGCACACTGTTTCAGCATGGGTCTCCCATGGGGTCACAAGCCCTACCAGCAAACCTGCTCCAGCGTGGGGTCCTCATTCCATGGGTCTGCAGGTCCTGCCAGGAGCCTGCTCCAGCGCAGGCTCCCCACGGGGTCACAGCTTCCTTCAGGCACATCTACCTGCTCCAGTGTGGACTGGGCTGCAGGTGGGTATCTGTTCCACCATGGACCTCCCTGGGCTGCAGGGGCACAGCCTGCCTCACCATGGTCTTCTCCACAGGCTGCAGGGGAACCTCTGCTCTGGCGCCTGGAGCACCTCCTCCCCCTCCTTCTGCGCTGATCTTGGTGTCTGCAGGGCTGTCCCTCGTGTACATTCTGATTCCTCTCTCCTACTGCTGTATTTCTACTGCAGGTTTTTCCCCCCCCTTCTAAAATGTGTTATCCCAGAGGTGCTACCACCGTTGCTGATGGGCTCAGCCTTGGCCAGGGGCGGGTCCATATTGGGGCCAACTGGCATTGGCTCTATTGGACATGGTGGAAGCTTCTGGTAGCTTCTCACAGAAGCCACCCCTGCAGCTCCCCCTGCTACCAAAACCTGGCCATGCAAACCCAATACAATGCTGTAAAAAGAAAGTAAATTGTCTTGAGCAGACTGCTGCTTAGAAATATAGCAACCTTGGAATTCAGAAAGGGATTTCTGTGCCTAATTCTTCTTCATAAGCAACAAACTTATTTCACCATAAATCAAATACTTCTTCAGGCCACGTGTTTGTACAAACTGAGCTTATGTGCCAGCCACTGAAACCAGTCTCTGGTCCTTTTGCATCTTAGGAGCCCTTGGTGCAACTGTGCAGAACTGGAAGCACTAAAAATTATGCCTGCATTGTGGATGTACGTTTATATTTGTTAGTCTAAGTTGAGATTTAGATATCAGAATACCTAGCTGGTGCCGGACAGTACCTAATCTTCTGACAAGTCTTCCAAGGTACGATGAGGATGGAGTGCTATGTCACAGACTATGAAAGATGAAATATATTTTCTTTTCTTGTATTAATCAGAGGAGACCAGGTCAAACGGTTGATTCTCCACACCACCCTTGAACCACAAGAGGATGACTGCACACCCACAATGAGCTATTTCCAGCTCATTTTGGAGCTCAGGAGAGACAGGAGTTTGCTTCCCACTGACGGGATGATGAATGCAATGGAAAATCCTGCTTGTTTCGGTCAGACCTCTTTTACCGTGAGGGCAGAGGGACCACGCTGCAGGAGGAGCACCATGAGGATTGCTGGTTTGTGGCCGTGCCCCATCCTACCCCTCCTCTTTTCAGAAGGTAAGTTTGGCAAGAGCCAATTTTCTGGCGTGCCAGGCCTCCCTGGGATGTGCTGGCTGGCCAGGGTTGCGAGGAGAGGGGAAAGGCACAGCAGCTGTCTGTTAAGGCAGCACCACTTGGATGGAGCATGCCTGAAAAATTCTTAACCACAGATCTGTTATTAGCTGCAGCAAGATAAAAGGCGTATTTTATGAAAGTAATGCATTCCAGCATTACATGTGCCAGTCGGGAGACAGACAGCATGCATATGAATGCATTGTCTGTTTCTTTGAATGCATTATTTTACGTCTATAGGATCAAATGGTTGTTACTTATGCAATGCTTAATAACAGATCTTGGGACCATGCTATCTGGCTGCGAGCTGCACAGTGGGCGTGTAATATGCTTTGGTATTTTGCTGTGGTTTTCTCTTTTGTTGAAAGACGGTTTTTTGTTTATACTGTTTTCCAAGGTGAGATGCAAGATGCAGAGGTAGAACTGAGATAGTTGGGATGATTTAAGGATAAAGGGGAAACAAGGTTTGTCAAGAGACAAAAAACCTTTTGTCAGATCAAGTAATGTTTCTGGAAAGACAGACAAGCTTTCCACCTCAGTGTCCCTTTATCATGTCTCTTTTTTTTTCCCACCTAAGCTTTCCCAGCAGGTCCCATACAAGGTACCACCTCTCCATTGTCTGGGCAGGACTGATGTGCTCTCACACTGCTTGCTAATCCAGGGACAGGGGAAGGTTAAACTGTCGGCTTCATTGACCCATGATCCAAAATGTTCCGTTGGAGTTGATTTTTCCCCTTGAAGCTCCTAATCACCCCTGTCATACAGTCATCTGAAGCAAAATCAGGATTGCCTATCTTTCCAAAATTTATGCTTTAACTCATCCACAAAATACAGGTTTGATTCAACATTAGATTTGCAAGGTGAGATTACGTTGTCTGTCATGTCCCAGGGACCAATTATATTACCAAAACAGTTCCTTCTGGCTTTAAAATGTTCATCTCTATGAAAAACAGCTAGCTGTTTTTCAGCTATAGCTGTATGCAGCATAGGGCATGACTTAGAGGTGTGACAGGGACCATTTGCTTACAGCCACCTCGTGCTGGCATAGCCAGCTGCTTGGTTGTGCTTGCTGTTTTTCCGTGAGGCAGTGCTTTGCTGACCTCCTGACAGACTCTGAAGGGCTTTCACTGATGAGAGAAAGGCGTGCAAAAAATGATCCTTTGCCTGGTGCAAACTGGGATTCCTGCAGTTGCAGGGCTGGCAGTCGCTAGCTGGATGAGTCTCCCTGCTCCCCTGTGCTGGGGGCACAAACCGCGTGTTTGCAGGCTGTAAGAGCTTGCCCTGGGATCCTGGCTCGCTGTAAACCTGCTGTGCATCAAGCAGCAATCGAGTCTGATCTCGGTCCTGCATCTACCCACGCCTGCATTGCTCCTGAATTTCAGAGTTGCCTTCCAAGCCACTGTTTCTCGCTGCTGAGGCTCACGCCGTACCTCAGCTCCACTGAAGTTTAAATCCTTAGTATAGGGTCAAACTGCCCTCTGCTAAATGCATATTACATTCATAGAAAAGCATGAACATTGCATGCAGAGATACGTTGTGTTGCTCCTTTCTGTGAGCAGTTTTCAGATCTCTTCTTGCAGGTATTAAAGAGAGAGATAACATCAACAGGTCAGGGAGGGAAGTTCTGTATTTCATACATGGTAATTTTTTCTTGAATCCTTTAAAAAAGAACAAAATGTATTTTTTTTAACAGAAATCTGTATTTAAAACTTGCAGGAAAAATCAAAATGATATCTTCAGAAGTCCTCGCCTCCCATCATGGGTTATCCTAAGTGCATCCATTGCTGAAGTCAGCCTCCCTTCCCACCAAGCTACCCCCCTCACACTCCGTCTCTCCAAGTTTTCCTGTCTCTCTGCACTGAGTTTGGAGCCTCTTGCCTTCCCAGGCGATGCCCTGCATGACCCCCTTTCTCTGTATCTGCTCACACATTCCTTCCTTATCTTGCTGCTCCAGATTCCCTCTTGACTATAGACCATATGTGTTTACAGATCCCAGCTTGGTGCCTGCTGACAAAACTGGCTTTCATCCTGACAGTGAGTCATATGACCTTCCTCTCTTTTTTCCAAAACCTTTTGTATATGCATGAACCCTTTAAACAGAGGCATCTGACATGTTTCTCCATCAGTCTCCATGTTTGTATCTGTCTGCTTATATGATCAATGTTTGTATTAGGTAGTTATTACGCTCTTCTGAATCTCTTCTAGCTGTATTTTGACTAGACTGCGGTGACCTTCTGGCAAAGACTCTGCCATGCATATTTATACCTCGCTAAATACACTGTTGATGCTCAATAAATGGGAACATTATTCATCTTTGGAATCGCTTTGAAATTATTTTTATGTGAGGGAGCATCTTAAGAAAAATCTGTGGGGTGAGAATTTGCTCAATAAAGTCAATGGGAATTCTGCCGCAGGGTGTTTTTGAGTACAGTCTTACAATTATCGTTGTCCTGTTGTAGGTTTAGGTTATTAGTTTTCTTTGTCTTTATTTTTTATATAGATCAAATATTGTCTATATAAAGTTCCTTTGGTTTCCTAAGTGTTGCAAATCCAAATGACTTCTGGGTTTCTAAATTTGTAAATAATACTACGGTAAAACACTACTGTTAAATACTGTTTTACTATGTAAAAGTACTACTGTTAAATACTGTTAACATTACTGTTAAAATAATATGACCTTGCTGAAGCTTAATCTTTTTCCAGATGGGTTACATGGGGCAACACCTCCTCTTTTGCAGGCAATCTTCATCTTCAGGGACAGCAGACTCCGAAATACGCTGAATGCGTGTTGCCATAATACCTATGCCTAGATATGCGGTGCTGTTGCAAACTTCAGCCCTGTAGAAACCCTATTGTTTATCAATGTGAGAGGCCCCACCCCAAACATTAATTAGAGCGAAGCTCATGTCATAAATCCACTGGCGTCCCAAGTGAAGCCAGTGCTCCCTGGGAAGGGAGGTTATCTCCTCCTTTTGCTGCTGGTTCTTTGAACTTCCTGTGGCCAGGGAATCCATCTGTTTTAAGCTAGAATAACAATTATGAAATTACCCCTGCTCTCCTAGCTGGAGTTCATGTCTAATGAACTTCAACAGGAGTCATAATTTTAAAAGTGATTTCTCAAAAGCATTATAACTCAAGACAATTAAGGCTTGAGAGAGAGCGCGCGAGACAGGGAAGGGAGGAAAACAGAGGCACTCCTTGGGGCAGGGCGCTTCATGAGTATTCAGCAGATGTGACTCATTCCCGCCTCTAGTCCTAGCAGAAGTAATACCTTTTGAATAGGTTCTGCGTGCTAGATAAAAACTTGTTTGCTGGTGCAAAAATCATACCACGCATGTTAGAACAAGCACTCTGATGGGCTATTCCCATTAAAAACAAGGGCACGCAGCAGTGGATTTTTCAGTCTGTTGATGTAAGTTGGACATGGTTTTTTAGCTGTGGAAACTTGTCAAAGTCTGCAGAAAGATGGGATAAAGGGGAAGGAAATGCAGACCAAATAATAAGTGAATTAATTCAGTTCCCTTTCCGGAGCAAGATGTTTTCATTCTTATTATGCATGAAATATGTAGTAGTGTATATAGAATACATCTGTCAGCCAATATGACAGGCTGGTCTTCTCGAGGACATGTGAAACTAGTAAGGAGATTATAGCAACGTAGAATGTAAAAATGCTGGGGACCCCTAGGTCTGACTTTCTGAAGGTAGTTCTCCATGCAGTACTGAAGCCTTTTTATCTGTGACAGGCATCCTCTTGAGCCAGGGCGTCCCACAAACCTCTTACAGAAGCGATGCCATGGAGGACAGCATCTCCATGTGTGATGGACCCGGCCTTCTGTGAACATACAGAAAAGCAGGTTTTATGACAGAGGGTTGTAGGGAAATCTCCTGCCACTACTACAGGGCTGATCCCTATCTTTACTAGTGGCATAAGGATTCTAGAGGCAACAGGTTGGTTTTTTTTTTTTTTACCACAAAATTGGCTCAGAGCAAGGTTAGTCGGAATAGTGGTTAAAGCAGAATCAGCCAGCCTACACAGAATGCTTACCGGTGTTCCTGGAGATAGGCTGTTGCTAAAACAACGGTGGGCTAATTCACCTAAGGGCTGTACCCACAGAGGGGATGCAAGATCCTTACGAAGGGTGAGGAGGTGGCAGCAGGAGGGACAGTTGACGTCATGCATCGTTACAGGACAGATTATCATCTGCCACACGGACCACGTCCACACCGCAGCCGAGGGTGCAGCTGCAGCATGGGTGGACTCCGCTGGGCTTCATTTAGTGGTGCCGGCTCAGGTGGTAATGGCAGTATAATGACAGCAGTGCAATAGCAGCACGTAGCTGCCCGAGACCTTGGGCACATGTTCTGGTAACCGGCCATGCTCAGTCCCTGCTGCTGGAGTTTCACTGCTGCTGGCATCTGGTTGAAGCTAACCCCCAGGCTTCTCCCTACGCCGTGGTCATGAGCAGCCCCACAACTGGGTGGTCAGCCCCAACGGTGAGTTGCAGGCTGCTTTGGGTACAGCACAACCACACGTAAGCCCTGCTTGCAGCACTTATCTAGCCTGGAAACAGGCATATATTCTCCCTTAAAAATACTGAACAGTCACAGTACAACTGCAGGTTTCTTTGATCAGCTCCTTGTGGTAATGCTTTCCTCCTCCTTCCTGAGAAATCTTTGATTTCAGCCATTTGGCGCTGCACCTCCTCCAGCTTCTCCCACAGCTTCCCCTGGAGCAGCCTTCCAGCTGCCCTGTGGAAGATGGCTCATCTGATCCAGATGAAGCAACACAGCAAAATGAATATCTTAGTATGACAATAGACTACAGGCGAGCCTACACAGTCCGTGGTCTGCTTGGGAATTACGCCCCAACCGCCTGCGGAAGAGAAGCCTGACCTATCAAGCAGTGGAGTGTCTTGTGTCCTTGGAGATGAGACTTGGAAATTTCGTGCCCTCTGGGAGGGAGCTAGTTGATTTTCTCAGCGTAGGGGCCTGGGGGCAAACCAGCATGTAAGTGGTACGGACAATCAGGGGCCCAGGAGTGAAAGAGGGAGCGAACCGAAATGATAGTGTAGATGGATGATGCTTGATTGATAGTTTTACAACATATTGTTGTAAGCAATGAAAATTAATCTTAAACTGTAAATCAGCTTGTTTTCCATTTATTCATAAGAATTTTGCATTGTTTTCTGCTTGTTACGTTTCTAATGTTAGCATAGCCATTATATTGGCATCTCTCATTAGGCTGGGTCATTTGGCATCTCTCAAATGCCAAAAATACAGGGGAAGTTTTTAGAAAGTATTTCATCAGTATTGTTACTGCAAAAATTACAGTGTTTTGATGTGCTTGAAAGTGGATATCACTAACACTTGGACACATCTGTATCCCTTATTCTGCCATTATAAAAAGAATGCTGACAGCCCCACCTTCTCTTTAAAGCTTATCATCCAGCAACAAGAATTAAATACATTTATTAAAAAATTCCCTGTGGAGAGTAGACAGAGGTATCAGGATCTCTACTGAGTCTGCCAGAACTTGTGTGTTTGCTACTGAATAACGAAGGAGGCAACTTATGCCCTTGGGAACAAGGACATTGCAAGACAGATAGAGTGTGTTCATGCTGCTATCAAGCCTTTCTGAGGGACAGCAGTGAATGTGAAAGCTTTGTTACACGAGTGAGAAGGTGGTGATTGGAAATAGACAACATGGATCTACCAAAGTTAGATCATCAGATAACACAGGCTTTGTGGGACTTCTCAAGGTCTCTCGTCCCACCCCTGTCCCAAGCCGGTCCAGGTAGAGCAGGTTGCTCAGGGTCTTGCCCACTTGGGTTTTGAGTATCTCCAGGGTGGAGACTCCACAGCCCCTCCGGGCACCTGCTCCAATGTTTACCCTCATGGTAAACTTCTTTTCCCCAATATTGTGAGGGAATTTCGCCTGTTTGACCAACCTGATCGCTTTGTGTGATAAGGGAAGAGCAGTGGGTGTTATCTACCTTGACTTTAAGTTAATGTTAGGCATGATCTCCTACAGCACCTTTGTATCTAAGCTGGACAATTCTGGTCTGGACAGATGGATGAGTGAAAAACTGGCTTGCTTGTTGAGCTTAAAGGGTTCATATTTTACCAGGAGGCCTTTACAAGCAGATTTCTTCAGGGATCTATTCTAGCAATTTAATATCTTTTTCAGTGGTGCAAAAGTGGAGGCAGTATGCACTCTCATCAAGTTTGCAGCTGACACCAAACTGGGGAGAGCAACCGACACGCTCCAGGGCAAGGCTGGTGCTCAGAGGGACCCGGGCAGCTGGAGGAAGGGGCCAACAGGAACCTTACAAAATTGGACAAGGACAAATACGAAGTTCTGCAGTGGGAGTGAAGCAGCTCCTTGCAATGGTATATAGGCTGCTGGTGAGCTCTGCAGGAAAGGACATGGGGGTGCTGCTGAGCGGCAGGCTAAACGTGCTCTGCAGCACGGAAAGCCAAGAGCCTTCTGCAGCCTGGGCTGTATGGACAGGAGCACAGTCACTGGATGGAGGGGAGTGATTATCCCCCTCCGTGCAGGACTCGTCACATCCATCCAGAGTACTGCATCCAGATTTCAGCTCAGGTTGATAAACTTGTTACTAGGCCACCAAGATGGTTGGGGTTTGGAGACCAGCCCTATGAGGAGAGGCTGAGGGACAAAGCCTTGTCCAGCCTAGGGATGAAACATGGTCAGGGGAACGTAGAAGCAGCCTATCAGCATGTATGAGCCACCGAACCTTTGCACAGCAGTGCCTGATGAGAGGACAATGGACAGAGGGTGTAAACCGAAACAACAGAAGGTCCAGCTGGCTGTGAAGATGAACTTTTCCCCATGAGGACAACAAGCAGTGGAACAGGGAGTGATAATGTGCAGGCACCATAGAATCACTGAATCATAGAATGGTTTGGGTTGGAAGGGACTTCAAAGGTCGTCTAGTCCAACCCCACTGCAGTGAGCAAGGTAACTAGACCAGGCTGCTCAGAGCCCTGTCCAACCTGACCTTGAATGTTTCCAGGGAAGGGGCATCTACCACCTCTCTGTGCAACCTGTTCCAGTATTTCACCACCCTCATTGTAAAAACTTTATTCCTCGTATTCAGTTTAAAGCCACCCTCTTTTAGTTTAAAACCATTACCCCTTGGAGGTTTTCAAGACCTTGCTGGACAAAGCCCCGAGCAACTTTGTTCTCAGAGCTAAAGAGCTTTGAGAACTATGGACCTCTTAACACCCCTTCCAACCTGAACCATTTTTTGTTAAAACTGGGAAGGGAGACTTTTTACTTAAGTTGTTCAGTACCTAGAAGACCTGGTGCTGTCCTAGTGATATCAGGAACTTGTCAGTGCTCATATACAAAAGCCCAGAAAAACTTACGGCCTGATGAGATGAGGGAGGCAAAACTTTATAGTAAAATACATCCGACAAACATGAGAGTCCTTCCTCCTCCTGCCCAGTGCCCTGCCTCAGCTCTGCCCTTGGGCGCAGCGTGTCATGCCACTTCCCGCACGCCCTTTGCCCAGCTCTGAGGCAGGAGGAGCGAGACCTGAGTGCTCCTGGCCTCTCACAGAAGAGCCAGGCGGTGGTTCCTCTCGTTCTTGTCTGTGGCAACGGAGTGCATTAGCTACAAAAGCACAAGACAGCACACTGCTGTAAACAGTGGTCCAGTTCATAATTATTATTTTATTGCTTTCTTGCAGACAAAACTGGCATTTTTTTAAGGATGTGGCTAGAGTCTGTCCTTGAAGTGTGGCCACACCTGTCATGCAACTGGCAGAACTGGACTTAATTAAAACTTATACTGCGTTTAACAGAGTAGCACAGACAAGTGAAATTTCTGCTTACGTTGCAGAAAATCCCATGTACAGTGTGTCACATAGTGTTCTACAGAGTGGTCTTTCTGTATCTGTTTACAGGGTTTTCAGGACTACTTGCGCCCACTTAGTTCACTGAGATGTGCACAAGGAGACATCATTACACTAAGTTGATCTTGTTTCTTACAATGCCATTTGAGGTGATTTCCCAGGAATCCACACAGAAAATAAAACCAAGGAGAGCTGTCAGTCCCTCAGTGCCCGCATAAGAGCTCAGAGCCGTGCCGACAAGGTTAACTTGAAGCAATCCTTTTTCTTCCCTGTTTCCCATCAAAGTCTTTTATTTCGAATTGATGTTAACCTCACTGGTTCTTATGCTGCTAATCATGCAAAAGATGAGCATTCTTATGGAAACAGCTGGCTGTGTCCTAAAGGGATTTAAATGATCCTAACAAAAAAGTGGATCTGAACAGAAAAAGAGGAAATAATTTTATTTCCTGCATATCTGACTCAGACCTACTTACACAGAGAAGATACTGTAGATACCCACAGACACATCCAAATCACATGGAGAGCTGGAAAGAAAACATTAGTGCAAAGTAGCCTTTTTAGCATCTCATATCATTTTAGGGCTCTAATCCTCTGGTCTCTTTATCAGGCTTTTATAATTACATGGAGCAGAGAATGAGAAGGCGGAAAACTAAATGCAATTGATTCTGCTGTTTGAACTACAAGGTTAATGTAGGTGTTTGGAGGAAGTAGGCTCCTGAATGCTGAGCAGCAACACTATAGCAATAACTGAGGACTGAGGAGGAGGAGAATATTCCATTGCAAGTCTGAGTGAGACTTAGGCAGCACCGGAATTTGGTCTAGAGAGGAGAACACTTCCACATTTACACCATCACATCTTGAGAACTGCAATAATCACAGATGTTTCATGATCGCCAGTGGCTGCCTCGTAGTATTCTGGTCCCACTGACGACAACAGCTGAAGATTTAAATGAGGTATAGCGGTGGTCGTGCTTTTGTGATGGAGGAGAATACAGCTGTAATAAACCAGCTCCCATTTCCGTTCAACATGACTCAGCTGCAGGGAGGAGAAAGGCTGACTTCAACTTCTCACTTCTGAATTTGTCTTTAGCGAGTTATGGGATGTGTGTGAGAGAGGAGGCTGCCTCTTTTTTTGTCTCACTTGTACTGCAAACGTTACAGTAACCAAATTCCCCGTTAAGTGATCAGAATAAAAAAGAATCTTAGGAAACTTTCTTAAGTCAAGTTTTACACATTTAAAAAGGCTTTCCAGCACAAAGCAATTCTTAATGCTGCCTTCACCAAGTAGCCTGAGGTTGCTTCAGTATGGAGAGCAATCTCTGGCTGGGCGTGCAAGCAAGCACAGCTGGAGCACACAATGCTGCGATAACATCTGGAGTTTGTAGAGAGGGTATCTTGGTAAGGAGGTTTCCAATTCTACCAGGAGATAAATTGCCCTCTGTAGCCTTGGGGTTTTGGAGAACAAAATATTCCTCTAAGGATGACACCTCCACTCCCCAGCTGTGAGAAGCAGAGCTTCTGGCACAGTAAAGAACTGAATCTTTATCTTCCCTGGTTGTTATCAAAATAGTTGTGGTATGACCCACAAATTGAACATGAAATGACAGGTCTGCTTGCAAAAACTAATGCAAAGTGAGATAACTGGCATTCTTCTGTGTACATTAGATCCAATTCTCCATTGTACTCCACAGCCTGCAGCCATCTTACACTGTAAAAGTTCAGCATAGGGGAGATGTGCACGAAAACCTGTTTTAAAAGTCTCACACTTCTCCATGAAGTTGGTGAAGATACTAGGGACCTTTATAACCGCTCTGATCTGGTATTCCCTCTTACAAGTTACAAGGTATTTTTAATTATGGTGGTAACATTTTAATAGGGCTATTAGTGCCCGGGGCCAATGCCATAACCCAGTTATTTGGTGTGCTGGGATGACAAGTGTCTGTTACAATGTGCAACCTTGCTAATGGAAGATTCAGGTAATGAGGGGGAACCCTGTGTGCCTACAGGGCTGCTGCAGCAGCTCCCATTTGACCCTTCACTCCCATTTCCAAGAATGAAGGCACAAGCACAAGAAAGGGATGGGTGTCAATAAAATCATTGTGCTCCTTATCCCCTCGGGCTCACAGATACCTGGGTATAAATTAGAGCAGCCCCAGCGTGAAGCAAGTGTAAAGGTCCCTTGAGAGCTTCCACTGTCCCACTCCTCGCCTTGTACTGCTCGTGGCTCAGCTGCACTGTGGTATCTAACACCAATTGCCCAACTGTCTGAATAACAGGGGGGGAGATGCACCTTGCCAAAAGTTCATGGTTTATTAAAATAATCCATCCTCACAAATGAATGCATTTTGCATGCATGTCATGTGGCTGAAAACATTTTTGTCCCACTGGTAAAGAATAGCTAGTCAGAAATGGCCTGGTATTGCCCTCAGTACTGCTAAGTATCTTTCCATGTGTTAACTTCTCACGCTCCAGCAAATGTCACCGGTTGCTGACGAAACAGAATTGTGAAGTGAGCTTTTAAAGGAACAGAAATAATGTGACATTAAATAATTGACTTTGTACTGTCACTGTCAGGGTGCTCTGCCTGCAGCAACATGAAATCAAGAGCTGTGTAGAAATGTTGTGAGCATGCTGTGTTGATCATGGTGGAACCATGGCAGGAAAAGTTTGTCACGTATTGGTCTGCTCCACCTGAAGCAAAACAGCGAGGCCTCCTGTAACTTTTTGTCCGAGCAGTCAGTCAGGTTTGACAGGGCTGACACATCCCTCACCACACCCTCTGTTTTCGCATGGCATAGAAGGAATTGTGCAGTCCTAAGATGCGTTACCTCCTGCTGAATTCAAAGACTTATTTTTTTTTTTAACCCTGCCAGAAACTGGTAACAAGATATGCCAAGGACTGTCTAAAAGGAGCACAGCGAGTGTTCAGGGACCTGGGAATGAGAGCTCTTGGCAGGCAGTCCAGGGGTTGGCTACAGACTCCCACTGAGCGCCTTGTGTCAGTCATTCCCCACCCTCCCCAACTCCACCAAACACCTGCTGGGGCATATCTACATTGTAAAATGGATTGTGCTGTGGGGCACTGTAAATCTGCCCATAATTAGGTACCAGCTGAGTGCATTTGAGATATATCTTCCCCATGACAGGCATATCTTTGAGTAAATTGTCTGAGCCCTCTTGCTTTGTTATTAATGACAATTCAGACCGTCTCTGCAGTCGCTATAGAGGTGTTGCTACTGGCACCAGCTGATGAGCCTCTCTTCCCATGCAGAGACGGGCTCAGACGGTGGACTCGGGATTGTTAGCTGAATTTTCTGGGGAAGAGTTCAGCCAGAGTGAAGTGAGGAAGTGGAAACTCCCAGGACTGACCTTCATGTTGCAATAAACACGGACTTTGTGAATGCTGCCACTCAGCCTACTCTATCGCTTCCCAGGCAGCCCTTGCACAGGAGTGGTGGTGCACAGCAATCACCTTACAAAGATGCGCTGCCAGATTCGTGGCTTGCACGTGCAGGCTTGTCCTTACTGCCCAGAACTGTAGGAGTGAGGAACACAGGAGTCACGTGCTGCTTTGCCTGGATGATTCAATCTCTGTTCGGAATACCAGACCTGATTTTTTGCAAGCTACAATAATGGAAATCTGTTACCAAGTCACACTCAGATTTGTGCTTTGAATGTCAGATGTCACTGGTTATCAATGTGTTTCAGCTTTTTAAAATTTATTTGGTTCTTCTCCATGCAAGGAGGACATTAAAGAGAGGATGTCATTAAATAAAACCAGAAGATGGCAGGTGAAATGAGAGGGGCTGTCAGCTACTGTTAAAAGTTGTTAATTAATAAGCCATTGAGGGCAATTTCAGCGTGCCCTTGGGAATTCAGTTCTTAAGATAAAATGTAGATGTCTCCTGGTATAGACAGGGACAAGTGCACCTCAGGTAGCATCTTGAATAATGAAAGACCCACTATCCAGCAGCCTAAGCCTAAAATAGAGCATTTGGGCAAACCATTTGGGGTTGGGAAGGAGCCTTTTATGAAACCTAAAGAGATAGGTTATGCCTAGCCCTTGTATTATGCATAAAAGAGCTTCCCTCTGTTTACTAGACCAGTGTTCAGCTGTAGCCCCTTTGCCTCTTTGGAACTGCTGTCTCCTACTATCCTTATGGTATCTGCAATTCCAAAGGAGGTGAGTTAGGGTACAGGGCTGCAGCACGGACCCTGGCTCGAGCTTGGTCTAAGGCGCCCAGAGGGAATAGTACACCTCCTTTAGACTGACTGGCTTAAAGAGTGTCTCCTAAGACCCAGACAGTTTTTATGGATCCATGTCTTAAGAGGCAGAACTCCACCTGCTGCTAAGGAAGATGAGCAAGAAACTCGAAATTACTGCATTTTATTCTTGCCTGCATGGAGTTTTCCTTGGGAGGAAATTGAGACTCTGCAGCTTGCAGAGTTTACTGGACATTTGCTCTCAAAAACTCTTTGAGGTCAAAGAAAGTCAAGGAACTTAGTATGTGGCCTTAGGTACATCAGGCCCAGGCCTTTCCAGAAGTAGTAGAGCAAGGTTTAAGCGAGATTGTCCAGTTATGACACTGATATTTTCCTGTAGTCAGTAGCATTTTAAGCAATACCCATGTGACTTGATCCTGCTTCATCCATGAGTCCATCTAGGGTAGCACCCAAGTAAATTTGACTGTTTCAGGAAATAAAAATATTTGTATTTAATTACTTTGTTTGTCCATGTATGAAAACAGTTCAGCTAGGAGCACTGAGCTGTTTTCAGTATCAGTTCAGTCTTACCCTCTCCTCTTCATTTCAGCGGGGCTAGTTGTGCAAGCAGGACCAGCAGAATCCACTTGCTGTTGAAGTACATTTTTGTACATATCCAGGTAACAGTGAGTCACGCAGGCCTCTGGGTGTACCACACAATGCTGTCTCCATCACAGATAATGGAGTGTCTCACCCACCTGGCACACCAGTCCACGCTGAAAGGTGGGGCTGATTGGAGGTGGTGCTACAACTCAACAAGAACCCCAAATCAGTGCAACACTTTTGGGTTTCTAAATACACATGCATATAAACGGACAGCTCTCAAAGGAACTTGCTGAAAAAGATGCTTTGTGTTCGTATGTCTAAATACAACTGTCTGGCTTGAGGCATCACCACTCAAAACATCTGACTTTTAGGTACGCTGGTGGCACTAACACAGTGAGCTATATTTATGTTTCAAAAAGTTTGGATGGAGTATCAAGGCAGAAAGTTCAAGTTTCCCTCATTCTGCATCTCCCTTCTATTCTACATCTGTTTTCTACCTTTTAACTTCCTTCTTTACAGCATTAATCCTATGTATTTGTTTTTCTTACTCATCCTGACTGCTTTTGTATTCCACTCCCTACTGACTTTGGAATGTGATGCCAAATCATCAAATTGTGCAGACATAATCTGTATTCAAAAAAGCACCCCAAATCCATGTATGTATTCACACATATGTATGTGTGTGTGTTTATACATATATATATATGCACTGATATATAATGATTCACGTTATATATAATACAGCATATATATTACAATACAGAAGTCGCCGTATGACTCCACAGATAATAGCCAACTTGCATTCTGCCTCTTTGCAGCGCTTCACACAGCTGCTCCGGGCGGTGCCGTCAGGATGCCTTTCGGGACCAAGCAACCCCACGTTTGCTTGGAGGAGCTCTTTTACGCCTCCACTACACTGTGCCCACCACCGCCGCCAGCAGTAGGGCAGGTTCTCACGTAGCCTGTACCCTGTTGCTCCTGCAGAGCTCCAGCAGTTCCAGCAGCGTTGAGAAGAATGGCTCTTCTTTGGTTTTCTCTTGAAGAGTTCAGAAAGTCTTGTCCTGCTGGTGTGTTTGTGTAGTTGTTATTTACTGTCCTGTGGCCTAACACTTGCATGTAAAATACCAGGAAAACGATTAGTGCAGGAAAGACAGAAAGTGGCCCAAGAATTTACAGATGGTGCAGGCTGCTGGTGGTCTCCCGCAAGTTTGAAAAACATACAGCACAGACATCGTCGCAGAGCATCAGGTGACTGATGCGGCCAGCTCCTGTACTGCACTTTGGGATGAAAGCCTCGGGGTTATTTCAGAAAAGCTTGGCAGGGCTGTTCACAGGTGGCTGCTGCTTCTGAAACTCTGGACACCTTCTCTTTGCCTTCTAACACCGCGGGCAAGCGGCCAGACCAGCTGGGGCCGTGCCACCAAGTGCAGCTAAGAAATTGTTCCCAATCAACCCCTGAGACTGACCCAAAGGCTGATAACGAAGGCACTGCTGGGCATCCCACAGCAAACGGCCTTTGCTGACACCCTGCACGCACACAACTGTATTGATTTTGTCTCTAGGAACTGGCTTTTTTTTTTTTTTGTTATCTAAGAGTAAAGCTTACTCTTAAAGTCAAGAAAAACTACGGGGAAAAGTCAGTTTCAACACCCGTTTCTGGATATCCTCTCTCTCTCGCTCGCACAGACACGGTCGGTGCACGACGCGATTCAAACACCGCACGCGCCGGGACACCGGTTTCAGGGAAATGAAAGGGGCTCGAGGCATCGACGGCCCTCCCGAACGTGGGACCCGCGGTGCCTCCCCGTCGATGAAAAACCCGTTTTCGGCCACTTTCTCCGCTCCCCGCCCCGAGCAGGCCGGCCCGGCATGGGGCAGAGGGCTGCCTCCCGCGGGCCCGATCCCTCCTCCACGGGAGCCCCTTGTTCGGGTGCCGGTTGCTCGCCCCTGCGACAGCCCGGGGGTGGAGGGGGGAGGTCGTTCCCGGGCTCCAGCCTCCGCTGGCGAGCGGCTCCCGGGGGCAGCCCACGCACGGGGGACGGGGGAAACACCGGTGAGAGGCTGAGGGAGGACTGGCGGTGCCGGGGCGGCCAGCGGGGAGCGACACCGACACCGACACCGCCACCGCCGCGGGAAGGCCGGGCCGGGCC
>Ga0065711_1034839_pt1 | contig 23166 bp, 12 predicted proteins | sample Hoacrofraction12_FD_59098 | JGI IMG/M metagenome (GOLD analysis project Ga0065711, IMG submission 59098) | Hoatzin crop microbial communities from Cojedes, Venezuela - Epithelial fraction 12 v2 (version 2) | ecosystem: Host-associated > Birds > Digestive system > Esophagus > Crop | place...
TTTTTTTTTTTTTTTTTTTTTTTCAAATTTAATTTTAAGCTATATCACCCAGGGAACCATTAATATTTGTTTGGAAATCGGCCTGATAGGTGACTGCTGTGACACAGATGATGTGCCTCCAGCAAGCAGACCTGCGAGCTGTGCTCCCTCCCTGTATGCCTGCTCAGGGACAGCCCACAAGCAGGGTGGAACATAGAAAGGAATAAACATCGCAGCATTCGCGAGCACCCTACTGCCAGAGGGTATATAAAAACTACAGAGGTCCCTTCAGATTGCTTGTCAAAGACCTGCTAAGGTCTTCCTTGTGTCCCCCTGCCAGCAGAAAAAAAAGGCTTGAAATCCTTAGAACTAGAAGAAAGCGTGTAGGTCTCCAAGAAAAGTCCTGGGATTCATCATTCAACTTTATACCACAGGAAATCACACTAACTGTGATAAATAGTGAAAAGCTAAGATGAGGAAAAAGTAGACCCCTATGATCCTGAACCTACTTGTGGCTTCTCTGGAGTAAACCCGGAGCTATTGTACAATAAATAAACAATAGAGGTCCAGACCTTCAAAGTCAACTTGGCACCGTAAAAGTTTAAGCACTTCATCCTTTGAACAGTGCCATGCCTCAAAACATTTTTATTAAAGAAAAAAAGGAACAAAAAGGCAAGGAAAGGAAGCTTCAGTCATAAAGAGAGCCTTATTCTGCATGCGGGAATCAATCCCATTTCACTGCAGAACTGCACAAGAGCAACCCTCCCGTGCCGAGCACAGCCGTGCCGTGGCTGTGGCATGCCATTCCCCCGCACCATAACGAGATCATATGTGAAAGCCTAAATTATGCAAATGAAAAGGCTCCACTAATACTGTTGAAATATTCCTGGAGTGTACACTTGACAACCTCAAAGTACATTTCACACCACTAATGACTTCATCACTAACACAATTGTCGTGAGTCAAGCAGTTTCCATAGCAACGCCCTAGTACAGCTGTTTACCCATATAAAGTACTGCACCTACTTAGTTACATATACAGACAGATCACTAGATTCCTAGGTACCGAAATTGAAATAATTCAATTTTCAATGCCTCTCTTTATGAAGTGATTCTGCCAGCTATATGTATTAGCATATCAATGTGACTTTGACAGGGTCTGCTGCAAAAGACATATTTTGCAGGCACTTCATGTCAATTAGAGCCCTAACTGTTTCATGGAATAATCATTCCTGCCAGATTAAGGTCAGGCTGCAAGGTAATTTAATTGGTGCCATTATATCTAGGGGGAAAAAATGCTCTAATAAAGTGCACACACTGTAGCTGCCAGTGAGGATGTGCTATGCGACATGAAAGGGATTGCCTTCCTAAAGCGTATGGGCAAACCATTTAGAGAGAAAGAAATAAGATGGAAACAGGTTCAGATGCTTTGTTTCCAGGAAAATTCCAGTGTGTTTGACCAAAGGGGGAATTTTATTTCACTTGAAGTGGTGCTATTCACAAGAGAGGAAGCACTGAAGAAAAATAAATAAGGAAACAAAAAATCCCCTCACTCTATGTATGTCTTCTTAACTTCTGTGGAATGATAAACACTTTAATTAAAAATCTGGAAAAATCAAAACAAAGTCTCTTTTTCCCAGGGCTCTGAAGGCTGGGATGTAGCGAGCCGGCTGTGAACCTCCCTGGCCTCCCCCTGGGGAGCAGGGCAGGCAGGATTATTCTTTCCTCTTGCAGAAACTTTCAGCCAACAACTTGTTTCACGAGCAGCATGAGTTCAGTTTCCTATGGAGTCAGGTAGATTAACCCCTAAATTTCCCCTACCTCCCCATAATTCATCTTCCCACACTTTTCCAAAGGTTCCCTTCCCTCTGCAAGGGCCAGGTCCCAGGGTCCCCAGTTTAAGAGGCACGACATGATCATGTGTCAACATGGGTGTGGGAGTTTTTGTCTGCCCAGAAAAAGGGAAAAATTTATGGCTTTTTTGTTTCTCCAAGTCTGGATTTTCACCTATTTTTCTAAAAATTTGATATTCCTCAAAACACTCGTGTTTTTTCACTTTTGTGTAAAGCCAGCCAAAGTTTTCAGGAGACTGACAGATGGACAGCGCAGAGAGTTCTCCAGTATGATAAGCTTATAACAAAGGAAGATGATGAGAAAATAAGTTTCTTAGCTCTGTATCCACAGCCCATGATGACTTACCTAACAACAACCACCTTATAGTAACCGCCACCATTTTGAACTCACCCTCTTTCTTGGCAGAACAGAAGATTGGGGAAAGCATCTGCCTTGCAAACTGATTACTTCTCATAGAGTTGGGCATGATCAGCATTGTGGTAATAACCACAATCTAAATACCAGTATAACAAGGAAGGGGTTAACTGAAGAATATATGATATTTATCAAAGGCTCAAGGCCAGATTTTAAGTTGATGTAAACAGTCTCCTTTTCACAAACTTCATCTAGGCTGCAATCATTTAAATAAGGTTGAAGATATGAATAAAATATTGTGATAGGTTCAAGAATAACAGAGAAGATAAAAGTTTAGTTAGGTTCTATATAACCCAAAGTGTTTACAATGTATTTGTAAGTACTCTGCAAGCCATAGCTTTTATGTAGCACTATTTTTTTTTATTTTTTTGCATAGAGATAAGCATATTCCTAATCTGCAATTTCAGACTGGTAAATTCTGCATCCCCAGAATACTCATTTTTATGACTTTACATGAAATAAAACATTGTGTGCTTAGAGTCATGCTTGTAACTTTGTTATGTGAAAACTGCACATGATCAACTTAAGCTCAAAAAACAGAGCTGAGAATCAAAGTTGCCTTATTTCTTGAATGAAAAAAAATCATAGGATCATAGAATGCTTTGGGTTGGATGGGACATTAAGAGGTCATCTAGCCCAACCCCCCTGCAGTAAGCAGGGACATCTTCAACTAGAACATCTTCAACATTTCTTTTAACTCACACTGCAACAGGAAATTCTGCCAAACCAGAACAATTTTGCAAAATTGAAGCAATAGAAAAATATCGGATTCTGAGCCCTTTGAATTTCTCTATGAATATTTCAAAAGACTCTATTCATTATTACTATTTCCTTTTACTATCCACTCAAGCTTACAGTGGAACTATTTAAAAAAAATATAGGAAAGATTTTTTGCTGGTATGAATATTACATAAACTAACTGAATTAAGGTCAAGGAAAGGTGGATTATAAATGGAAATGAAAGTTTTTTGTCATTATTATTTTCCTTTAAATGTGTCTGCTAGATCATTTTGGTTCAGTGTCCCACCTGAATGCATTTGATCAGCCATAAATTATCCATTAAAAACTCCATCAATCCCATTACAAATGTAGTCTAGCTTCCATCATTTGATTCAACCTTGGTCTTGAATGTAGGAACAGGGATGGTGGGGTGGAAGAGAGCTCTGGATTGACGGCTCAGCAGCTGGAAGAATTTCAACACTGTTAGAAAGACCATTCGTTTTTTTATCAAAATGAAGGGCTTCTTATTTTGGGGTGATAGATATTGCAGCCACAAAACAACAAATGTATCAACACACCGAGCAAACTTTGTATTGATGTACACTGGTTATGCACGCAAAACTGTGGCAGATGTCTAAAACAAGCAGCTTAAAAGAGCAAGATTTAGTGATGCCAAACCTAAACTTAAAACTTGAATCTACTTTAGCTACGATGATATAGGTCCCCTTTGCTTCCTTTCATTCTTTTCTTACCCAAAGACATGAAGAGGGTGGAGGCAGTACATAGTCCCTGCAGTTCCCTGATGAGGACACACACATATAGGTGTCCTCTAAGACTTCTTTGTAATTAATGGAAATACAGTGCGTTTTTGAGTTCATTTATACTACAGTCCAAAGCAGCTGGAGGTGACTAACTCTGTAGGCTCTACTGACCACACCAGGCAGACCTCCAGCCTCCTCTAGTGCCTAGTGTCAGCTGGGGTGTCTCAGGATAGCTAAGAGATGCTCACAGAGTTAACAGATAGAATGTGGGACCATAGGAAAATGATGCTCTTCTGAAGCTATAGCTGGAGGCCAGATGGGATCTCAAATGCATATGAACAGGCAATTTAATTAAGATGCTGATGATACAACGAGGACTTAGACAGAGAAGTCTTCACAGACCTCACAGCATTCCCAATGAAAGCAAAATGCTGTCTTTCCTCTGGCCAGAACCATATACAGAAAGAAGTATAAATATACACAAAATGGAGGGAAGATGTCTCACATGTTTTCTACCTGCCTTTCAACACAGACAGCATGGACCATGTAGGTTTAATACAATTCTGCTCACAAAGAATAGTTACAAAATCACCACTAGACAACCAGCTATACTACCAATATTTTGAAAATATAAGATGCTTTCTGGTAGGATTATAAGTTTTGCATTCTAGAAAATGCAGGATGAGTTGAAACCTAAATGGTCATCGCTGCGCCTGTACTGTCATAAACCCTTCTGTTGCAACGGAGGAGCGAAACAAAGACAAAGCCTATTCAACAAATATTTTTGCTTTGAATTCACAGGACTGACCTGTTGCTTTTCCCTTGACTGGAGGAAAGAGGGATTCACTGTTGAAGTGTCAGGCATCATTTCAACAGTGGTGAAAAAGTGAAGTGAGCTGTCTGCTGTGATCTGGTTGTTGACTTCCTGCTGGTTTCATGGGCAATTGGTCCACATCTATAAAGCAACAGTTTTCATGAGTGTCTTTGACACCATCACTAGACCATGTCGAGAACATCACTCTGGGTATGATCCGTGGTATATGGAAAACACCCTGCTTTTCAGCAGGAGATCTTCATGAGGAGTTCTGCACTACCGTGGAGATAAAATGCAACTGTGCTTTAACTTTGTCTCCTATTTGGAATATTGCACTTGTTATGCTATCCACAGCTTCCAGCTACGCCCATGCATCTGTCTGGGGCTGGAGGAGATGAACAGAGTTTTGATGAATTGTTACACTTGTGCACTTCTGGGCTCATAAGGCCACTTGCATTGCACAGCAGCCCCGAGGCCTGGGAAGTGTCTGGCTGAGGATATGGGAGACAGCGGTGGGCAAACAGATTGATCTTCTGCTTGCTTTATGAAATATTACAGTGCCTTTTCTCTCTTGTTTGTTTGTGTTTGGGGTTATTCTGTTGGTTTTTTTTTCCCTCCAGTAATCCCCTCCTCCTCAGTTCCTTGTGATAGGAATGAATTTGTTCCCTGAGTCAATAGACAGCTGGGTTCAATGGAAGTGATTAAAAGACCAGGACAATATCTAGATCTCAGGAGGAATAACTCTTTTGGTTTTTCACTTTTTGCTTTTGAAAGACGAAGTAAACTAGAGATTTAAAGCTTTCACATTTGAGAAAACATTTTGTTTCAAAGATTTTCAGACAACAAATAAACTAAACAGATGACGAAAGCCAACAAAAATCGGGAAAATATTGTCATAAACAGACATTTTCAAAATACATTTCCATCTGGCTGAAAGCTACTTTTGTTCTTTTTTCTAATCTTGTTTTGAATGAAATCACTTTCAGCAAAGCTCTCAGCAGATCTGGAGAGACCCTTCTGCTGTTAAGGCCTGACTGCTTAATTGCCGTTAGCCTTCTCTTTGTCAGGTAAAGCGAATCAGATGAGTTTGGTCAGGGAAAACTTTTTGCGCTGAGAAGGCCCGTTAAGCAGCAGGCAACATTTTTCAGCTGTACTGGGTTTACAGCCTGCAGCATCCTTATTTAGGCAGCAAAGAAAACCATTATCAGAAAAAGATACATTCCCAGCTTCAAGTTTTGAATGCTTGCACACAGCTGCTAGGATGCATAGAGGAGGGAAAACAACTCAGAGCACGTGCAAAGGAAGAATATATTAAGTTACAGTCAAGGGAATAAACCTGACAAAGGATTTTATGCCTGATTTTTTTCACAAAAGAAGACAACTTGCAAATGTAGAACTCTGGAAAGAGGAGATGGTAATGAACAAGGACGGTGCATTTCCCAATAGGTGATGAGTAAGCCGAGGGATAGCTGCAGGATGCCATGATGTACTCTGCTGTCACAAAGATTTTACACATAGTCTGGACAACCTGTTCAATAAATCAACATGCATCTATCCTTATTTTTTTTCCCAGGTACCTATCTGGAAACTCACAGCCACATTATAATGCATGCAGGGTGTTTGTTAACTTGGCATAGCCTTTTCATCATTTCCAATCCTATGCTATCTCTTGGGGATGAATCATCATTATGTAACATAGCACACATGGTACCATGTGATGATCCTTGTCCGTGCTGGGGAAAGAACAAAAAGAAACTGAAAAACCACAGAAGAGTATTAACGCAAAGGTACACGCATATCCTAGCAATCATGTACAGGTTAGACTGGCTAGTGAGTATGTTTTCTTCACTTCTCAAAAGCACTTATTGATTTCAGTGGGAAATGTTCTTGCCTAACCGATGCAGGCTCTGGTCTCTGGGGTAATTAATGAGAAAGTTTATTTTTCTTTTGTTGAATCAGATCTTGCTTTGAAAGGAAGAATTCTAGCTAACTTCAGTAGACAGAGCAGAGCCTTGCGTTAAGCTCTTGCTCATCCTTGTCTTACTTTCCTATGCACTGCACTTGTCCAGATCAGGACATGAAGCAAAGTGAATTCTTGACATCAAAAGGCTCAAGCAAAGCTGGAAAAGATCTGCTTGATGATCACAAAACCACAGAATCACAGAATCACAGAATCACAGAATGTTCGGGGTTGGAAGTGACCTCTGTGGGTCATCTAGTCCAACCCTCCTGCCGAAGCAGGGTCACCCAGAGCAGGCTGCACAGTACCTTATCTAGGTGAGTCTTGAATATCTCCAGAGAGGGAGACTCCACAGCCTCTCTGGGCAACCTCTTTCCAGTGCTCCATATGAATTTCATTTTCCGTAAATGAAAAGAAGGAGACAGGATATTGCATAGGAAGTTAATAGTTAAACAGAACAACACTTTTTTTTTAAAGTGGCTAAAGCATCATAACAGGAACTTGACCTATGCCTAGCCCAGATCACACACTGCGCTGGCAATGGAAAGCATCAAGGAAAAGATTAGCTGTCAGCAGAAGTTTCCATTATCACTACCTCCAAAACAAGCATCTCCACCATCCGCTTTAAATGTAGCCTGCAGTCAAAGTGTATTGAAATCACTATGACTGGGAGAGAAGGGGCAGGGTTTGTCACAGGAGCTCAGCAAGGGCTATGCCCGTCTATATGTGAATTGTCTGCTCACTTGGAAAGACAGATTCAGTCAGGCACCACGCGCCTCTTCCCATGAACCATGAGGCGAGTTCTGCTTCTAGGAGATAGTGTAACCTGCAGTGGAAACCACCAAGACTACCACTGCTACGGAAGCCATGGTGGCAGTAAAATTGTGCCTCAGAGTGTCATCCTGCCCAAGATAGAAGCATCACTGGAAGATGACAGCATTTGCACTGCAGGTGTGAAATAGCCTCAAATGCTATAAAACTGATTCTCGCAACTTTAGGAAGAAAACAAAGAATAAAGCCCCATCATGTCCTCCTGTCCTTAAAATTTAAACTTCCTCAAGGACTTTCAGAAAATTTGGTCTTTTCTGTAGACATTTAAGGATCTTTTCACAAGCAACAACTTTCCTCAGTCTTGCTGTTTAACATTTTGTTTTGCAGGTGGATCAACCACGCTGCTAACAAAGAACAGTATAAAATACTGTCAGAAAGGAAGAATTGGAAATGTCTAATATACATAATTTTTGAAAAATTAGCTTGATTTTCACCAAAATGCACTACAATATATGATAGTATGAAAACAGGAATAGGGCAGAAAAGCACTCTGATTCTCGGATTTACTAGGCCATCATGGGAGTACATAGGTATTTAGATCTATACTGCCTTAAGATTTATTTGGGAGATTGTCATTCTAATTTTTTCTGCAGTTTACAGTTAAAAATGTTTTCACGCAGACTCCTTCTCCTAACTGGTATATCAAAACATCACTATATATTAATACAAGGCATGGACTCTGATGGGAGTTTTATCTGTCAAGAATGTCATTCTCTGAGTCCACAACTCCCTCTGAATACAATAGGGAAAACGAGAGAAAAAGTAGCTGCCAAGTATTCACAACATACTTTCAGATAGCAGCTATAACACTTCAGTTTTCAAAGAATGATGGAATAGGGTATTGCAACATGTCCAAATCCTTCTACATTATAATGTCTCATATTTAAAAACCAAAAGAAAAAAACACAATATGCCATGTTTCAGTAGGTCACGTTCTATCAACATAACATGCTGACTTATGGAGCAAGAAAATAAGTTAACGTGTCAGGCACAGGGAGAATGAAGTAACGAGCCGCATGCTGGGATCCAAGTTAAAAGGAATGTGTTCAAATGCATTGGGCATGTATAATAAGATGACCAAACTGGATGCATAGTGCTTGTGCTCATCAATACTTTTAGGAAAAATTACTTCGAATTAAACACAATGCCCGGAAATGAGAGACAAAATAAATACGGAGCAATGCTCTGAGGTTGAAGGGGACTGTGTGTGGCAGAGCAGCATTTGCAGGGGCCTGACAGGCAGAAAGCGGGAGTTTACCCCAGCTGCTGGGAGAGAAGTAGTAATTTAACATCACTGATGCTCTAGAGGGGTTTTTAGAGGTTCAGTCAGGAATTACTGTACTTTGTCTTGAAGAAGTAATCTGAAGTATTCTGAATGATCTGAGCATGACTTCAGAGTACAATCATGAAAGATGAAATTAAAACCTTTTCATAACAGGTCTATAAATGATGAAATAGATTGATTTAAATTGATTTTTTATCTGATTTTTTTTTTTTCTGAAGATGGATTAAATCACACATTTTTTAGGAATTTGCCTAGCCTTGCCTTAAACATTCCAAATAACAGGGATTCCACCATGTTGTCTGATGACCAGATCCAATATACTGCAATGAGTGACGAGCGACATTCCTCAGGGGTCGATACTGGGACCAGAGCTGTTTAACATCTTTGTTGGCGACGTGGACAGTGGGTTTGAGTACATCCTCACCAGGTCTGCCAACAACACCAAGCTGTGTGGTGCAGTTGACACACTGGAGGGGAGGGATGCCATCCAGAGTTGCCCTGACAGGTTTGAGAGGTGGGCCTGTGCGAACCGCATGACGTTCAACAAGGCCAAGTGCAGGGTCAGGACAATCCCAAGCACAAATACAAGCTGGGCGGAGAATGGATTTGGTGCAGCCCTGTGAAGAAGGACTTGGGGATGCTGGCTGATGAGAAGATCGACATGACCCTGCAAACTCTGTTGGCAGCCCACCAGGCCAACCATGCCCTGGGCTGCATCCCCAGCAGCGTGGGCACAGGGTGAGGGAGGGGATTCTGCCCCTCTGCTCTGCTCTGGTGAGACCCCCCCAGGAGTCCTGTGTCCAGCTCTGGAGCCCTCAGCACAGGACAGACCTGGAGCTGGCGGACTGGGGCCAGAGGAGGCCCCAGCGATGATCTGAGGGCTGGAAACGCTCTGCTGTGAGGGAAGGCTGGGACAGCTGGGGCTGGTCAGCCTAGGGAAGAGAAGGCTGCAGGGAGACCTCATTGTGGCCTTCCAGTACCTGAAGGGGCCTACAAGAGAGCTAGAGAGGGACTTTTTACAAGGGCACGGAGTAGGAAGTCAAGGGGTAATGGCTTTAGACTAAAGAAGGGTAGATTTAAATTAAATACAAGAAATAAATTCTTCACTGTGAGTGTGGTGAGGCACTGGCCCAGGTTGCCCAGAGAAGCTGTGGATACCCTCTTCCTGGCAGCGTTCGAGGCCAGGTTGGACGGGGCTTTGAGCAACCTGGTCTGGTGGAAGGTGTTCCTGTCCATGGCAGGGGGGTTGGAACTGGATGATCTATACAGTCCCTTCCAGCACAAACCAGCCTGTCATTCTATAACTGCCACTAGCAGAAAACAGGATGTAATTTCAAGTTTGAATTTCTTTTAATTTTAGCTCTTGGACATTTTTATACTTGTGTCTGGAAAAATAAAATACCAACTTCTGCCCAGTCCCCTGCTATACAATTTTCCCATGTGTCAACTGCTATGTACAGTGCTCAGATGACACGGAGCCTTATTTTTTCCCCAAATACTAATTGATACTACTAGCCTTCCATCTGCAGGAACACTTTTTTTCTTACTCATTTTACCTCAAGTAATCACAAGAAATTTAGTAGCCTTTATACCAACGCTGAGTAAGAAACAGAGAATAATGACAGGTTTTTTGAATGAGTACATTTCTTAAGGAAAAAAACCAACCAAAACAACAAAATGCAGTTCCAGAGGGATGTGAGTTATTTCCGGTGTGGTCAAAATCAATATAAATCTTTTCAGCCAAAAGAGCTGAAAGAACATTTGGAAATATCTAATATTTTGTGTTGATATTTCTGAAGAAAAGATTGTCATTTTTGTTTCCAAGTGCCATTTTTTCTGGACATTTGAAAAACTTTTGCTATTCATATAATTATAACACAATGACAATATTACTTATTTCTGCTGGTATTTCCCTTCTGGTATTTTCTGAGACCACATTAGTTTGAATATCATACCAATAATCCCACACTGAGATAGTCATCGCTTTGTATTTTCTACTGTTGAGAATAATTTTCATTTGCTTTTATTCTTCACTGCAGTGTCTTCTATCTTATAAATTTGGTCCATAGCTTCTGTTGATGGGTATTGTATATTTAGGTTGGTTTATGAACTTGCCCTATTAGATTTTGAACCTTTGATTAGTCAATTCCAAACATTCCTCACTGCACTCATTATTGGTCATCTAAAAAACCATTGTGGCATCTTCAGATTTTACTGGCAAAGATTTATCTCATAGATACAAATTCTGAAGAGAGCTGGACTAAGACCATAATCCCTTGGAGACTGCATTAGCAGCAACTCAAGTCATTGATTTCTCCCCATTAAGAACTCTGTTTCAAGATCTGTCTGACAGGGAGTTTTAATGTGTGCCCTGTTAATTCCATATAATTTAGGGTTTTTTTAATCTAAATGTCATGTGGCACTAAATCAAATTCATTGGAGAAATCCAAGTATATTATGTCAAGAGCATTGTCTTTATGAACCAGACCTGTAATGTTGTCAAAAAAAATATGACAAATTTGTTTGACAAGACCTACTTTCCATGCAAACATGTTGACTAGCATTAATTATATTTTTAGCCTCTAATTCTTTGTTGACAGAGTCCTGAATTAACTGTTCCACTAGTTTGGCCAGACCGACATCTGACTAACCAGTTTACTGAGTCATCTCTTCTGCTCTGTTCAAATGCTGTGATTTTACTGGCAGTCATCCAATCTTCAGGAAATCTCCTTAACTTTCAAAAAACTTGTTAAAATCTGGTTTAGAGGACAGTCAGCTCATTCCTTTTAGATACCCAGACGTCAGATATATGTGGCTGATTATTTAACAGTGGCTCATGTTTTCCTCTAAAACAGAAGGCCATCACTCTCTTTATTCACTGCTTTATTGATCCACTGCTTTATCAATTCACTTCTTTATCTCAGAGGATACCTCTTCTGCTTCACATTACTCACAGGACAGAACTACATGTTTTAATAGGTGTTTTTGTACTTAAAACATTTTTAACATATCCTAGAAGACAATTTCTGACATCACTGTATGCACATTTAATAACGAATGGCAACGACTGAGGGGTTTTTGTCCCTCATACATTATATAATTGCATTTTTATACATCTTCTCATATGTTAACCTCTCTACTCTATGTAGATTTTTTTCTCAGATTCCCTATCACTTCTTTACCATCTCCTTTTGGCACATATCACAAACTAAAGTTCCAGAAGTCACCTGATTATGAAAAATATTTCTCAAAACAGATTACATTCATCTGTTCATCAGCATAGTAGGTAAAAGGTTTCTTTCACTTACCTTCTGGTTTGCAGCTCTAGCTGTTAAGCAGTATTGCATCTTCATCAAATCTGAACAATTAGATTGGAAGTGGATGTGCACTTCTTTACTCATAAAGGAAACGCAGCTTCCTCAAGCAGTGGTCCCCAGTTTGCACAGTGTTTCAGCACCACATGGTTATTATTCAAAAACCCCTGCACCCTATGTCTGTCCATAACAGAGCAGAGAATTGAGCTTACATGTTCAATTTTGTCAACCACTTCACCAGCTGTTCTCAGTGAAGTTTTCTAATCCTCTCTTGAAAAGCACTCCAAGAACTTGTATTTCACCATTGTTGTTAATATGGCTACTGTACTAGGGAACAAAAAAATAACGAAAATTATATTTTGGGGGGGCGTAAGGAGACACAAAACCTAATGCCATCATGGTCGCAGCTCACATACTCAAGAGGAAAGTGTTGTCAAGGGCCAATGTGCACATTATTGTTAAAGTTCCTGAGGAAGGGGAGGATCTGGCCCTACTCTAGTATTTTGCAAACAAACCAATATGCTGAAGTTTGTATGGCTAATTATGAAAAAATGTGTTTACTATTTCTGTACAATTAATTCTAGACAGAAAAGGAGCCCTTCAAAGAGAAAAATTAGTAAGTCCAGTCTCTGTGAGCTTTAGTGAGTCAGGGTACAACAGATTATGGAAAAACACAAAGAGTGATACAGGCCTTTTTTACTTTCTGATTCTGATCCTGAGACAATACCCACGGAACAATCACAGGTCTCATACTCCCTGGACTTGAAAATGTTTTGCTCCTACTTGCTTATAAGGAGTCATGTATGATTGTGTCTTTGAGAAACTGTCCCTCCTTTTTTCTACCTAACACACTGCACTCTTTTCGACTTTATCTATGGAGACTAAAAATTAAAAAGCAGGAAAATCTAGGTCCAGCTTGAGATGATGGATACAATACATTATCTAAATAATGAAATTGTACTCCGTGATATTATGAACCACAGTGAGCTTACAGAGTGTTAGTTGTTTGCAACACGGTGAAGAAGTGAGCCCTGAGATGCTAAAGACCTGTGGGGTCAGATGGACAACTTGTTTGACATGACAGAAACCAAAACACATAAAGCGAAGAGGTCTCTGGACAAGTCAACACATATGCATCTTGAAAGGGATGGACCAAATCTTGGAAACTTGAATCTTAACCCAAGCCTTGAGTACAAAGGAACTGATTCTCTTTCAGCATTCTGCAAAAATAATTATGAATCCAACCATTTTGCAAAGTTTGAAACTTTTCATACTCATGATCAATGAAGTGTCAGTTTTATCTTCTGTCCTCTTGCAAAGATCTGTCCAGGATGTACACTTATAATGAATATAGGAATAGTAAATCTACTCTATAAAACACATACTGACTAGCAGTTCAAGACTGCCTTCGACAACCTTTATATTGCTTTTTACAATGGTGCTGTAGCTTTAAAAGAAGTGCCCAAAGCTTGATTAGAGAGAATGAAGGTGAGAAATATGTTCCTACATTCCTCAAATTTTCATTCTCCTTTTCCTATGGTTATGAGCAAACTCCTCTCCAGCCCATTTCTGTAGATAACGTCTATCTATTCTTTAGTTCCTCTTTCCAAGCATACATCTTCAGGGCCAAGTCAAGCTTCTGTACATGACAATTGCTAAAGAAATATTGTTACCCTCCCATCTTCCAGCATTTTTGCCACATTCCTCTTGGTTTTTCTACTTTCAATATCTAAAGTGCAGCACTGGTTCAGTGCTCTCGAAGAAGTCCTTGTTACATTACTAGACGCATTATTCCTTAGAAGAAAAAAGGGAAAAAAAATCATATTTCAATTTATGAATCATTCTTATCTTTACTCTTCACCTTTAGTTCTCTTTGTGCTCTCTCCTCTTATGGTCTTCCAAACAATTTCTGGGCAAATACAATGTCACTAAGTTGCAGCATTTTATTTTGCTATTACTTTTATCAATATTTTTACTTCTGCCGTCTTTAGGCAGTGCAATCTCACTTTTTTGGCACCCAGAAACCTCATTTTGTTCTCCAGAAACCTATTTTTCCTTTTTTCTCACCCAGTGCAGAGCTGCTGATTGATTGATTGATTTTAATTTTTCCATATGTCATTACCTTGGCTCAAATGCATTTCTGAACTAAGGTGCATTTGCTCTTACCAGAGGTGCAGCGTTTTCTTTGGTTTCCTCAAAAGCTGTATCATAGAAATGAAACCAAAGGACACCATTCACAAGCAACTCGTTTGTCTACATAAGAAATGAGTGTCAGGGATGCTTGTAGAATTAAATAGTAGAGTGGCATTATAATGTGCGCCAAAGAAGGCAAAGAACTGTTGATGGATAAAGGATCAAATACTTCTTTCTAATCACTCTGTCCCAAATCAGTTATGAACATGCTATATGTCACTGCTTGTGGCAGGGGAAGAAGATCAGTTCTCTCTGATCAACGAAAATCACAAACTTACAAACGTCTATTCTTCTAAACAAATCAACATCAATTGAAATTGATACCGTCATACACAGTTGTATATCTGTAATTTTACATGTTACTGAACCTGAGCTGTGCCCATGCACGCAGCTGCAAAGGTAAAATGCAGCTGGACCTTTTAGAAATGGACCTTACCAACCTACTAATATAGACCAGACCTACTAGGCAAGGAGGATAAATATTGTCAGACGCATATTAAAATACATGGAGATGTGAAGGGTATGAATCAAGACAAGAGGCTGGGGCAAACATACTTCACAGTCTGTGTGGGCAGTAACCTCAGATCACAGCACCTGAGAAACATCTGTAACAAGTAGCTGCGCTGCAGTGGCCCTTCCAGATATAAAATATGCAAGCTGACTTCCCTGAGGGGGATGCGTACACCAAAACAATGAGAGACCAGTTACCCAGAGCAGTCACACAGACAAGATAGAACAGCTGGGCAGATCTTCAGTAGTATTCTGCATTCTCATAGCATTTTTCCTCTTCGGAGAGAGCTCCTAAATGTTAACCAGAACCACATGGCTGGCAAGTCACAGCTATGTGAGCCACAGGAACCCCGACAAAAGCACCACCACCTCTGTCATATTCCCTGCAGCACGATAAGGTTTCTCAGCGTGGCCTGAAACTATGTTGACTCCAGACTGAGTCCTCACAAGGAGCTTGCAAGAGGCGGGATAAGGGTGCATTACACAATGATTATAATCTGATGTTTCTGAGCAGTTTTCTGCTACTATACAAAGTCAGAGGCAGATTTTAAGTCTGGTACGTCTATTCCAAAAGTTAGAACCTACTTACGGCATTTGTGAAACACACGTGGCTGCCCTCAGAGCGACACAACTCTGAGCAGTACAAGCAGTTTTTCTGTCTACCTTTATGCCAACATAGCATTTTCTGAAGTCAGATACAATACAGACCTAAAACATAGAACTAGGTGGTGTTTTGCCCTCCGGCATTACAGCTGCTGACTCTGGTCTCTGAGAGTGCTTAGATACCATGAAGACAGCAAATATCCATAAATCTACGTAGACTAATGTTATTCATAAATACTCCAAAACCGAGTGCTGTGGAGCTCCTAGTGAACGTTGGTCTCACACCTGTATGACACAGAGCACTACTCCCCAAAAAGTGTATTGGAAGTTCAGTTGGAAGGAAGGACAATACAGCGATCCCTGTTTTACACAGGAAATTGAGGCACAAAGCAGCTAACAAAGAGAAAGTCAACTGTAAGAGGACTTCCAAATGTCTTTGGTGGTCCACACTAAACTGATATGCCTACGATTCTTATTAAAATTTGTGGTAGGAAAGTGAGCCTCCCAAGCCCCTGGTGGGGAGGGAAATGCTAGTGCCAGGACATGGAAGTGGGGCATTGTAATTGATTTTCCCATTTTTCATCCCTATTTCTCACCTGATCCAAGTATACATTTTAACACTTTTTTGGCATTTTTATGTGGGGGAAGGAATTGAGAATGCTGGAAGAGCAAAGCAAGAGGACAAAATAAATTAAATGGTGAGCATGGACTGATTCTTTGTTTAAATCTTAGGCCTCTGTTCATCTTTGATGAAAGCTGATTTTGTAATGTGCAAAATTATTGCCTCAGAATTTTACTAGATTTCTAGTGCATTTTATCATATTTTCCTTGATTTAAACAAACGCTTTCTCCAAGTGCCAGCTTTCAGACTGATACAATGCTCAGAAGAGTAGGAAGATGGAAAACTACCTTGAAAATTACCTTGGCTAATAGCTTGTGGTAAGGTGCCTCAAATGTATATCTTAGTTTAATATGTATTTTCCTACAATGTGTTGTAAAGTGCTTTGGGACATGCATATAAGATTTAATGTATATTATTGCTACCATTAGCATAGGTGAAGACCACTTAGGTATGGAACATGATGTATACATATACGCCTGTGTGCATGTAAAGCTGTATGACTACCATAACACATAATGCATGTAGTAAAGCTGAGTCTGGAACTCAGCAGACTTCAGCTCAGTGTCTGGGGTCAGTGCAATCCATCAGTTCCTCTGCAAATGCATGGGAGAGGAGGGTGGTGAGGTGACAGTTGTGCTAGCGATGCTGTGGCAGGAATTTCCTTATATATGTGTGCAGGTATACATGTCTGCATATGGCTGAAACCACAAGTATTTGAAATGTTCTTAGAGGAAGACAGTCTCAAACCTTCAGAATGTCTGTCATGGAAATGAATTGTCTGTGTGGTAACCCACCATGTGCCACCACTGCAGAAGGCAAGTCTCTGACCTTGAAGAAAGAGGTAGTTCCTACAGTACCCCTAGATAAGAAGCAATCAGTAAAAATGGCTTGGCTAAGAAACGTAAAGCGTAGGTGTTTGAAGATAACAGGTCTCTCTAAATCGATGGTTGGGCCAAGCAGGCTGGCAAATTAAAGATCAACATTGAACATCCTGAAGCTTCGCAGCTGTGCGCTCTCGGCACAGTTCTCATTTCGTCTGGATTTCTACCCAGAAGAGCCCCTGACGGTGGAGTTACTCCTGATTTACACTGTCAGGTGCTTGCAGTATCTCTCCTGTAAGTGACAAAGCCGTCAGCGAAGCCTTGCCCAGTGCTATTTCCAGATGAGGCTAGAGAGAACTTTGTGCTAATAAGACAGGTAGCTGAGTTTTAAACCCTTTCCCTGAAGAAAGCATCTAGGGAAAAATGTGGCCTCTTTTGTTTAAAAAAAAACCCAAACAAGATTAAAAGAAGATAATCAAGGCTTTTGTATCTAGTCTGTGTGAGAGTGGTGAGAGAGAGCGGGCTGTGCAAGGGGAGACCATTTGCTCAAATCGGATAGCATTACTAACACATAACGACTCTTCCAGCAAGGCACTGCACAGCTGGAATTAATCTGAGAGAATGTGTGTTGCTGCATAGACGAGCGCAGAAAACTTTCCCCGTGTGAAGGCAGCGTGAAGCCCTGCCCTGTGGCTTGGAAGCACTTCATCAGGCTCTGACAGCACAGACATCTTCTTTAGACCATTTGTTTGAGGGGGGGAAATGCACTCCACCCTGCTCAAATGAACAGTCAGGAGGGATTTTTTGTTTTATTTTATGATATTTCACAGATCACAACTCTTTCTCCCCTCCCTGATTTTTTTTTTTTTTCTTAATTACTCGGTTAGTTTTGTTGTTCTCTTGCCTTACTGCTTCGGCTCCGAACCTAACTGAAAAACTGCCATGGCTTATTTACACTGAACAGCTATTCAGGCCAGAAGCAGCTGCTCCATTTAGCCAAGCACCGCTGTCTTACCCAGTTTCTCTGCTTGTCATAATAAGGTGCTTTCTTTTAAATGCAGGCTCTGAGGAGGTAGCATTGAAATGTATGCAGCAGATGATGGTGCTCTCTGAAACGGGGTTTTGAAAACTCAGTGAGCTGGGGGTCATTATTAGTAAATGATTGCCCAGTGAAAGACAAGTCTATCCAGAACTGCAGTACAGCCACAGCTGATTTTAAGCAGACTCGTGTGTATGTGTGGGTCCTTGTCTCCATGCTCCAATCTGGACCCAGGAGGTTTCTGATTTGCATCAGGAAGCGATTTACCCCTAAGATTTCAGCTTGCCAGAGTGACCTAGTCTCCCTTAGTCATGTAGCAGAGCTCCCTGCCTACACAAATGTACCTGTACGGAATCAAGAGAAATAAGAAAAAATGCTTTGAAAGGGAAATAATGTGGTTTTAGTGCACAAAATGAGACAAAAAAGCACTTTCGCAGGGAAAAAAATATGACTTTGAGGGGAAAGTTTTGTCCTGGTTTTGAGTGAAAGCAAAAATAGACATGCTCATACACACACACATGGAGCTTTAGCTTGTGAACATTGATTTGATGTTCATTTCACCCCTAATTATCCTCCTAATAGCTACCGAAAGTCTCACATAGTCACCAAATTGAAAATAAGTTCCTGTGCACCACTTCCAATTACTGCAGGAATTATGGCTTTATTGCCATTATTTACTTTCCCCAGCTATAATGTATGCCTGGCCTTGAATTACCCTGCTGTAGGAGCCAGTAACTCCAGCATGTTTTGTAAAATGATTTTCTTGTTTTTCACTTCTCTCCAGCTCTTCTTTCCATCCTGACTCCCCAGCTTCACCCACTAAGTATTGGTCCTACATTTAACGTCACTCCTCCTCTGACTTCCACTTTGAGAAACATTTTTTCCTTATCTATGTAGAATTTTCTACCTTTTCTTCTAGATTTTTTTTCCCCCAAGATCTTGGCCTAATTCCTTGGTCCTTAGAGGGCTGGCCAAAGATTTCCCAAGTCTCAGGAGATTCTCTCAGGTAGTCTATATCCAGCATAGATACCTCTATAAAAACCTACTCCCATTTGTCTGGATTGGGACTGTGCCAGTGCTATCACAGATGGAAAAGGGCTGCTGGACAAGCCAGAGGTTGTCTGTAGGAGCCAGCAGAAGGTCACTGCCGCTGACCTCCACCAGCTCACCATGCACTTTAGTGAGATAAATGAGCTGAACCCTGTAACTGATGTTTGGCCTAATGCACAATTTGTGTTGAACACATGCCTTCCAGAAAAGCATCCAGTTGTGATCTACAGTCGAAGAGCTGGTGGAGTCAGTGCTTTATTTGTTACTTTGACTTTCCTGGCTGAAAAAACAGAAAATACACAAGCAAATGAGAGTTCAAAAGAAAAAAAAGAACACACCAACTCTGTGTCTAATTTCTCATTTGAATTTGTCTGCCATCATCTTCCAGGCTTGTTAAACCTTACTTATTGATTTTTAAGAGTTTTGGTATTTCTTCCTCTGAAGGTAGAGAATTAACTCTCAGTACAATTTTCTCTGAAATAAGCAGAATGTATTCCCAAAGAGTCTGACTAGAAGGCATTTTTTCCAGCTCTCAAATACTTGTGTGATTTTCTTCTGCAACTGCAGCTTTTCAACATGCAATTTTTCACTATAAAATGTAGAGGTCTGATCTGAATACAGGATTCCAGTTTCTCTGTATAGACACATAAATCATGAGCTAATGGGCAAGAAAGCAGACCTATATTTCCTTTCCGACCAAGGTAATCCACTCCTGCACAGGCCATTTTTGTCCAAAACTTATTCGCCCCTTTCCTAAGAGCTATCTCATGCCCTGTTTGATGGCTTCTGTATCTCTCATCCGTTGACAATAAACCCAGGATTCAGCCTGTCTCACCTTTGGGCTGCAAACCAAGGTTTGTTACCTCTTCAATAACAAGGGATAGACACAGTTAAAAGGCCATTCTGCGTTTAATGGGTACCCACTTCTTTCTCCACTGATTACAAAAGAAGTTTTAAATAACAATCTTTCCCCTGAGTGTACCGATTAGATGTGTATCATATAGCAGATTTTTCCTTCTGGTCTAAATGTGTTTCTGGGCTGATCAGCTAACCCTGGTTCCTCACACTGTTGGTAAGAACAGTGTCAAACAATGAGGATTGCAATGTCAAACACATTTTTCTTACCCATGAGAGGCTTAAGGAGAACAAGCTGATTACAGCTTTGCTTCAAAAGACCTTACTTTTCACAGAAGACAGCCACTACCAGGTATGCAATTCGTGTGTGCGGTCTTATTGCAGTGTAGACATACATGTAAAGGAGTCTCTGTGCTGGTTATTGCAGGACAGGGAGACTGCGGGAAATGATGTATGCATGACTAGATGGCCACACGGCCTCTCTAGGAGAGAACTGCTGCTGTATATTTCCCTGCATGTATTGCTTTTGAGTAATGGTTCTCTACTCATAAATGCCCAAAGGGTTTTGAAGGCCATGGGATGGAGAGGAAGGATTAATAACAGTAATTCATAAAGGCTATGTTTGCATGTCATTGGTGGTCAGAAATCTCCAAATGATAACTAAAGTCTCTAAAAGGGAACTGAAATAGGGAGATTTAAAAGGACTTTAGCCAAAAGTTTATCACAGGCTTAAGGGCTTGTGGGATTTCACTGCCTGAAGCATGCTCACAAGTTCTAGAAATTTTTTCAGCAATACAGATCACCAGTCATTTCTGGAAGTCCCATGCTGATCTCTTCTTGCCCATAAATAGCACATCATATCACCACACCTACTGATTCTCTTGGGAAGATGAGACTGACTGACTTTCAGAGATGCCTGGAGATTTCTTTTTGTGCTTTTTCATGTCAGTAGGGTTGGGCTACATGACCACTAAAAGTGCCTTCCAACCCAAAGCATTCTGTGATTCCATGATTCTAACTAGGAGTTAATAACAATGCATGCAATAATAGAAATCAGTGAGTCAAGAAAAATGATATGGTTTAGAACTGCAAAAGGAGAACTTCATCAGAGGTTTTATAGAGGTTGTACTACTTGTTCTCTGTGTTCAGAGCTGACTACTTTGATGATACTTCCCCATCAGTTCACAGTCAGTAATCCCTTCCCTTGGCTTATACATTCATTGCTAGGGTAACTTTGCTGCAGGTACAGCAGTTTCTCTGGATTTACCATAGATATATTTTAGAAAACCGGGTTTTGCTTCACCTCTGTATTGTGTTGTTTGTTTCTTGGAGACTGGGGTTTAGTACTCTAATGGTACTGTGCTTAGATAAAGCATTATGCATGTGCTTTGAGATTATCCACACAACCACCAATTAGAAATCCAAGCCACTCTCTACAAACACACATCTGTTTGCAAAGGTTTCTTTCCTTCACGCTCCTTCCCTGACATCCTCCTCCCATCAGCTGGTACATCCCCAAAGCAAAGAAAGTTTACTTTGTGGAAAACATATTGATTTAATTTCTTACCTGTGAAATCAAAACTTGTAATGAATCAGTTTGCAAGCAGTGCTCTCTGACAAACAAATCCCTGCCAAACATAAGATTCAGCCAGAAATCAAAATTCTCAGTGTCACTGTTTACTAAGAAATATCATCAGATCATTTTTATTCCCAAAAGATTTTATAAGACCTCGGTTTGATTTCTGTTTAATAAAAATAAGATGGTGAAGAGCAGGGGAAAATAATTCAAATATCCTAATGCAGTTTGGGTTTACTGCCTTTGAATGGGTTTGATTTCATACTATGGATTTCCATCTTTGCCCTTCTCTTGATACAATACATTAGGAAAGCACTAATTAGCAATTTAGCCATACTGTTAAGCATATATTTAACACGCAAGTGGACAAATAATTTTTTGTCAACTAGTTTTAAAGAAGACTTTTAAATAATTAAATATCATCAGTTTGTCCCAGCCACATTCAATGGAAGTACTTTTTTTTTTTTTCAGTTCATGGATTTGGAGCCACCTGTCCTTTCAGTAGGGTACTAAATACAAGCAATAATTCCCAGAAATTAGCTGCTCAGCCTCTCCAGTAGTGTGAGCTCTCTCCACTATGTCAGGATAGACACGCAAACATGGAGTGTGCACATAGCTAACTTGGAGGGAACAAGTAGCTGTAACATGAATCCAGTCAATCGGAGACAACAAGGATCTCACGGACTTCAGATCCTTTAAGGACTACTTCTGCTATGGCTGTCATAAGCAATGCAAGAGATATAGCCATGGTTTAGTGGCTAGACTAAGGGTTTCTATCACAGAATCACAGAATCACAGAATCACAGAATCACAGAATCATAGAATGTTAGGGGTTGGAAGGGACCTCTGAGGATCATCTAGTCCAACCCCCCCTAACAAAGCAGGGTCACTCAGAGCAGGCTGCACAGGACCACGTCCAGGCAGGTCTTGAATATCTCCAGAGAAGGAGACTCCACAACCTCCCTGGACAGCCTGTGCCAGGGCTCCATCACCCTCAGAGTGAAGAAGTTCTTCCTCGTGTTCACACAAAACTTCCTCTGCTTCAGTTTGTGCCCGTTGCCCCTTGTCCACTGTAAAGAGTCTGGCCCCGTCCTCCTGACACCCACACTTGAGATACGTATAAGCATTTACAAGGTCTCCTCTCAGCCTTCTCTTCTTCAGGCTGAACAAGCACAGCTCCCTCAGCCTTTCCTCCTAGGAGAGATGCTCCAGTCCCCTTATCATCCTCACAGCCCTGCGCTGGACTCTCTCCAGTAGCTCCTCATCTTTCTTGAAGTGAGGAGCCCAGAAATGGACTCCGTACTGCAGACGGGGCCTCACGAGAGCAGTGTAGAGGGGAAGGAGAACCTCCCTCAACCTGCTGGCCACACTGCTCTTAATGCACCCCGTCATCCCATTGGCCTTCTTGGCAGCCAGGGCACACTGCTGGCTCATGGTCAACTTGTCATCCACCAGCACTCCCAGGTCCTTCTCTGCAGAGCTGCTCTCCAGCAGGTCAGCCCCAAGCCTGTACTGGTGCATGGAGTTGTTCCTTCCCAGGTGCAGGACCCTGCACTTACCCATGTTGAACTTTATCAGGTTCCTCTGCACCCAACACTCCAGCCTGTTCAGGTGTCACTGAATGGCAGCACATCCGTTTCTTCCGCCTTCTGTATCCACCACTCCTCCCAGTTTGGTGTCATCAGCAAAGTTGCTGAGGGTACACTCTAACTCTTCATCCAGATCATTGATGAATAAGCTCAATAAGATTGGGCCAAGTACTGACCCCTGACGGACACCACTAGTTACAGGCCTCAAACTAAACTCAGCACTGCTGATGACAACCCTCTGAGCTCTGCAATTCAGCCAGTTCTCAATTCACCTCACCGACCACTCATCCAGCCCACACTTCCTGAGCTTCCCTAGGAGGATGTTATGGGAGACAGTGTCGAAAGCCTTGCTGAAGTCGAGGTAGACAACATCCACT
>Ga0065711_1034840_pt1 | contig 23166 bp, 15 predicted proteins | sample Hoacrofraction12_FD_59098 | JGI IMG/M metagenome (GOLD analysis project Ga0065711, IMG submission 59098) | Hoatzin crop microbial communities from Cojedes, Venezuela - Epithelial fraction 12 v2 (version 2) | ecosystem: Host-associated > Birds > Digestive system > Esophagus > Crop | place...
CCTCGGCCGAGCCTCGCGCCCCGGCGGCGTTTGCCTGCAGCCCCCGTGTGCGGGCGTGGGGTGCGCGGAGGTCCCGGTGGGAACCCCGAGGTGCCCCCCGCGGGGCCGGGCCGGGTCGCCCCTGGGGGGCCCGCGGCGCCGAGGCGCGCTGGAGGACTGATGCGGCGGGCTGGACCGCGGTGAGCGGTCCCTGCGTGGGCGTGGGATCCCGGTGCTGCGGGTCCCGCGAGTCCCGCTCTTCCTGCCGGCTTGGCTCTGCGGGCGAGGCTTGGCCGTGGGCCGCCGGAGACGGTTGGACCCGGCCGGGCGGGCGGTGGGTCTGGGCTCGGGTGGGGGCCGGAGCCCCGTCCCGCCGCGCTCGGCCGCGCAGCCCTTGGGCGGCCTCGTGCCACACCGTCCCGCCGCTCGGCCCGGAGGCTTCGGCTCGGCGCCCCTCGGAAATGGCGTTTTCAGCGCTATCGGGGGTTCTCGGCTGGGCCACCGACGCTCGGGCAGGACAGAGGCCGCCCGCGAAGGCTGCTTGCGGGGCTGCTGTTCCCCTCCGCGGGGCGGGTCGCTGGAAAGCACCGGGGGCTCGTTTCAGAGTTGTCAATGGACCTGTCTTTAACTGGTTCCACGTTTCCGAGTTAAACCTATCCAGGAACTTTCAAGTAAATGCGAAATCAGAATTTCTTAAATAAATAAGGGGTTTAAAGGAAAAGCACGTAGACATTGTAGCTCTGGAAGTACTTTGGAAGGAGCCTGAGTTTTACCTTGTTCCGGCAATTACTCTGCAAATGAACATATTTATCTTTTTTAATTTAGATTTGCTGTGGTGTCTTCAAAAATTAATGCTGTTAAAATAATACCTGGCATTTCCTCTGCCATTCCTCCCCAGCCTGGAACTATATTGGCGCATTGTCCTACTTTAGAGAGAGTTTTAAACTATCAAGGGACTGCTTTCAATCAGTACTGGTTGAACAGAGCAAGGTTTACTGGTCACGTTAAGCTTTGATCGTATTCTGGCTGTTGGCTGAATGAAAATGTCATTGTAAGGTTAGTTAGTAATGATAATAATAATAAAATAAGAAACCTATGAAAAGTAAACTTGTCCAAGGATATTTTCAATTAGGTATAGGACAGTGATTTGGAAGTGGTTTCCTGTGGCAGACTCAGGTGCCTGTTCTGTTTTTAAAAAAGCTCTAGGTACAGGAAAAGAGATAGCTGGCAGGCTAGGTGGAGAAATAACAGTGATCTTTCCTCTTTTTCAGGTGAAAAATTGGAGGAGTTTCTTCGCTCACTGAACAGCAGTAAACCTCTGTATTTGGGGCAGACTGGTCTGGGTAATATTGAAGAGCTTGGAAAACTCGGGCTGGAGCCTGGAGAGAATTTCTGCATGGGAGGGCCGGGAATGATCTTCAGCCGTGAGGTTCTCAGGAGAATGGTGCCACACATAGGTGAATGCCTTCGAGAAATGTACACCACTCATGAGGATGTGGAGGTGGGCAGGTGTGTCCGAAGGTTTGGAGGAACTCAGTGTGTTTGGTCCTATGAGGTGAGTGACAGTGTAAATTGCAATGTGTTGTTTGTTTATGGAGTTTGTCATCTTGCAACGTAAGTAGCTGTATCCTCAATCTTTTTCCACCATAATTATGTTTTAATGCGTGCATCAGAATGTAAACTGCAGACTGTAAGGAAAAAAGAGAGGAGAACATTCACGGCACGTTGCTGCAAGCGTATTTGTTTCACTTGTGTCTTTCAATTTTCATCGGTGACAATTACTGAAGCCATGTTGTAAGTATTGCTGTGCTATAAGTTGCTGAAGCATTACTTTGAGGGTTTCCGAATATAATCCTTGACAGGGTGCTGCTGTATTTGTCGTGTGCTGTTAAGGTTGGATCTTTTTAAGAACTTGTTTTTGGATAAGCATGTGGCATAGCTGTTTGTTCTACATCGCAGGATCTTGGAGTAAGTTGTGGTATTTGAAGAAGAATTTCTTGTATTTTCTTAACTACTGAGATGTGTTGTGATGGAGTTCATTACTGGCAAAAGCAGAAGTAGAGGTGGGGTTTGTTTTTTTTTTTCTTGTACAGGAATGGAATTTGTTACACTGCCTGTGTCTATTATACGCTTTTAGCAGTGTTTTTCTTGGTGTAAAACAGTGTTAAATGTATTAAGGACACATGCAGTGTAACAAATCTTCCTATGCTGAAGTCATTTTAGGAGCAAATCGCTTCACTCCATAGTAGCATTTTCTGAAGTAATGAAGATGTGTTGCAGTACGCAAAAAGTTTGTTTGCAATGCCATAACAAAAATCCAGGCCTGTTTCTCCGGAAATGTTGGGGTTAGTGGCAAGGCTATCTTTGTAGATAAAAATAGACTAAGTGTGCAACTGCCAGAAAGGGTAAAGGGTGATAGCTAACATGATGAATATGATTTTAGTTATTTTGACCAGTTCTTTAATATTAATACATGCTTGCCCTTGTGGCTCTCCCTCGTTAAGCAGGAAAAATCATTTAAATGGACCGCTGAAGGAGGTTATGTGCTATTGACAACAAAAAGACAGGAAAAATAATTAGTATTGTGGATAATTGTTTTTCTGAATGGATGAGGAAAGGTGGCCATGCTAAAAAATGGGTTTGGTAGGTTACTGTGCACGTAAACAGGTGAATGAAAGTAAATTTTGAATAGTTGATGCTAACTAGGTGGAAATCTTAGAGGTGGAAATCTTATCCTTTACTTCACAGTAGAAAGGTGCTTTTACAGACTATTTCAATAAATGTTGTAAATGCCGATGTAAAATAATTCACGCGTTGCACTCGTAGAGCGCGGAAAATGTTTCTTGTGCTGATGAATGTCGACGCAGGACTGGTGGTTCTTAATCAGACTTCCAAACCGCACGCTACGTTGGCAGCTTAATCTTACGCTCTGATGTGTTTGGACTGTGTCTGTACAAGGTTATTTTCAAACCCTTACGGGCATGTGGTGCCTGCTGCTCTGCATCAGATAGCAGAATTATGATTCTGCCTTGACAGTCGTATCTTGGAAGGGGTTTTGGTTTTGTTTTTCTGATTTGTCTTCGTGGGAAGAAATCTGAGGAAGGGAAGAAAACTGGTAATAGACGTTATCACTGTGGGTATAATTTATTTTGATGTTGAATGTCCGGAAAATTTTGCTCCAGGCACTGAGTGTAAATGAGATAGAGTGAAAAAATATGTTTACTTTCTTCAGTTTTGGAGAGTGAGTTATGTGACTGCTCAGAAGCTCAGCTTTTCGTGGTAGGATCGGGGCCTGAAAACATAAAGTTTTTGGAAAAAAGTGTGTGTTTATGGGATCTGGAATAGAGTGACACTAGTCTTGACTGTCAGTTGCCCTTGAAGGCCTAGGTCTGTATAATAAAGGAAGGAAAAAGAAAAAAAATGTGTTAGGTTTGCAATAGCAGCTGTTCATTTCTGACCAGTGTTTCTGTCTGCTAGAAGAACCTTTGACTGTTTCCAGTATAGGAGATGCTCCAGAAGATGCAGATTATGAAGACAAAGCTGATTAGAGTGATATCCCAGCATTAGATCCGTGTGGAAGGGATGGAGTGAAATAGGGTGTCAGGAGAGAGAGAAGTTGCGTTCATGCTTTGGCATGGTTTCTGTTGTGTAGCTGATTGTTTCAAACAGCCTGATACTGCATCTGAATAGATTGGCCTTTAGCAGGTTGGTAAATTAGTCAGTGACAAGGGTGACTTTTCTCCTAGGGCACTGAAACTCTCGCTGTGTGCCTTTTCGTTCCTGCTTTAGATCAGCAACGCTCTTTTTGTGCTAGGAGGAGAACTACTCTGTCGCGTACACGTGAGCAAAACCTAAGATGGGAGCCAGGATTTTCTGCCTAGCCAGTTGCGTTTTTGTCCTGAAGTCCACTTGTTGTATCTAAGTATTAGACCAAGTCCTGTTGGGCTGCAGAATTTTTATGAACTTTGTTGCTTTTGGGAAGATGCATTATTTGTATTTAGTTTGTGTTGCTGAAGACTAACATAAACTGGAAACAATTCCCTTAAAGTTCTTAGAAGGAGAAGAAGCTCTAGAAGAGTCGAATCACTGTTGTATCATTTTTACCAGATTTCTTAGAAAAGAACTGGAACAGAAAGTCTCTTTTTGGTAAGGATGAAAGAAATCAAGCAGTTTAAGAGAAAACCTGAAACGCTTGATCTTTGCTGGGTAACTCAACTGGTATAGGTAAGAGGGGTTGCCTGTCAGGGTTTATTCTTGCTGGCTTTTAGAGTTATCTAGTAAACTGTGCCCTAGCTTGTATGTGTAATGTGTTTGCTGGCAAGGAGAGGATTACACCCTGACTTTTTTGGAGGGACACACAAATATTTATTTTTTTTTTGTCAGAATGAATAAGGACAGAAGAGGTGTACAAGCCTGTAATGAGCCACTCTTATTCTTGGGGCTTTCTAGAGTTTAATTCTTGTTCTGCCAGATTTGAAGCCAGGGCTAAATGCTGGGTCTCTCACATAGCAGATGACTTACAGCTGAGGTGATGAGTCTTTCTCTGTCTCTGGTGACAGAGCTCCTCCACTCTGAATGAAGAATTAGTCATCAGGTTGCTGAGAGAGTGAATTGAATAACAGGGTTTTTAGGGCACTTGTGCAGAATGGAGGAGACAAAAACCTGCCCATGGGCTGCAATTTGACAGTTCCTCTAAGCTGACATAAATACGGGCTTTCACTAAAGCGCGGTTGCTCCTTACGGTTGCCTTCTGCAGGACTTGTGCAGCCCTGTGGTGGCATGGAACAGGGGCGGGATCCGCTTGAAACCCAAACCTGACCAGAAGTGCTTTCTTCAGCTGAATCGGTACTTGCCGCGAAGCTTTGCTGAGCGTGAGCCTCAGGAGAAAGACGAGGTGGTCATGTTCAGCCAGGAGTGAAGGGGCAGAAGAGTGTCAACCTGCCCTTCCTGGCAGCTGCTTACATTTGAGTTGGCTGGAAGCAGCAGTTGAACCCCAGCCTGAATCTAGGATGTTTCCTTGCTACGTGAGGAGGTATCTGCTAGAAGCGTTGTATTTTTGCTGGATCATTTTCTTTCTACAGAAGATCCATCCTTGTTCTGATACAGTTTTCAACGATTGCTTCATTTATCCTCCAGTGTTGATGATGCTGTAATGATTAAGGTGTAATAAACCTGTAAAACTGGCCTAAAATATCTCTGTAAAAAGCCTCTTTGCTTTTGATAGGTGTTAGTGACTTCTCCTTCCCCAAATCAGTAACAGTAAAGATTAAAAAGGGCCTTTTGCTTTTGTGCTTTCAGAATCCATGTTTCAACCTAGCACTCTCTCTTCCCCTAATTTTCAAGCCTTGAAGTGTTTTTCTTTAAATGATAGAAGAGATTAGTTTGATTTTAGTGGCCATACTTGTTTTACTCTTTGGAAGCAAAAGTGTAATTAAACTGAGATGCTGTGGTGTTCCTTACTTTGCTGTTTAGGGGGGACTTGACTGCAGAGGACCGTTTGGAGAAAAAGGCAGATTGCTTTATGCTACCCCCCCTCTTTTTTTGAAATTATGTTTGTGGTTTCAGAAGACCATTTTGTAATTTATAACCGAAGTTTATGACAGATCAAGTAGTGTAGTTCCACAAAAGGACAAAATAAAATGCAACACATGAATTAAGTGGCTGTAACAGTTCAAGCAGAAATCAGTCATTGTCAGGGTATGAATATTGACTATCAGAGAAAGTTTTTCTTCAGGAAATTAAAAATGACAAATGCGGTGTAAAAAGATTTAGACTATTTGTCAGTGTGTTTGGGACATTCATTCTAATGTTAAGTTTGTAAAGCTTTTTGTAGCCTTTTTTTCCCTTTCCATGGGAAAAAATATCATAGAATCAAAAAACATCTCAAGTTAGAAGGGACGCATAAGGATCATAAGTCCAACGCCCACTACATTCGTTGTAAAATTAAAACCTATGTTCATACAAAAAAGTATCTTCATACAAACCACCCCATATACTTTTGGTAATGCTTACATTGATACTGACGTTGGTACTGAAAGAAAATACTGTACTTCGTACATGCAGGCAGTCCACATTAGTGATTGTATCTGTTTTCCTGTTGTTTTTTTGCTTTTACGAAGTTCTGTGACAACCAGAGAATACAGTCTCATTTCTATAACACTTTTTAAATAATAGAGCTCTCTAATAGCCTTTATGTTGTTGCTTCCCAGTAATTACAGTAAATATCCTGGGAAAATGGCTATTTGGATCGAACTACGTGGTCAGAAAGGTTCCCTTTGCAGTGCACTGGTATTGTGACTGTCTCTGGAGGTGCTGGCACCTTTCTAAGCCATCTTCTGGCTTCCTTTAAAAAGACTTTATCTTTTCCTTTTCAATGTTGATTTTCCTTTCCGATGTATTTTAATTTTTCATTCAAGTCTTTGTTTCTCTGGTGAAGATGTTGGTGGATCACAACTTGGTTTGAGTTGAACACTACACCAAACCGAAGTATTAGAGGTGTATTTGCCTTTGATGATGGTAAGATGGTATTTTGCTCATTTGGGTACTAGAATGATCAGTCTTGAAGCAGCAGTGCCCACCCCATTTAAGCTGTTGGTTTTGGGCAGCTTCGTTAGGTAGTTATGTAAGTGCAGCCGTCATTTTAAGAAAGCATAGAGCGAGCTATCAGTGACCCTAGAATAGAAATGCACAGACGAGTAGATAATTAAGATTGTAGCAGGGGTCTCTCGGGGTATATGGAGAGGAACAGGATGATCACAGAGGCCTCAGAACTGTTTGCATAAGGGTGGTTACTGATAAAGGATTGTGTATACGCTCTCTTAACTATTTGTTATTAATAGCTGTCTGATTACAGCAGTGTTAAAGGTAATTATCAAACTTTTTTACTTTAATGTGATTTTCACCTGGCTAGGAAAATTAGTTGTATTTCCAGAAGATTCTATTACAGTGTTTCTATATGTACATGATACCAAGTAAAATGCAAATTATCAAATGCTTATCCTGTTGCAGAAACCGTGGTGCTAAAACTGGGTCGTTACTCTTTCCCTGTGTGGCTCTGTCGGGTCCTCACCTGAGCTGCGTGCCCCTGCTGTGCCTCTTTGGCTGTGTAAATAACCTCCTGTCATTCATTTGCTCTTTTACCTGGGGAATTTGGGGAGGCTGCTCGGGGGTGCTGCCTCCCTCGTGTTCATGTACGCTGGGAAATCCCTGTCTTCTTGCCCCTTCTTGATCCTGCAAGGTCAGCTTGGCTGCGAGTTGAGCAAGTTCACGGTGAGAACTCAGAGTCGTCCCTGGTACTTGCATGCTGTGAGCATTACAGGGTCTTAAGCGTTTTACTGTGTGGCTCAACAGGATTGCAAGAGTTGGAGATACCTTTTTTTTGGATTTTTATTGTGAACTATTCAGATGGTGTCCTGGTTTCGGCTGGGGCAGGGCAAGTGAGTGGTTGTGTGGTCCTAGCTACCAGCTGCCAGGTTAGACCGTAGCAGATAGTGTCTTAGCCGTGGAGTCAGGGGCTAAGGGAGCTGTTTCTCAGCCTGGTTGGGAATTAGCTTCTCTCACATTTCTGGCTTGCTTGCAGATCAGTTGTCCTGTCTTCCCTGCTGTGCCTCAAGAAGAAATACTGCTTGTGCCTCTTGGGAGTTTGACACCTGTGTAATTCTGCCTCCTGGTGCTGAGTTACCAAGGTGCTGGAGGACTCTGGGGGTGTGTTTTCGTGTCTGTGATGAGAAGAAGGCGTGAATACTTAATGTGTTTTCTTCTAACATGCCAGCAGCTATTTATGTGGAGGACTATGTGGGCTAGCTAACAGCTTTCTAGTCTGTTTTGAGTGTTTGTACGTTCTTAAAGCAAATATTTGAAAGGTATTAATCTTTAAGGATAAGCTCTTGTTTAAACTACAAGAGCATCCCACAGTCAAGCAAAAGAAAAACATTAGGAAAAATTCTTAAATGATTAAAAATGTGTCTTTAGTTCTGCATATTGGCATCCTGAGCCATGTCTAAACCTATATGGAAATTTAAACCTAAACTCATGATTGCTCTCATTTTATTGGAAATGTTTTCTCAAGACGTTTGTGAAGTTGTTATATTGGAGGTGATAGAAGTCTAGTGCGGCAGGCTAGCTGTGTTTAAAAATAGTGTTCGACATGAGACGACGCAATTGTGGAACAACTACTGTTAAGAGTCATCTCATTTAAACCCATCACATCATCACTCTTGACAGTGCCTGTCACATTATACAAGGAATAAGCTTGATTTTTAAAAAGACACTTACAGGTGAAGAACTTACCTGTTTTGGGGTCAACAGTGGGTTCAATGCTCTAAGTGAATCTGTGAAACAGCACAATGAAACCCTGCTGTTTTTACTTTTTGCACTGCAGTGGTTTTCTGTACTTTACCTTGAAATCAAAGAAAGCAAACCAGATGCGAAGCATTATCTATAGATATTCCTGAAATTACTTTGTTTGCAAAATTTTGTCTTTCCTAGGTGTTCTGAAATAAATTTCCATTTTACATGTACAGATTTGATCGTAGTTATTGGTCACTTTGTTAAACTGTCTTGCTTGAGCCTTTTGAAGACCAGGTGCTTGTTGCGAATTACCAGACAAATCAGATAGTATAGAGTTGCTCAAAGTATGTATAGTCTTCTCAAAGATGATGGATTGTTTCCTCCTGCTCCCTCCCAACCCCCAGAACTGATGGGCTTTGTTATTTTTTTCTGGACAGTTATTTGTCTGTCTTCTCGTCCTGACTTAGAGAGGTAACTTTTCCCTGACTTGCTTTCCAACTTTATGTCTTTTGATGAGATCAAAAGGCAAGGTTCTACTGAAATAAAAAATGTTCACAAAGAGAGAGGATGGAATTCATAAACAAGGAGTTACAGAAATTACTTGAAGTAAGTGCTAATTAAATGCACTTGCATTTATTGTGTTGTATTCATCATGTTATGTGGTTTTTTCTTTCATTATATAACATGAAATATTCAAAGAAAACATACTTTATTTAAAGTGTAGCCAGAACTGCTGCGCTTTGAGGAGTTTATTCCATCTAACCAGTGCTAGCTAACGATTTGAGCTCAGGATGAGTGCAGAGGTTGGTTACTCTTTAGTACAAACTTGGAACTCTTTAGTACAAATTTGGAACTGGTCAGCAAGTAACTGTGTAGTTCCACCCAGCTGCAATTCTTTTGGCTGCTTGGGTATCACACTAAGAAAAGATTTTAGCTTACTTTTAAGAATTCTTTTAGAGCGTACATATAGATTAGGAAACAAAGACCGTCTTAAGCTAGAGGTATACTTTTAGGAAATTCTGGAGGAGCGTAAGCAGCCTGGTAACTGAGAGAGGCTTCCTGAATGCTTTCTTATGTATGATTTAGTCTTGAAAGGAATGTAGGAAAGGGAAGTTTACTTTTTCTTTTTTTTTTTTTTATTTAATTCTTTCAAGAGACATTTTCCACAGTCATTTTTCACATTGGTTGAGGTTACCTTTAGTAACCTTTTGGTTACCTTTAGTAAACTAATCTTTGTGAACATTTAAAAATGAAAAAAAAAAAAAAAGCCTACAAGTCATCTCTTCTCGAGTGTGCTTGTTTAACCAGACAGTTAGAATATTGGAGATTAAAACCTGAGGTAACGACTGGACAGATTGTTTGTTTGGTTTTGGTTTTTTTAATTTTCAGTTTGTGACAAAATATTTTATTTAGAAACTTGGAAGCATTAATTTTATTAATTTTCAAATAGGATTGTCATTTTGTGCCTTGTTTTTTTTGTGCACTTAGATACTTAGAAGGATTTATATTTTCAAAATTGCTTTGAAGTGTGTTTGAGTCCCTAAACTTTTCTTCTTTTTGTTTCTTTATTATTATATTTTTTACAATCATTCAAGGCAAAATTAACATCTGAAGGACAAGAATTTGCTTACCAGGGACAATGCTCCTTTTGACTGCATTTGCTGGTGTCCGGGAAGTCTTTGTTTGTGGGGCCCTTTCCGTGTGTGGCATGTGTGAATAAGCTTCTCGAGGCGTGGCAGCAGATGCACCAAAGAAATGCAGCATTTCTTTAGTTGTATACGTAGCTGCAATGCAGTGGAAGTATATGTGGCCTTAACTAGTACAGGAGGCATACACTGTAAATCTATGTGCACGGAAATCTGTATTTGTACATACATATGCATATATTTAAATCTTGTGCCCAGTTGATAACTGAGCTTGTAGGGCCATAAGTGAAGGTCCTTCAGAGCTTTTAAACTGTTCTTCTAGGTATTTACTTCAGTCTCTTTCCTGTAAAACTTAAGAATTTAGCTTTCAGATTGTTTTTCATTTGTCTTCAGTTATATCTGTGTCCTTCTATTCCGTATATACATGTATTTTGGCTTCCAGCTACAGTTTAACATAGCTGTTTGGCTTTCCACTTTCCGTGAAAGCTTTTTCTTTCCAGCTACAGACGGTAGCACACCTATTGTCATAACCAAAGGGGGACTCTCTTATGGACCAGCTCTTATCCTGCCAGAATTGCACAGCTTGCTATTGTTGATCATGATGAAACACAGTACCTTTTTCTATCACTTTTTATCAATTTTGGGCAAAAGTTTCGGAATTGCATGAGTCTCAGTTCCAGAAATCAGGAAATTTAACTAGAACAGATGCAACTGATGACAAAGCTTTAGGAAAGTGCTGAACCTGGCAAACGAAAAAATTTTGTTATGTGCTATAGATATTTTTAATTGTTTTAAAATAATTTGTTATGTATAAATCTATCCTGCTGGAATGAACAAAAGCAGGTGCTAGTATTTTCAGTTCATCTTTTCTTCTACTCCAAATTTTTGTGGTTGAGGATATTTTTCTTCATGTGATAGGGGGAAATGATTTTGCCTAACTGAGAGTAGCTGACTGTAATAGAAAATATTGTCAAACAGTGAAAAGCATTTTTTCATAATATTTGGCTGTAGTAATTTTGGGAAGTCTAGTATTAGTGTAGCCAAGAGGGAAATGTAAGTGTATATATATTTCTTTTGTGGCATTAGGTGCTTGAGGTTTGCTTAAAGTTGTGGACCATGTCTGTTACATCTTTGCAATAAATGGTTATTGTTTCTGCCTTCAAGGAAGAATTCTGTACCGAAACTGTGCATTGGGTATTCCTCTATCCTGGCCACGGTAAGTTGATGCTTACTTTCCTCCTCCAAATCTGTTAGCCTTAGTTTTTGCTGTACTAAACCCAAGAATAAACCTACCTTCAGACTCTGTTCTTAAACTCCTATCCATGCTGTGCTATTGGCATATATGCTTGAAGGTCACAACCCTGTCACAGGAGGGAGATGTAAGAGATGTATGGTCTTTATGCGGCATACAGCCTTGTGTGAGTAAGGGCTGGTCTTCTTTCTTCAGTATCAACTGTCCCAGCCCAGCTTGAGCTTCCTAACTTGTTGCTGGAAAAATGTTTTGAGCAGTGGTGGCTTTATTGTTTTAGCTGCCCATAATGCTAGCTAGAAGCATGAGAGGGAAATGATGGAAGAAGTAGGTTGGAGTAACAGACTGACATGCCTTCGTGAAGTTTGGCACATTAGAAAACAGCTACTAAGAATCAGTGGCTCATGACTGAAAACTGCATCCTTACAAGTAAGACTTCTTTCACGAGTTTTTGCTATAAGAAGGATGTGGTGCCGGTGTTCTCTGTGTGCCTGTGTGTATAGATGTGTGTATATATATGTGTGGGGGGGTGTGTGTGTATTTAAGAACCATGCAGTGTATTGCTATTTGCCTTTTTGCTCCACTATGAGGACTGGATAATCATAAAAGACCATTAAATTTATGTTGTTTAGCTTGTTACCAGCTGTTTCTGGAGACAGATGATTATTGCAACAGTTGTGACTAGACCTGTCTGGTCTGGGTTCATTCCAACTAAAGGAAGCGGTTCAGTGCATCTTAAAGGAAAGTTACCTTTTGGTCTTTCAACTTTACACTCTGTGATTTGCCATTTTCCTTTTTGGTGTTGTTGGTTGTGAAATTACTGCAAATAAACATGTCAATTATTAGAAACCTGCAAAAGAGCTCACAGGACTATCTTTGAACATTGGACTTTCTTTTTAAAGAAAGTCGGTTACTTGAGTCCAAAGCTGAACATCTGTGGAAGACAAACATGCAGTAGTTTCCAGTTTTGCTCTGCAGCCATTGTAGCCAGGACAAATACTGAATGAATACTGGTGCCTGCTGGGAGAGTTGATGTTTCTGGCTGAAGTGTGTTGACCGTGTAGTGCAGATCTTTCCAGGCTATGACTTCATACATAATTTGGAAAAAAATAAGTTATTCTGAGTGTACTGTTTATGAGTGCTTTAATTCATGAGGAATTGAAGTGGAAGACTACAATTAGTTGCTTAAGGAACTAAAGGTTCAGGAAGTGTCTATGTACATGTGTATGAACACACATGTATGTGTGTATAGATATTAAAAAAAACTGATAGGGGAGCATACCAGTACTTTTTAATCTGACAGTTTGAGGTAATTTTCTTGAAACATCTACAATAAAATGCAGACTTTTGAAAGAGGGTTTTGAGTAGGTTGAAAAATACGTTCCCATGAAAACAAGACTTGCATAAATACATTGGTTTAAAGAGAGGAAGCCCTCTCAAGAGAAAATTCCACGTGTGGTTGAAATCACCTCTTGAAAATGCATCTTTTAGGGAAGATGTTACTGCGTCATGCAGACTAGATGGATAAGCTAAAATGACAAATGAACAGTTCTGGTGCTGGGTGGGTATGTCCTTCAGGCTTTCGGATTTCTCTTCTGTAAAGCCAGGAGTCCTGGCTGGCTGTACTGATTGTGAGTTTGCTTTTCACGGGTGGATTGAATGGGTTTTATGAAGAGAGTTGCCAACAAGTCACCCTGTAAGGGACCTGTAACTGTCATGATGTTACAGTGATTTCCAAAGATGATGAAGCCTTAATCTGAGGCCACGATATTTTTTTCCCCAGCCATTATCTTAAATGGCTCTTGTAGTAGCTATAGTGTCACCTATGCAGGTTTTTTAATGGTATACCCTCATATCTGCCATTCATTATCTTTTAGAGGAGGGGGCTGTGTTTCTGCCCACTTGAGGTGCCTGGAGATTTCGAGCTAGTTGACAAAGGCAGAAGCTTATTGAAAGTTTTACATCTCTGTGTATGCAAAGCACTGTAAAAGTTACACTGTTTTGTTTCTGTGTTTCGTTTCTTTGTTGTCTTTTGTTCTTTCTAACAAAAAAAGAGGGAATGCTAAGACACAGATGAAAGCCATGAATTAACAAAGAACGTACTACTGTTGACATGCTCGGATTAGCATGAGCCGCTGAGGCTGTTCTCACCTTGAGCTGACACAGTGTACTTGGTTTTGCAAGTCCTTCCATGCCTATTTCACTAGGGGTCTGTTTTAACTTTGGTTGCAGAGGTCGTCCAGCATGCAATACCAGAATGTGTGGGCTGGCTTGCTTGCTGGTACCTGGAAATCTTGTGGGCAGTTCCTGTACGTGTGTGTCTTTTGCTTGTGTTTCCAGAGTGAAAAGCAAAATCTGACTGTGAGGAGGCAGTGAAAGGCTTGGAGGATTCAGGAAAGGAGGAGGAGTGGGACTTTTTTTGAAGGGCAGATAAATTATATACCTTTTTATAGGTGGTGTAATCTAGGACAGGAAGAACACTCATGGAAAAAGAGTCAGTCATTCAGACACTTAGATTTCACCCCAGGAAACAGTGCATTATTGCATTTATTTAAGTTTAGCTCTTTCTTTATGTTTTTTAAAAGAAAATTCATACAAATACAAGGATTGTTTCCAGTGTTAATGCTTCTTCAAAGCTTTTCAACTTCAGTAATAAGTAGTAAATATATGTGTGATATATCTCCTGTGTACGTATATTCCCTAAGCACTTTAGATCATGCCTGTGTCTTGAGGATGGCACCTCGTGATACGTAGCATTCTTTGTCACAAATTTCCAAAAACTGAATAATGTGATCATCATCATCATCAAGCACATAGCTTGAAGTTTTTGTCTTAACTGAGGGAATGAATAGCTTTTAGAAAAAATTTTTAATGTTGAATTAATTTCATACACATTAATACCATTGTGTTGTCTAGATGATGACATTACCCAGCAATAAAAATGGTTTCAATACGGTAATGTGTGTTTTCTGTAGAGTTTCTCCTTCAATACCTGCGGTCATGTTTTGTATTCTAAATCTTTTGGATTTAATCAGTTAAATGTGGTTAGTTCTTGACATTATTTGGGTAGGAGACTTATGGAGGGTCTTAGGTGTTTGAAATTATCTTGGCAATATCTCATGCAGTTCTCACTTTTCTGAATCTACACTCAGTGAATGCCTCCAGACTGTAATGAAGAGTGGAGCTCTTGGGGTAGTGCTTGTTGAGATGCTGTTTCCATAAAAGATACCAAGTTGTGGTCCTGGCAACTAATGACCCAAAGAGATACCATGAGAATCTACTCTACTCGACAGCCCTTGTTTAACTTCTGTTCTTTTTATGGTCAGCCTACATAAATCTCTTTGCAAAATGTTACAGTATTGCCACGTGTTATTAGACAGATCATTAATGTTCATTGTTTAGCTAAATGAATTCGGGGCCTGTAGAAGAGCTGAACTACTTGGACTTCTATCTAACACAAGTAATTATAAAATCTTTTGATGTTCAAATGGTCTATGACCTTCATGCAGGTGACTTTTCTTTTACTACATGTGTGCTCAGTAAGCAGTTTAAGTAATTGATGGTACACAAATCTGAACAGGTTGTTTGGACTGTGGACTGCTACTGCATGCCATAGCATTGGCTGCAGAGTTTCTATAACAGTGTTGTAAAGTGTTCCTGAAGTGTACTTACAGAAAAAAAACCCAACATTGAAACCGTATTTTACTGCTTTAGGAGAATACACAGTCTCAAGGGATGAACAAACCCAGTTAATTGCCTTTGAAGAAAGATCATGTAAGTTAATATATTATTTACATACGTACACACATGTATGCATACATAGATAAACAAGCTCTTCTTAAGAAAAAGACTAAAATAAATTTTTCTGCAAAAGGCTATGCAATATGTAAGTAAGTAATAGTCTATTTTACCAAACTGATAGGTTTAGAAGTAGTCATTAACCTGACAGGCACTGTCATTTGGATGATTTAGAAGGTTGTACAGTAGTTATAGTCTTCAGACCAAAAACTGTCTTTGCATGTGTATTTGCTGCTGGTAGAGGTTATTCACTGTGCAGCTGAAGAACTCTGTTGTAGCCAAGGTGCAAGGAATGCTATTATTTCCAACAAGTTCGCAGGACAAGGCCATGACCCATTGAGTGACTCGGTGCTGGCAAAGCCCAGCCGCGGTGAAGAGCTGGGAGGGGTGGGAGCATCACATCTGCAGCTTGTGCGCCTGCATGATCCGTGCTGAAGACAGAGGGCAAGAAGATGGAAGGCAAGACCGTGAGATGCTGTTAGTAGGCAGAATGAGGGTACGTAAGCAGATGCTCACTTGAAAAGTTTTCTACGAGCTCTTGAGAGACAAAAAGGAGAACTCTGCAACAGTCTCGCTGTCTTGTCGTATGTATGGTGGAGGGATGTGACAAAGTGAGAGCTTGAGAGAGGAAAGTGGAGAGTAAGGAAAAAATATAGTCATCGAGGAAGGGGTAAAAACAAGTGTGGCTAGTCTAGGGTGACTTACAGCTTTGGGACAGGGCCTTGAAGTTGAGCGCTTTTGACCAAATGATGTTCGAGTTGGAATTTGTGGCTTTCTGTGACTGTGACTGACTTGTTTCCAGCAAAGGAGATCCATTTGGGGCTCTTGTAAGTAATTAAGTAATGAAAGGATAAATTGGAAGAATTACTAGATGCTAGTAACATCAAAAGGCAGTCAGTTTAAAACATAATGGTAGTGCTGATGTTCTGAGCAAAAATAAAGTTTCACTAGTTGAGACGTGGTACATGTTTAGCAGGAGCAGCTAATGTGCTGTCTCTTATTCTTTAAAAGAGACACTTTATTAAGTGTTTATACCTAACATAAATGAAACTTGAATGAAGCGTTTAGTCGATTGTAGCTTTAATAAAAAAAATCATCTCTCTGAGTAGCTTTAACAGATTGAACATTTCTTTACAGCTCTCGAGGTTAGTTTAGTTTGTTTTTTCTTTATTTTTACAGCAGAGGCATTAGGCACTGAAATCCACACAAGATGAATAAAGCTGTACAAAAAAGCAATGATCCGTGAATGAAAGTGAAGTGTGGGAGTAAGTTGAAATGTATGAAGGTATGGTTTATAGTGGCTTACCACTATTACTGTTTTCTTTTTTGTTGTTCTTTTTCTCTTTATCCAGTTTAATGGATTAGTGTTGTCACTGAGGCATTCTTGGTCTGTAATTTCTTGTGCCTGTAAGTCCCCAGCCCTTCACTATTAATAACAGCGACAACAAAAAATCACGTCATGTCAGAATCTGTGCAGTAGGCTGGTGATGTTGTTCATCTTCTTCACTTTCAGAATCCACGTGTATATCTTGTTTACTTGTCAAGTGCTGCATTGAAACACATGATTGTAGCACCTGGTTGCTTCACCAGTTAGGTTAGACAGGACTGAGGGTGTCCGTCCTACTAGATCTGCCTCCAGTTAGGAGTTGAATTTTTTTCTTTTGTAAAAATTAATGGTGTGGGTCCAGTCTAAGTGGGCAGCAGGGGGAAAAACGAGTATAAAGTTGTAGCTTTAGTGACTCCTAACCAACTTACGGCAACCATTTCTAGGTAGAAGTTCTACTGTGTAGCCCCCATTTAATACCTTTTAGGCTGATGTTTTCCTGCAGTTGTTGCTTTTTAGGCATTGGATGAAAGCAAAGCTCTTTCCATAGTCCGAATGCACAGTCTAAGTCAGGAGCATCTCTCTGTCCAGAGGCTCTGTTTCCTGCCATTTCAAACAGGCTTCCCAGACTATGCAGAACAATATGGGGTGTGAACCCAGGATTTTCAAATCCCTGGGATTAATATTTTTCCTAGCTACGCATTGGATGCTGCCCATCTTACTAGAAATAATTTTTTTTTTTTTGGATATTTTTTTCTCTTCCTATAGAAAATTACTACAGAAAAAACAAAAGGGCTGGAAAATGTGTTCCTGTTTATTCTGTCATTTTTACTGTTTTGCGTCATTGGAACTCTCGTTACCAAACTTCAGTTAACTTTTGATTCAGCTTGGTGATTTTTTGAGACACTGTGTCTTAGTTTTCATGCACTATATATCTTATGCTGCATGCCATCCTTCTATGCAGATTTTCAGTTGAAAATATGTACTTTTACTTCATTTGTATGAACAGTTATCTTCAGTAAACTTACTGCAAAGCAGCTCAGATTTTGGTATGCTGCAGTGTAGAGTAACTTGTGCAAGTGTGAGCTAAAGGTAAAATTCTGTCATTTGGGCAAGTTGTCAATTTTTGCAGACTGTGTCCTGTGCAGTACAGAAGTAGAAAAGCGAACTAACTTCAGAACAGCTATTACATAGAAATAATTTAATGACAACCTAGTTCATCCCTGTCCCAGCACAGTTTACGGACTTGCAGGGTTTTCAGTATCTTGTCTAAAGACAGTAGCTTTAAATAATGTGTGAATTGTGTAGCGATTTATCTTAATAAATTTTAGCAATTCTTCTTTGCTTACAGGTAACAAAGTCTGATTTCTTTCGAATGTCTGCTAGCTGGATGGGGTTAATTTGTCTGTTTTCCCTCCCAACACATTTCAAGAGAGTTATATTGAAGGTAGGAATCCAACATGAAAGCAAATAACTGTCTCATAAAAAAAAGCCTATAAGCCAAGCGGAGGTGAGTGAATTCTGAACGTTCTGATTTTTCTCTTTTGCCATCATCCACAACACTTCCATTGCCGCTGTTATCTGTTAAAAAAAGCTCCTGGTGAGGAAGTGCTGTGAGAAAAGTCTCCAACAGTGCATTTGCTAGTGTGAGGAAGTGGTGGGAGACAGAGAGAGAGGATGGTGAAATAACGGCATCATCAGCTGGATGAGGAATGCGAAAGAAAAAGCATGAGCCTTCCTTTTGGCAGCCAGAGAGGGGTAGGAACTCTTGCCTTTCTGGGGGTAACAAGCCAGGAACCTGTACCTATGGGAGGTACAGTTCAGGTCATCTTTGTTCCCTGCAGCCCACTTATCATCCCTCTGTGTGCATGGGAGGGTCCTCATGTTCCGAGTGGTCCTTCACTTGCCATGACATAGGAGGAAAATAATGTGTCCCTGTGTGAAGGGAGCGAGGAGGATCGTAAAATAGGGGCTTTTCTGAGAGCGTTTTTCTTTACTCTCTGACATTTGCCAGTGACAAGATTTCTCCCATAAAGAAAAGGCAGGCTTGAGACAGTGTGATTTGCCATGTGAATTGCTAGCTCTGTGAGAATTAGATTTTTTTTTTTTTAATTCTAAATTTTAGTCTATGAACATTTTAAAGTATCTAGGATGTATATGACACAACAAGACCTTGCTGGCCCTGACTGGCTGTCAAACAAATATTTTTACAGACATTCACTGCACCTTTTTCTCCCACGAAATTTGAAAGAATGAGGCTTTTCTGTAATTGCAGAAAACACATGTTTCCCTTTCCTGGACTTCTTTAATGTGAATATGCCTGAGAAATGCAGAAGGAAAAAAAATGCAATTATTTGGTCAATTGTAAATTGTGAGTGCACGTTTAATACTCTGAGCACTGTTCTGCTTCGTGATTACATTATGAAGACTGTTTCATTCAAGGTTCTATTTGCACCTTTTATTTAAAGTCCATTCTAATTGTAACCATGTCAGCATCATACTTTGAGTTCCATTGACAAGTAAGCCAGTGTTATTTGCAAGATGCAGGGTTTCTGTACCAAGGAATGGCAACTATTTTATTTTGTGCAGGTGCAGGAGCAATATATGTGTATATATATATAAAAAAAAAAGTGTATTTACTGTTTATGGAAAAGTGCTTCTGTGACTGCATGCGTGAATACCTCTTCTGTCATTTCTTCATCCAACCTTTTGTTCCAATTTCCTTTCCACAGATTTTGTTTTGAACAAGTAAATGTCATGAGAGTTCAGATAGTTCTTCATGAAAAGTCCAATACTTTGTCCCTTACCTAGTGAGTTACATTAAAATACAGATCAGTATGCATGATGGACTATATTGAAGAATTTATTACCACATGAGTAGTGTCGTGGTTTCAGCAGCTTTGCTGACAGACTTAACTTTACTATGTAGTTATCTGGTACTTTTAGAAAGATGAATCGTTAAACCTTTTGTTAAAAGCTAAACCAATATACTTTTTTCAAAGACAAGTAGTGTTTAACTGCTCTAGCTCATAGTGTTCATGAGTTGTACTACAGTGAATGACAACATTGCTCCTGCTTCATATGCTCCTGCTTCATACGTTTGTTACTTCTCCTGATCCTTGGAATAAAATATTGCAGCTTTTCCCCTTTGCTGGTATAAGTGTTCATTGTGGTTCTTAAATTCTATTAGATGTTCTCCCACTATGCTTAATGGTTTTGATAGTTGTCCAACAGCTTCCTGAGATTTTTAAATGTTTGACTTAGAACTTCTTATTATAACAATTTAAGCAACAATGAGTACCAGGTAAGATTAATCAGATTTCCCTTTTTACTAAGGATTTTTACTGAGGATTTGTCAAGATTTTATTTGGCCAGAGGTTGATTTTTATAATTTGGTCAGGGATAAAATTTATGATTAAAATAAAGATGTTGTTTGACTTAAAGCACTGTTGGCTATTACAGTAATCAAAGGAGGCATTGATTCACTTTTTTAGCTTTGCTAGAGAGAGAACACATAGTCTTAAGTATTCATCTTGCTGGTTAATATACTTAGTCGTCTGACTAGTATGTAGGGGATAAACTAGTAGTAGACTTTGTTGAACACTGAGCAGAGATGGATAGACTTTTTTCTGTGATGATACATATCCAGTGATGGTATCTCCTGGTTTCCAACAGACTTCCGTAAATGATCAGATTAATCAACTGGCAATAGTTTAGCTATTGTAATTAGATTAGTTTGATTGTGATGCGCTCAGTTCATAATCAGTAAGTACCATGTGCCTTTTTTCTCTGCCTTCTCTGAAAGAGTTAGTGTTATGATGGTGTTATCTAAAAAGGTTAGTAAACAAAACTAGTCTCTTACTATTTTGATGTACACAATCAAATACAGTTGAATAAAAAAGACTGATTAAAAACATCTTTAAGAAATTTGTTGTATATCTTTCTATCCTCAGCTTCTCAGCTTCTTGATACCTCATTATACTGAGGTGGTCTGAAACATAATGTTCTGTGCTGATGTTGTTCTTCTGTTTGCAAGCCCTTATGTTGTACGAGTTCTGCTTCTTCTTATTAGTTATGTTACAGCTGTGCAAAGATATCTGCTTTTTAAGGAGTAGTTTTAAAGTAAAAGAATACTTAAATACATGCTCTTTTGATGCATTTTGATTTTATTTACATTATTACTGGAGGAGATGGAAGTACTATCTGACAATTTCAAAAATATTAAAAAAAAAAATTGGAAGGATCTCCATTATAGACTGAAGGTGTCCTTTATGTCAATATTTGCTGTGTTCAGGAGTAAATACAAGTGCAAATAATTTGCTTTATCTACATCAGAAAAAAAAATCCTACACCCAAAGACCAAAGCTGGGGAGAAGCCCTGTGTATTCCCAGAAGGTAGTTAATGTTTAAATTGTTTTCAAAGCATGTTGTTTATAATGTCTTCTAAGCTCTCAGATAGAAACATTATGTCTTTGTTGCATTCATTTACGTATACAAGGTGAGTTTTATTTCAGTCCATTAGTGTGGCACAAAAGCAGGATATATCAGAAAAAAACCACTTCAAATATTTGGTTTCAAGTGAAAGAATTCTTACTTTTTGCAGGAAATAGTGTAAAACTACATGACAAAAACAATAGCAGGGATAATCTGAATATTGTATGTTTTTTCCCAATGGTGAAATACTTTCAGGCAGTCCTAATACAGACTGCAAAAACTGTTTTTCTGTTTTGAGTTCTGAAAAAAAGGCATTTTTAACAAAAATGTTTCTGTAATTCTGTTAATTTGTCCCTTTTGCAACTATAGTTTTGTCAGTATTTTGGTTTTCTTGATTTCTTTCTTTCTTAATTGCTCATACCTCATTTAAATGGCATCAGTAGCTCAGGTATTTGCTGATGAAAATGCCATTGTAATGAGCACACGCAAAGATGTCACCACCATTCTAGTAATAATCTTGAATTTTTGTGCTCCGTATCTTATGCACAAATAGTTACCTTTTTTTGAAAGTAAGCCTGAAATGTTTTCCCTGGAGGAGTTCTTTTTCCTTTCCTTTAGTCTGAAGTAGTGTTTTGTGGATTTGAGTAGTCTCTTTACTTATGTTCTAGGTTTAGATATGCCAAATATGAAAGATACAAAAAAAGGGAGATGACTGAAATTACTAATTTGTAAAAGGCATAAATAAATTTAAGTAATACCACTCTTGTTAGTCAAGGAATTGAGGCTTGGTTAGAGGTCTGGTTGGTCTACAGAGGCAAAATGTTGAAAATGAGTGGAAAAAAAAAAAGTGTTATTGTTATCAGCTTGTATCCTGAGTGCTGATATGGCTGTAGGGAGTAAATTAATCTGGTAAAAAGTGGTTTTGGCTGTATGTGAAAGTAGGCTTGCTCTATGTGCCTGAGGTAGATGAATGGGGAGAACAACAAAATAGTAAGAAAAATTGGAGGAGGCTTGAATTGTAGTACTGTTTGGATGGAAATACTCCGGGTTAAGCAATGTGCAGAAGTGTGGGCAAAAATATGTACTTTTTTTTTTCCTTAATAGAAAACGCTAAGTTAATGGAAAAGGTCTGTTATGTGGGTTGCAAATGCAGGTTTGGTATTTATGATTTAACCAGTAATAAGCAGGAGCTGAGTATTGTAGGCCAATGACGTTTGTTTTCATAGTCTCTGGATACCAGCTCTTTTTCTTCCTTGACAAAGGAACTTATTACTTACTGGCCTAATAATGTGCATTTCTCTGTGTTATTTACAGTGATCACGCCTTTAGGGAAGGCAAATTAAATATCTTATAATTTGAACAATTTGATACTAATCCTATTTAGTAAGTTAAATTCTTTAATATTAAAAAAATATAACACCTTTATTTTCTGTTCTTTAAATATTACTGGCAGTAGTAGTGTTAAGTCTGTACATCTCAGCAGAAAATTGTCATCTCTATGATGTGTTCATTTCTACCCCATTAAATGCTCAAGAATACTGTTTTTTAATTTTGATGTCATTTCAGTCTCCAATTTTAGCATTTGTGGGTTCTGTTGACTGGGCAACAGATTGTGTGTAGGAACTAACTTGGTTTGTACCAAAAGGACGTTAAGATGCTGCTGACCCTACTAATTTGTCTGTGATGCTGTCTGGTGCTAGGGAGATATGTCTAAGTTATGAATTGTTTGAATGAAGTGTCAACACACCAATTTTATCTTTTGCAAGTCTGGATGAGTCTGCTGTACAGGTACAGCATGCTATGTAAATATCTGTGCAGTAACAGGTGTGTTACCTTAAGTACATTTACCCTTACAAAAAATAACTATGGACCAAGACAGGAATTTACTTGAAGATAAAATAGTGGGAAAAAAAATGGGTTCTTTTCATATGTTCTATCATTTTATAACAGTTAAGTTATGGCACTAGATTTTCCCAAGGTATTAAAAAAATTGAAACTTTGATATTCATACCCCAAAAGTAGAGAGAAAAAACAAATGTGACTTAAGTTTGAGAACGGCTGGAAAGTTGGGCAGAGAGGAACCTCATGAGGTTCAACAAGGGCAAATCCAGCGTCCTGCACCTGGGGAGGAACAACCCCATGCATCAGTATAGGCTTGGGGTGGACCTGCTGAAGTGCAGCTCTGTGGAGAGGGACCTGGGTGACCTGGTGGACGACAGGTTAACCATGAGCCAGCAGTGTGCCCTGGCTGCCAAGAAGGCCAGTGGCATCCTGGGGTGCATTAGGAGGAGTGTGGCCAGCAGGCTGAGGGAGGTTCTCTTTCCCCTCTACACTGCCCTAGTGAGGCCTCATCTAGAGTACTGTGTCCAGTTCTGGGCTCCCCAGTTCAAGAAAGATGAAGAGCTACTGGAGAGAGTCCAGCGGAGGGCTACGAGGATGGGGAGGGG
>Ga0065711_1034841_pt1 | contig 23165 bp, 11 predicted proteins | sample Hoacrofraction12_FD_59098 | JGI IMG/M metagenome (GOLD analysis project Ga0065711, IMG submission 59098) | Hoatzin crop microbial communities from Cojedes, Venezuela - Epithelial fraction 12 v2 (version 2) | ecosystem: Host-associated > Birds > Digestive system > Esophagus > Crop | place...
AAAAAAAAAAAAAAAAAAAAAAAAAAAAAAAAAAAAAAAAATTAAGTTTGCTCAAATGGCTTTTTGATAAGAATCAGTGTATTCATGGTGAAAACATTTTATACGAAAATTCAAGGTAGACTAGACATGCCTAAATTTGTTTTTGTTTACAAGGAGAAAACCCAAAGTTTCAGAGTGCAAAACTGTAAAGACTGAAAAAATCTGCTTTAGATGACTTTGTGCAGAAAACACTGTATCTAATTATGAAGACTATGTTTACTTTCTTCAATTTAAAAAACAAAATACTAAAGCCCAGATGCAACTCTTCAGATTGGATAGCAAGCAGTTTAACACTATCAGCAGCAGACTGCATGAGACTTTGCTACCCAGCAAAACAGGTGACAGAGCTCTGTGATTTGGCAACTGCAATAGCTTTACCAAAAAATGTGGAATTTAAGGAACTGTCCTAGCAAATGGCTTATCAAGAATTTAATCTTCATCTGATCATTATTTTATATTGGAAAATAATTATGTGGTTATCACACATTAGTCTGTTTCTTTTCTTTCTTACTGTCAATTTCTTCCTTCCCTCAATAAAGTACATTTTTTGGTTCTTTGTCTGCAAATTAAGAGGTATAAAATATAGACTGTCAAGACAGTTTATTTTCCCGGGTTTCTGACTAGTGTCTTGAGTCAATATTTCTTAGTGACCCTAGAAATTCAACCTGTTCTTTGTAGATACCAGGCATGGCTTGGCAGAAGAATTTCACATCTACAAAACTAGTTCTAGTGGTAGATTTTTGTATTGTAGAAATCTAAAATGAGGTGAAATGAAATCCAGGGAAACAGCTGAGATAGGGATAAGGGCTTAATCCAAGCAGCTGCTTGGCAGTATGATCACAGATCAAAGCCCCACGGAGCACTGTGATGTGTATTAATAAATCAGTGTAGACATGGCCTAAATGCCCAGAAGATGTTGATAAAATCTGGTTCAGATAGCAATCAAAGAATGCCTTTGGCAGGGTATGACAAAGCATTGTATTGATAGTATAGCAAATGAGGATAGCATTCCTTATCAGTTCTTGATACTTGTGAAGGAAGACAACATAAAAATATGTATAAGTAAAATGGAAGGAGAATATGAAATATTCATCACAGAACTAAAAATATTAAACTTTTTGTCTTTTTCATAAAAAAAGTCACAGATTTTCACATAGAAAAATAGTCACAAAAGCCTCCAATTCTGCAAAATTAGTTAAGCCCATTCAAAATACCAAACAAAGTCAATAGCATCTATTTTCACAGGTTTCTTGTCAAGTGTTCTGGACACTGGGAATCATATATTCCACTAAAAAGTATCTTCAACAGGAGTGAAATGGATATCTTGCTCCTCAGGAAGCTGTCATAGACTAGCTTTTACTAGAACACACAGTAAGTTTGAACTTAGAGTTTCTATAAAGGAGATAGGTTTCTAAACTGGGTGTTAATAAAAACTAACCATAGCTTTTTTTATGTCCAGAAGTCATGTTTTGTGGTATCCTATTCAGCAGTGTGAGACAAGTTTTTCATCCTTGAAGAAATTCTGTATTCTTAAATATTTCTTTATATTCACAGACATCCCCCTTTTTTTTTTGAGGAGAGAAACTATGACAGATAGACACAAATTTATTCCAGATTTTATTTACTATAATTGAAGTACCTTTGTAAATGCAGGATATTGATATAAGAATTTAGATTTCTGGGGAGATAATTTGCTGCATGTTACTTGTAACTGACCCTCCTATGCGTTTTTGTACAAATTTCTTTATTTATGTTCATACATGCACACACCCACACAGACAGAAAGCTACACAGACAGATGCATGTGTTCACACACGCATACACATTCACACACACACTTAGGATATATATATACATATCACATTTTCTTTTTCACTGGAACCAAGCTGAGAAGCCGTACCAATCATTACTGTTTATCAAAGTACCAAAAGTAGTGTCAGGACAAGGTCATAAAATGCATATGCAATTGCTTTGTTAAGGTCAGTAAAAATTCTCTTTCTGTGCAGCCTGCTGTAGGCGACCCTGCTTCGGCAGGGGGGTTGGACTAGATGACCCACAAAGGTCCCTTCCAACCCCTACCATTCTGTGATTCTGTGATTCTGTGATTCAGTGATATGAGACCAGATCTTCCATCTGTGTATACTTCCAAGTTGCATCCTAGCTGTGTGTCAGGAATAGATCAGTCACATGCCAAATCCCTCCCATTTTCTCTTGACATTTGTTTTCTATAGAGGAAAAATACAACATGCAAGTTCTTTAGAAACTAGGGTACTACCCAACAAATCCCCAGCATGAGCAATCAGTGGACCAGTTCAAGAAGTGTACCCAAATGCAGACACATTTAGACACATGTGTATTAAAATATGTGGGGTTTGGTTTGAAGCGTTCTTTAAGTAAATGAACTGGCATAGTTTTTCACTACTTAATAAATAAAGTCTTTCTTTTTTTGTGGGTTTTTTTTTTTTTTTCACAAAATTTGCCGGAAGTCATCTATTGTGAGGATTGTTTCTTTTATATATATATATATATATATATTGCTTTCACTTCAAACTTCCAAATACATTTGAGTGTGTTATTTGAAAACCAAGGCATGTTTTGCTTTGCAAAGACAATTTCGTCATGTATAATCTTGCTGGAAAACAGTGATTAAAAATACTGATCTAAAAATGTAATAATGAATCCAGGATACAGAAAACATGTACAAAACCTTCAGAGAACAGCACTGAACAACATCTAGTACCTGTAATTTCTAGGGAAAACTTCTGACATAGTCTCAAACACTGGTCACTAAAAGTGTTTGTGAGACTGACTAATATAGTACTATCAAAATGCATTGTTCAAGGCAGCAGAGACTGATGAAAGCAGAATGTTGTCACACTGCAGCATCTTATCATTATTAAAGCCTGTCCTTGGAATCTTGCCTAGTAGTGTATCTTTTAACAGATTTCATAAATGCTACTCTATTAAAAAATGTTCACAGAATTTTTCAAGACGATGTCATTTTAGCCTGTGTTGCTTGGTTTTTTTGTGTTTGTTTTTTTTTTCTTCCTTTTTACTAAGCACTAATCAACCTTAAGGTTGAATACAATTTTATAGAAGCGAACAATCTAAAAATGTTCAGCTTTCACCATCAAAATATATTTACATTAAACCTTAAATTACATTTAGCCTCCATTCATACACTAAGACGATTCATTTTATTCAATTTTACATGTCTCCAGAATTTTTTTTGTCATGGCTAACGATTGCTTTGTAACAGCTCTGCATTTATGTATCAAATGCATTGTTCATGTCTGTTTTAAACTTCAAGGAGATGATTGGGAATGACCATTGCAGTCACGTTTAATAATTTGTTTGTGTTTTTTTCTCCCTGAATTATCTTTTATTAAGACATTCTGCGTTTTGTCTTGACAGCTCAAGAACCATATTTTGATTTCTGTCTCTACTACCACTTCTGTTGCTCCTGAAATACCTTCACTTCAGCATCCCATTCAATCTTGGAATATATTCCCACTTCCAGTTTTTAGTCATCTATATCCAGCTTTGTGTTGTCCTCCTGAATTCCAGGTACATTGCTTCCTGTCAAGCTCTCAGTACAATATGTGACACTACACTTTCTCCAGTGTCCTGTTTTCCTTTTTCTGTCTCAACAGCAAAAGTCAAGAAGCCTGATACAGTATCTTCCAGCTATATAATCCTCAGTCTTTTTCACAGTTATGTCCTTGATCTCGTCTCTATGCTTCCCCAAGCTCATCTTAGATATTTTTCAAAACATATTTTTCTTCACTCTGCAGGTCCTCAAGTCGTGCTTACTGTCTCTGATGAGCTCTACAGGCTCTGCAGTTACAAACTCTGTGCTTGGTAACAAATTAGTTTATAAATATTTATACATGTGTAAGGCAGATAGCTTAAAATTTGCCATTTATATACTTAAAAAACATCTTCCTGTCTTTACATGCACACTTCACTTTCAAATTCCTAATTTAAGTAGTATTAGATGGAATATAAAGCAATACTTCCTGAACGGAACAGATAATTTTAAAAAGTCTCTTTTTTACACAATGTTATAGATATGAATTTTAATTTTGCACTCTTTTGCACCTCTTTGTCTCATTTTAAACACATTTTAAGATTTCTTTTTGTTTCCAGATCATGGAAAGCTGTGCTATGATGAAAAGATCTTAAAATTTCTCATAGTTCAAAAGAATTCTTTTTTTTGGGGGGATCTGTGTTTCCAGTCAGTGATATCGATGTTTCAAAATGAAAACATTCAACAACAGCAACAAGAGTAATAATAAAGAATACCACCAGTGACAAACATGAAGACACTGGTTCTTTTCAGCTGTCAAGGACAAGTGGGACCATTAACTTCCAAGCACAATGGGCAGTATTCCTGAAAACAAAATGATACAGTCTGGCCTCTAGTGATTGTTACTTCATAGGATGATAAATGTATTCCACATATTAAATTGTTGAAAGGCATAAAATCTATCAAAAAGAAGAGTAGACAACAGCAGAATTATGGAGACGTGCATCAAAAAACAAAAAAGAAAAACCTTTCCAGGGATTAAAGTATCTATGAGCAAGAAGAAGGAAATGAATGGAAAGACTATAGTTTCTGCTTTGGAGTTAATCTTTTTTTTTAACCCAAATTGCTAGAAAAACTTTTAAAGAATGCAGATGCAGTCAGTCATGACAGGATCTCTGACATTTCATGAAGAGTTCTGTCCTGCGTTTGTCTGGGACAGGGTTAGTTTTCACAAGAAGCCAGGAGGGGACACAACCAAGACGGCTGACCCAGACTGATCCTACCAACAGGATATTCGACACCACGTGACGTCATGCCTGGTTTTGAGTGGGCGAGGTGGTCAGGGGGAGGGTAATCGCTGCTGGGGAGCATGCCTGGCTTTGGGTGGTGAGTTGCTCTCTGTATTCCCTTGTTTTTGTATATTCTTGTTATCAGTATTCTTGTTATCAGTATTGTTGTTGTATATTCTTCTAATCAGTATTGTTGTTGTTAATGTTTCTTTCCTTTGCTGTTCTGTTAAACTCTCCTTATCCTGACCCACAAGTGTTGCCTTTTTCTTTCAATTCTCCTCCCCAACCTAGCTGGGGGAGGGGTGATGGAGCGACCACATGGTCCTTTGTTGCTGACCAGGGCTAAACCATGACAAGTTCCCATCTACCTAACTTGTAACTTACTTTCCAATATTCTTTGATGTATTCCTTTCCACAGTGTATTTGTTTGGGCTGGGATAAAGTTAGTTTTCTTCATAGTAGCTTGTATGGTGTTGTGATTTGGATTAGTGGTGAAAGCAGTGTTAATGCACCCATGTTTTAGCTATTGCTGAGCAGTGCTTACAGAGCATTGAGGCCTTTTCTGCTCCTCAGACTACCCTATCAGAGACTAGCGTAGGGGTCGGCAAAACGTTAGAAGGGGACACATCTGGGACAGCTGGCCCCAACTGACCAAAGGGATATCCCATACCATATGACGTCATGCTCAGCAATAAAAGTTGTGGGGAAGAAAGAGGAAAGGGGGATGTTTGGAGTTATGAAGTTTGTCTTCCTAAGTAACCGTTTTGTGTGATGGAGCTCTTGCTTTCCTGGAGATGGCTGAACACCTGTGTGTCGATGGGAAGTAGTGAATGAACTCCTTGTTTGGTTTGCTTGAGTGTACAACTTTTGCTTTACCTGTGTAGAAGACCACTATGAATTGGTTTTGTCTCGACATTGCCGTTGTCATCTCTTCCTGACCTCCGAAAAAAGTGCCACAATGATCTGCAAGAAAGCTCTTGTGCATGGACTAGTGTGTGGACTGGCAAAAGAGGACTTGTCTAAGCGGGCAGCACGTATGACACGAACAGCATGTACGGTGCATGAGCAAATGCCCCTATAAAAGGACAGCACATGTTCCTCTGAGCCCTCTTGCTCTCTTGCTCGCCACATTGCTGCCAGACCTCGTCCTCGCTGGGGCCTCCACGCCTGCACAGAGGCTGAGCCGACTGAACATCGTTGGACATTGCCAAATCTGTAGTGGTGGTAAGCCAAATCTGTAGTGGTGGTAACTGATCCCCTCCCCACCCCCCCCAGCACTCTTTTCCTCGCCTTTTGTCTCTCCCTTTCTTTCGTTTTTTTGTGGTTTGTTTTTTTTTTTTTCTTTTCTTTCTCATGTCCCCCACCTGCTGCCGTCCCCGCCTGATCTCCAATTCTCGGTTCACCAAAATAAAATTTATAAGGTTGCACGGCATCTGACTCTGTTTGCGTCTTAATCTCATCTTTGGGATCGTATCGAAACCTCCCCAACATCGGATCAGGACAACATATTAATCTGCCTTATCTTAACCTAAAAACTGTGTCTCTTTTATCCTTCTGATTCTCTCCCCCATCCCAGTTTGAGGGGAGTAAGCGACGGGCTGTGTGAGGCTTAACTGCCTACCGGGGTTAAATCACAACACATAGAAAAAGAAAAATCAAAGAGAATGTCTTAGATAGCTTTGAAGCTATAGAGATCTATAAAGTATTTTCAACTGTTAAGTAACAGAACAACAGATAGACTAACAGAAAAGGAGTGGGTGGGGAAGCAAAAAGGAGAGGAGTAAGGGGAAAAAAATGCAGGAAAAAAAAAGAAAGGAAAAAGAAAAACAACTCAATAATTATGTTACTAGTAGTCTAAAGTAGCTTCTGAATAATTGAATGAGAAAAACCAATAAAAAGGGCACAGAAAAGGAACACACATCTGAGAAAAAAGGTGCTTAAGAGTCTTTAAGACTTGGTTATGTCTGTGGGGAGACAACACTTGAAAAAAATCTGTATCTTCTTGTCCTGTCCCAGAAATCTCAGAAGAGCAGTTCATTTTTCTCTCCCTTATCTTTTACTTTCAGAATAATGGTTTGTGTTTCTTTATTGATTCAGTTATATTAAGCTGCTTGTATCTTCTCCTTTTTTCTTGTGAGGGACTAAGGAAGCAGTTAACATTCTTGAATTTTTAGGCCAACGTCTGTTTTATCCCAAAAGAGCAAAGAAGAAATTCTGACTGTCCAGCATATATCATGAAGCATTACTAAATGCAATCAGATTAAATTAATTTTTTGAGCATACATTTAGAAATCTCTGCAGTAGATGTCACAAAATAGAACAAGAAAATAATTTTAACAAAGGCAGATAATAACACTTGCTCAAGAATAATGTCAATTGAATCAGTTACCCAATTAACATTCCATCATAATGTAAATTATGTACTCATAAATGAATATGTAAGTTATTTTATTTAATTTTAGGGTCAGTTTTAAAACCATTCTTGATTTGTATTTTGCAATCTGGAATAAAGTGAATGAATATTAGACATCTGTTTCTATGGTAGACAGGTTGAAAACATACATCCTTCTCTTACACATTCTCCAAGCAAGAAATCAGAAGACAGAAAATAACTAGTATTTGAAATTATACTCTGAATTATTAACTTAAATATTAACTTAAAAAATACTGAAAGCTAAAATGAACCTACAAATTAACTCCAGTTACAGTAAACAGCCATAAACCACTCTGCATCTGATATGTATTTATTCATGCAGTTCATAGGGAAGTTCCATGTTATCACTGGCAAGCCATACACACAAAAAGTTTGGGCTTTGAAGAAACACTTAAATTGTGCACTGAGGAGAATGCAAGTTGGATGATCTGCATCTGTAACAATTATTGATAGAAATTTCAACTATCAAAGTTTTCTGTTTGTGTCTTTGAAAACAGAATACCTGTGTCAAGCAGAAGGTAGACTTTATTTCACTTCTCTGTATCACTTCATTCTGTGGCTACTGAAAGACAGACGTGACTTCTAAAAAGATATTTTAGGACCTGTATACACTGAACATTGTATAATTCTTCTATCAGGATTTATATAGTATCTGTTTATTAAGTTTCAGTACAGTCAGGCTATATATACAAAAAAGGGTTTTGTTTGAGGGTTCCTTTTTATCACCACAGGTGAATGTAAACTGCGTTATCCATCCACACTTACCATACCATCTACCTCCAGCTGGCCTGTGACTACTGAGAAATAGAGCACTTCTGCAGATGGGAAGAAACTCTTCTAGGAGAATGTCTGCTGGGAACAATAGAAGGATGTAGGGTTACACACAGTGGTAATGCTAGTTCACTTGGGAGCATGAACTATACAGAGAAAAATAAATAAAATCAGCATGGTCACCTACTGACACCAGGATCACAATGTGATGACCTCATCTGTCCTGAAAGAGCAACTCTATTAGTAGCCATGGTGACTAATCCAATGTTAGTCACACTGCAGATAAACACAGACCGCTCTAAGAACCAACTCTCCAATGATAAATGTCCACACATTTGATAAAAAGATATGCTATACACTGCCCTTTAGTGAGCTATAAGTTTCTGTTTCTTCTCATGTCTCTAATTTGTGACAAAAGCTGCGATTTTAAAATGAAGGGTAGTGACCTTTAAATTCTGGGCTCAATAACTCTAAATTGTCAGTAATTGCTAATTTGGCTGCCATTTAACAAGAACAACCCTTCAAGAGGTCCAGTTTCATGAGGTGTTTTTCTTTTGGTATGTTGCTTGTAAACTTTTATTTTATGAGATTTGTTTACTGAAGCTAGGTCAGATACCTGTCTTAAATAAAAACATGTTCTATCAAGCTAATTTGAGACAGTAACAGTTGCAAAATTTCAACTCAAAATTTTCCAGATTTGGTTTTGATTACAAAAAGAAATCAGTCATTTAGTAACTCAGTAAGACAGCTGGTTGCTTACTGAAAAATAAATGTCTAACTGTTTATTAGAATAATGGCAAAATTTCACTGGAAATATTCAAAGGTTATGACTGCAATTTTTCTAAGGCTGAATGCAGAAATATTTGTTTTCTGAAATGGTCACAGAATGAAAACAATTACAAATGCTTGCAAAAATTTACATTCATTCCAAAAGCAGTTGTATGGCCATGGATACTGTTTCTTTGTCTGTGAGAATGTCCTTATTTGTTTGAAGAAAGGAAAAAAAACACATTTTGGGGAACTGATGGAAACCTATAAACACCAAATAATTTTTCGGGTTTCGTTTTTTTTCAGTAATAACCATGGTAATTAATGCAATGACCAGTCTATAGGCTAACAAATACTCGATAAAAGATTCCTCAAGTAATTCTGAAAAAGTTTTAAAATCTGATATTGATAAGTACAAAACTAGTAAAAATCTAGATTTTTAAAAAATATATTCTTGCTGAAACAATTGTTGAGGTTGGAAGGGACCTCTGGACCTCCATCTAGTTTAACATCCCTTCTCAGAGTGGGCTAACTGAAGGAGATTGCTTAGATCCATTTCCAGTAAAATTCTGAGTGTCTCCAGGGATGGAGACCTACAGTTGCTTTTGGCAACAGATTCCAGTGTTTGATTACCCTTACAGTAAATGTTTTATTAAGTTTAGGTAGAATTTTCTGTATTTCAATATGTGCTCCCTGCTCTTGTCCTGTCATGGCATATCACTGAGAAGAATCAAGGTCTGTCTTCCTTTCTCACTTCATCTGATACTTATTTAACCACATTCATAGTACGCCCCTTCCCTAAGCCTTCTCTTCTCCAAGCTAAACCATGCCAGCTTTCTCATCATGTTGTCATATGGCAAATGATCCAGACCCTCAATAATCTTTGTGGCCCAGTGCTGGATCTGCTCTATTAAGTCAGTATCTTTCCCGCACTAGCAAGCCCAGATCTGGACACAGTACTGCAGATGTGACCTCACCTGAGGAGAAAGGAAGTCTTGTCTTCCTTGACTTGCTGGTGAAGCTCTTTCTAATGCAGCCCAGGATGCTGTTGGTCGCCTTTGTGGCAAAGGCATATTGCAGGCTCATGGTCAACCTATTGTCATAGAAGGTCATTATGTTGGTAAGGCAAGACCTGCCCTTGGTGAAGCCATGCTGGCTGTGTTAAACCACCTCCCTCTTCTTCATGTGCCTTAGCATAACTTTCAGGAGGATCTGTCTTCCCAGGCACAGAACATACCTATGTATGTTCAGGTTCCTCAGGTGATGTCTAACCTGATATTCTCTTACAGTGGGGGGGACTTAACTCCTCCAGTCCCTGTCCTGCAGCCCATGCACTTGAAAGGTGTGCAAAAAGATGTTGCCAGTGAAAACTGAGGCAAAGAAGTCTTTGAGTACCTCAGCCTTCCCCTCTCTCTTTGTTACTAGTTTTCCAGTCGTGTTCATCAGGGTGGGTTAAGCTTGCTTTGACCTTACTTTTCTGACTGACATATCTGTAGAAGCCCTTATTATTCTTTTTGTCCTTGGCAAGTTCAGCAGCAGCCATGCTTTTGCCTTCCTGACCCCATCTCTACACAATCAGGCAGTGTATCTTCCCAGGATGCCTTTCCCTGCTTTCACTGCCTATGCATTTACTTCTTGCTCTTTAGTTTGATCAGCAGGTCTTGACTCAGTCATGCTGGCCCCTTGCCTTCCTTGCCTGATTTCTTACGCCTGGGGATCGAGAGCTCTTGTGCTCTATGGAAAGCACACTTAAAGACGTGCCAGGTCTGTTCTGCTCCCTTGTCCCTGAGGGCAGTTTCCCAGGGGGTCCTATTGACTACTTCCTTGAGGAGCTGTATTTGTGATTTTTTTATAACGGACTCATCTAGGGCACTTGCTAGGTGGGGAAATCAAGACAGTATTTATTCACTGGGCAAATGGAGGGATGGGATGTATGTTATGATGGCGGGGCTAATCAGAGGTAAGGAGTACCAGAGATATAACAAAGGCTTATGACTGTAATCTGGATGTCCTTATTCTGTTGATTATCTCCCAGAGTTCCCATCAACTACACATTCATAACTATATGGACAAATTTTGTAATGGTGATATCTGATATTTCTTTACATTTATCTCTCAGGTTTATGGGTGGGATTAATCTGGTCTAACCTGAGTGTCTGCGCATTAGATGGCTAAGCCTGAATAGGTCACCTTAAGCTTGTCTTATTTTTTAATGTACAGAAATAAGCATCTCCCTGAGGTGATTTATCTTATTTTATGAGAAGGTGACATAAATTAGATGAACCATTCTCTGGAAGTGTCTGTTTTTTTCCTTTGACTGTAAAAGCAGTCCAGCATGTTTAATCAGATTTAGACATCTGCATTTTTTACATCTAAGACTGAGTTGAATCTTATGCTTAATTGCTTGAGATGAATATGCTCAGGACTATGAGTTACCTGATCTGGTATTCTGCTTCGTTGAATTTCTGCACCTCCAAATATTCTTCTACTAGTTTTAACACAAACACTCAGCATAAGATTCACCTCACCTGTAGCCATCTGTCTGCATCTTTCTATAAAGGATGACTAATATATGTGAAAAAGTCTTCTTAATTCTTATTATGCAATGGGCATCTAATTAGTGCAGTTAATAGAGTTTGATATTTATGTGAGGTTGTTGTGGTTTATTCCCTAGAAGTATTTATTTCCAAATAATGTAAAGGGTTCCCCTCATAACTGCTTCAGCTGCAGATGTCTGTCCTTAAGATTTCCAAAATTAAACAGTTGATCCTTAGTGTTCTGCTTTCAAAACCAAGAAATTTTGAGTGTGTGCAACTGTAAGAAAATTTCAAATTAGTCAGAGAAAATGCCATTCTCGTTTAACTTCAGCCATATACAAATTTGGTGTCTGTACAATCCATTCAGCAAAGTTCCATCCATTGTTATAGAGAGAAAACAGGTATTTCCAAAGTGGGAAATAACTTTGACAACTACTTTATACTTCTTAGACAGTGAGAATGAAGTGAGACAAATCCAAAACCGGTAAAAAATGCTGTGCATATGCACGTTGGTCAATTTACTACCCCCCTCCCCCCCCCAATTAACATGTAAAAACATGCACTGAAGTTCTTATTTGTATTGTCTGTTATCTTGGGAAATGCATTTCTTCTACAAAGATTGTTTATCTCTGTAACATAGGAATATGGTGATTTTCTCTTTAGGAAGACAAATATAAAGAGTAGTTGCTATGTTTATGAAGCCTTAATTAGTGGAGCATGAAAGGTATTTGGCTGATAAAAGATAATTTAGCTGAAGTGTATGCAGAAGAGAACAGGTCCTTCCACCTAGAAACAAGCATCTAGCTGACAGTCACAGAGGAGGAATATGATCATCTGGGCTTCCTCCCTAATAAGTAGAAAGAGATAGTCTCTTCAGATGTTGGTATATCTAAGACTGAATTACTTTTTAAAGTCTCTTTTTTTTCACTTTCAACTAACCACAGACTGAGTTCATGAAGAAAAAGATCCCACATTCTGTGATTTGAATAATTAGCTAGAATTAAGGAGGATGAAACAGAGTCGGAGAGCAAGGTCTGAGAAATGGAGTTTGTGCTTGAAAATACATGACTCCAAAGGAACAATTATGTTTCTCCAGTAAATATATTTATCATAAAAGTTTAGGACAAGGAGCAATCAAGATGTGATTTAGCAATGCAATTCTGACACTAAAAAAGTCAGATGCTTTCATTTATAAGAGACATTTCTGAAGAGAGTTAATTACATTTTCACCTTTCTAGCATCAGAACTTTCAAGGAAAATGGTATATATTACTATATACATATGTGGGTGTGTATACATGTCGATATAGAAGTGTGGATACACTTTCTTTTGTGCTTTTTAAAATATTCAAACAAAGAATATAAGCACAACCTGTAGACAAAGCTAGATAGTGTAAGATAACCTGTGAGTAAGATGCAGAACAATGATGGATGACTATTTTGCTTAGGACTATCTTCCTTTAATCTGTTTTAATTAAAACAATATTAATTTTTGTCATTCCTTTCACACCATCTCACACAGCTTTGCTACAATGATAGAAGCAAGTGAAAGATCCGGTCTACTGAATCTGCACAATAGTTTTACTAGATCAGCAAACAGTAAAGATCTTACTCAACAAGAAAGACTAGAATATTTTTCAGCTATGACAAGAATATGGACTCAGAAAATACACTTCAAAGAAAATGTAGATGGTAAAAAGGAAAGAGTGAGCACAGATTCTTTTTCAAATGCCTCTGAAGACAATGCAAGATGTCGCACCATGTGAAGTCAAGCAGTTTTAATAGGTTGGTGTCAAATTCAGGACCTAAACTAATTGTTTAAAAAACACTGATTATTTTTTTTTTAGTGTTTTACTTATCTTGGGATGAGAAGGGCTAAGAATATTTACTGCTGAATAGATAAAAATGTACATAACAGGCCCTTGATTTAGGTTACACCATTAAGCTAGAAATTCAATACCACAGGCACAAGTACATACTTAGCCTGGCATAAACACTGTTGCTGGAGCTCATCCACTTTATACAAATAATAAAAAATTTGCTTTAGATAGGGCTGTAATGCAGCCATTCCCCTTTTGCTGTCTGTATTAATATTCTGCCCACCAGAGCAAAACGAAACATCCTCTGAATAGAGTATTGGAATATTTCAGAAGTAAAATTGGATCAGCTGCGAGAGGAGAAAAGAAGTGATTACTCTTTGCACTGTCATAGTTTATCTAGAATCCCCAAAAGTAGAGATACTGGTTTAAATCCCTTTGGGAGAGAAAGGAATTGAGATTTTCCATAATCTGCTGAGTCCTCAGACCACTGACTTCAGGGATTTGAGACAAGTACTGCTATCCTTCATTCTTCTCCAGTTGCCTCAAATTTTTTCTTCCCCTTTTATTCTTTTTTTCACCACACAGATTAGCTGGTAAATTTGTCCTGCATTTAAACATACACATATAAAAAGAAAGCTTTAATTCAGAAACAAATGCATATAATTATATAGAAATACAATGTGGAAAGAAAGAAATAAAGAATCATCTTCTGGGAAGGGACTGAAAAATCCCCAAGTCTTCAACTTCTAGCTCCAGCATAAGTCTAACCCTATTATTCATGGCTAAATATCAGCTCAAGTGGAGTACGGGGACTATAACTGCACTACGTAAGTGCTCTGCAGGACAGTCTTGTCTCTTTTCTTTTTTTTTTTTTTTCAAAAAATATTATGCTGCTCATGCTCAGTCTAATAATAACTGGTCCATCTGATCAGTCTAATAATGTGTCTATGTTGATTTGTATGTAGCTACTTATATATTGAAATTTGTTCTTGTGGAGTGGGTCATATCCATCAATGTGTGTGTTTCTTATGAGTGCCATAGGCTTTTTGTCAGAATAAGGTTTACTGGAATTTTATATGGTAGAACTAAAATTAATATCATTCTGTTTAACCCTGTGTTCTAAACAAAGCAATGTAAATTATCATTTGTTTACTTAGAATAGACAAACGAAAATGTATTGACTCAAAATAGATATATTAATTTTATTACTTGGAATAAAACATGTTAAAATTAATTGTCTTTGTTAAAATCAAAATTAGAAATAACTTTAGACTTTAGACTGTGCTATAAAATACTTATTCTTAAATTAATAGTAAGTAATGTGATAAAGTAATACAATCTTTTTATCCTTTAGTGGAAAATTACAGCATGGTAACACAGTTTATATTAATTTTTATGACTTTTTCCTCATATTATTTACAGTCAATATAGAAGCAAGGTGTGAGATATTCGCTTTCTATTAAGAACATTGAAATTCTGAAAGTGGTTCAAAGTTTCTTAATATTGAAATTGTGCTTCAGAAATAAGTGATCTCTTACACAGATATTCTGTCTTGTTCTCAAATAAAAACATGTTCTCAACAACTACAAAAAAAGGAGTATTCATTCCATAGTTAGCTACAACAATCATGAAGTCCTGGAAATGAGTGTGATACAAATTATTCTTTCAGCTCTGTAAACTAAAAAGACAAAATTAGTTTTACTTCCTCAATGACAAATGTATCACAGAAAGAAATCTTTCCACTCAAAGTGAAGATTACAGAATTATCATCATAGACAGTTTATTTCATTTTATTTTTCATGGATGCTGAAATGTTGATAGCACATGAATACATTAAAGCAGTAAAAAGATTTTGAAAAAAAGTTTGAACGAACACATGCAGAATTGTTTGTGCCATATCAAAACAAAAGCCCAATAGGGATGGTTTAAAGGGTTTAATAAAATAATCCAAGGTAGCTGAATACAGAAAAGCCTTGCTGACTTACAAATAACAGCAACTCATAAAATTCAAAAAAATGATGCTTATTTTTGTGATGGTTCTTACAAAATTTTCTTTAAATCTAAAAGAGACTTTCATAGTGTGTCTTTATAGATCTTGATGGAATAATTGTGATAAACTATTTATTTAGTCATAAATATTCAGGTTTATTTTGCATAGGGGAAGGAAAATATTTTATTTCCTTACTAAATTAAATATATAGAAAATGTATGGCTACGTCCTATGAAACATTTACTTGTTTTGATTTAAATGTCTACAGGATCACAGGTGAATGAAGGTTCAGCCCTGACAAAACAGTTGTAAACTGTGGTCTCCACTGTTACATGAAACAGGCTGACCTTTTCTAGTTCTTTATCAACAAAATGGGATAATGAAAAAAAGTATGTTTATTCTTTGCTTTAAAGGTAACATCTCCTGTACCATAATGTACCATTTTTTATAGAATCATATGCCTGCCAAGCATCATTCATATGAACTGACAACTAAATTTCTTCTCTGCTGCCATTTAGCCTTTTTGCACTGTCACTCAGAGACCGTTCTCCAGGGAGTCAGCAAATTTCCCCTAAAGCAATCCTTGTGCTGCTTTAGGAGCAGCTAAATGACAGCTGATACTATCTTCCACAGAAAAGGCAGCCAAGAACTTTTTTCACTTTTTTCTCACCCCTCATTTCTCCTTTGTTGGCTTCTTGCATCTACTATACCTGCTTAATCATGACAGCATTGGAAGAAGAGAAACATCCAACAAAAACCAGCTTCTGACTCACCTTCTCACTTACATAATTGCCCTCCCATCCCTTACATTGAAACTGCAACTGGGATACAACTGTCTCTTTCTCTTCCTAGATAACAGACTTGGTTGGCCACTGAAAATGTGTAAATTCATGACTTCAGCTCAATGAAACTCCTTTTGCCTCTCCTTCCCTTCTTTCAGAATGAGTTAAGTGGGAATAGGGTTGACATAGGGCTGAGAGGATTGTTATATCAAGTTCTTTGGAAAATTTTCTTTTTGTGTGCTTTGCACCTTTCTTCTGAGCAATGTTCTTAAGTAACAGAAGCAGAAACATTATTTTCTAATGCTTCAAGTTACAGTCACTTCACCTTTTTTTAACATAAGATAGCTAGTATTTACGTTTTTTTCTATGTAAAAGAAGGAATTCTGATTGTGTTTATACGAAAGAATATTCAGTCATTCTTACTTTTTCCTTATGATCAGAATTTCACCATACACATGGAGAAAGAGAGGCTAATGAAGTCTTGTAGTAGATAATACTGGGAGCAACAGTTTCTTTTATGTTAAGCACTTACACCTTACTTTAATAAGCTCTTAGTAGATTTGGCACATCTGTTCTTGTGTGATATCAGTATACATCAATGTTTTTTGTGTCTCCATCAAAACAGGATGATTAAAGCAAAATAAACACACACACACATGCATTTATATGTATAAATACTAGTGTTAAGGTGTGCCGGAAGATGACTCTGTCCTGACCTGATACTTAGCCAACTGAACAGAACACAAAAAACATGAGAACATGAGCTTAGCACGAGAAACTGCTGAACATAACAAATAAGAAAATAATAACTTGGCAAAAGCTTCAGACAGCATGATGAGAAATGGCAGGATTTTGTGTGTGGTTAAGGGAACTTCTGTGAGAGACGGACACACCTGCTAGGGACTGGGATCTTGCAAGGCTAGCACTGCCTATTAGAAAAAACAGGTTTGGGTGCAGACCTGGGACTAAAAAGGAATACCTAGTTGTGAACTACTTATTTGGGAGTAGAAAAGGGAAGAGAAAGAGAGAGAGATCTATACGGATGAGGTAAGAACAAATGTGGGGAAGTGGAGCATCAAGAAGATACAAGTGGGTGACGGCATGTAAAAAAGACCCTTGGCCATTTTGCTTTCGGCTAAGTCCTGTGCCTGGTGATTTCAGTCTGTTCAACATTCCTATTAAACTTTTTTCCTCACTATTTTCTGTATGAGAGCACTCTTTAATCTGAGACCGTGTGCGTCAACTGCTCGTGAACTCCAGGCCAGATATGGATATAGGTGCCAGCAGTTTGAGAGACAGAAGACTCAATCTGTGGTCAGCTGCTGGATAGACCTGTATTTTGTGTGTATCTGCATGTATGTTTTGCTAGTAAACTTCAAGCTGGGCTAGTCAGTGGGTAGGAGGAGCATAGGAAAGATCCAGGGTCGGAGTTAGTGAATGAGGTGAGGACCTAGGATCCAGGCATGGATGAACTTAAAGACTGTGCTCATACTCAAGAGATCTGTGAATGTGGATAGGACTGTGGGTTAGGGAGTAAGGGCGTCTATCTATCCACAAAAACTTCATTCCTGGTCATCTGGAGTGAAGGCATTGGATTCAGTGTTGTCCATGTTCATGTGAGTGCTGCTTCCATTAAAGACACTGGCCTGTGTTGGTCTCTGTGTCTGTGCATGTGGGTGTGTGCGCACACACGCGTATGTGTCTTTTGGAAACTTGTATTTACTGGTTGGATCTACTGAGGGAAATGCTAGCAGCTACAACTACCAGTCTCTGATTCCTTGGGGTGTGAGAGTGCATCAAATCAGGCTCTGGCAGACTGGGAAGGAGGAATCCCCAATGCCCTGAGGACCATCAGATTCCATTTTACTAACTGTGAGGAGCATGGGGAAATACACTTTGACAGTTGTATTTTATATGTGTGTTTGGCTTGCTGAGCCTTACTATGAAGTACTACTGCTTATACAATACTGAGAATCAAACAAGAACCTTTACCAAGCAGCTCTGGTATGCTGTTTGTGTTTCCTGTGTTTCTCCTGCTGTGTGCTCCAGGCTCCTTCTCTTGTGAAATTCAGTGTCAATCTTAAGAAACATATTAGAAATACAAACAAAATTCAGGCACAAGTCCAGGAGAAAACAAAAAACAATCTAACCTGGTTAATAATGCTTAGATACCCAGCTGCTGAAATACAAACAGATATTGAGTGTGAAATATTTTCTTCTCTCTTCAATGTATGAAAATAATTGGTGCTTAAGAATTAAAGACTAAAACAGATTGAAAGCTGAACAGAGAACCGCCCTTGCGGTGCAGCTACGTACTGCTAGGTAATTACAAATGTTGAGGTCAGAGTTACATTTAACATAATTTTTTTAACTCAGGATTGTAAGAAAGTGCTTCTAACCACAGAGAATCTATGGACCCGAAACGTCTCTTAAAGACAAATGCTTACAATCTGTACTCTAAATATGAACAGGTGTACTTTTACAATTTTTCTTTTGAAATTTACACAAGCAGAAAGGAGTTAAGGAAATACCTGTCCATCTTTTAACATTAGTGGACCATGAACGAAATGTGCATCTGAAAATATTTGTATCAATCCCTCTCTGACCAAAAATATATTCAAATCAATTCCAGAAAGCCAACAGCTGTTTTCGGATACTGTTTTGGAAACGTTTGCTATGTCTCTTATTGTAACTGTAATATTGTGACTACAGGGACCAAACAGCCAGGGTGGAGGGGACGGCAGGTGAGACAGTGTAGTATTCGGTGCCCATGGTAAATGGCAGAGCTAAAGTCCTGTCTCCTGTATGTGTACACGAACATACGAAGCATAAGAAGAAGAAGGAATTGAAAGGTGACGCTCAGTCATAGAATCACAACATGACTATGATGAGACATATGGTGGGATAGCTTCAATGATTAGAGTGATGGATGGATGGATGGATTCAAGCTCTTCATTAAGCATTAAAGAGAGAGGAGACAAAGAAAAGGCTTATAGCCTACTTGAAGGCATACATTGAGTGTACACTTCTATACCTAAGGGATGGGTGAGAGTTTATGGGTCAGCATAAGAGATAAGTTAGCACTGAATGTGGGATTATGGTGGATACATTATGGAGATCTCGTTGTTCTGTTATGTGATAAAAGCTTGTCTGCACAACCAGAAGGATCAAGCTGGGGACCATTTAAGCAGACTGTGGAGGATGGATTACATCTAGAAGAGCTGGCTAATGTTTTTATGAAGCTGATCTATGCCATCTTTGAAAGTTTTGACAATCAGAGATTTCCTTCATAATTTGAGGATTGCAGATGTCGCACCTCTCTTCAAGAAAGAGGATGTATGGAATTAAAAGCAGGTCAAGCTAACAACAGTCCCCAGGGACATAATGGAGCAAATCCTCCTGGAAGCCATGTCCAGGCATGTGAAGGACAAGAAATGATAGGCAAGACCCAGTGTTTATTTAGCAATGTGTATGGCCAACAATGTCGACTTCTATTGTGGAATAACTGACTTTGTGAACAACAGGAGAGGAACCATGTTGTTTACTTTGACTCTAACAAGGCTTTCAATGTGGTCTCCCATAGTAGTGTTTTAATATAATGTTGAGGTATTGATTAGATAGGTAGATTAAAAGGAATGGTGAATACTCGCTGGACCATTGGGCACAAATATCAGCAGTTCAAAGTTCAACCTGCAGCCACCAATGAATGCCATTTCTTAAAGGCTGATACTGGAACAAATATGGCCATTACTGACAGAGATGATGGGGTGGAGCACACACTCAGTGTATAGATGATATGCTGGAGGACAGGACTACAATTTAAGGGGACATCAAAAAGCTGGAGAAACAGGACGACAGAAATCTCCTGGTTTTTAATAAAGGCAAGTTGCCAAGGCAAGGAGCTCAAGTGCCGGCATGATCTGACAGCAGAGAACCCTAGTGCGGTGCACAGGGTGATTTTCTGAACCGAGGGAGCCTCAAGGGGGAGCTGAGAGAGCCGCCAGGAGCCAGCAGCTTGCACAACAGAGGCTGAGGAGGCCTGGGTGGGGATAGGAGTAGCATCTCCCCCATGTATAAAAAAAGTGCTTAGGGAGCGCTAGGGACCAGGTCTGCTGTGAAGAGTGCGGGCAAACAGGGCATGGTGCATCAGAAAGGGTGACATGGCAGTTTGTGAGGAAGGGCGCACAGGAAGAGCGCTGAAGCTCTGCCAGCTCTACCAGGGTGCAAAGGAGTCCACCTGGCAGACAGCCATGGCCGCTCCAAGCTCTGCAACCACCTTGATGGATGCAGGTTCCCAGACAGAGCTGCAGTGGGAGCCCACTGCCGCCCAGGTGCCAGGCCGCAGGGTGTGCCTTATTCTTGCACTAGTGTGGGACAGCAGCAGTGAGCACAGCTGTGGGAGGTGCACCCAGGTAGAACAATTCCTGCACTTAGTGACAGAGCTCCAGGAGGAGGTGAGTAGGTTGAAGAGTATCAGAGAGTGTGGGAGAAAGATTGTCTACTGAAATCACACCCTACCTTCCCTGGGACAGGCCCGACATGCAGCCAGGACACAGGGTACGGAGGATTCCCTATCCCTATCCTCTCCCATCCTCTCCAAACACAGTGACTTAAGGGATAGGGGGCAATGGCAGCAAGTTCCTGCCCGGTGCAACTGGTGCACCCCCTCTGGGACTACACCACCTTCCCAGGTACCCTTGGGTAACAGGTATGAGGCTCTGCAAGTGGAACCAAAAAAATAATGAGGATGATGGTTCATCTAGCTCAGAGGTGTCACCAAGGTTAAGTCAGTCTACATCCTGCACCAAAACCGATCCCATAAAGAAAAGAAGATGGGTCATTGTCATAGGAGACTCACTTCTGAAAGGAACAGAAGGCCCAATATGCAGACTGGATTCACTTCTTTGGAATCCTGCTGCCTCCCTGGGACCCAGGTTAAAGATGTGAAGAGAAAGCTTCCTACCATGGTACAGGTAGTGTTCTCCTCCATCCCTCCAGTTGCAAGAAACAAGGAGGGAAGAAACAGGAAGAGCCAGCAGATCAATACCTTGCTCCGAGCCAGGATGGGATTGGTGGGATTTAGGGTTCTTTGATCATGGCTTGTCTTAGTTTACATGACACCAGGCCTGCTGGCAACAGACAGGGTACACCTGTCTGAAAGGCAGAAAAGGATCCTTGTTTAGCAGGGTTGACTGAAAGAGCTTTAAACTAGATTTGAAGAGGGGAAGGGACAATAACAGGCTAGCTAGAGATAAGCCTGGGGTAGAACACCAACAGGCAAGGGAAGATGTGCTCACGAGGTCCTTCAGTCTACAATTTCAGTGGAGGTAGGGGATAGAGAGCCATGTGCCAGCAAAGGCACAAGGGTCATTGAGGTGTTAGAAGCCACAGAAGAGCCTGAGATGGTCACATAGAAATTGAGGCATGTCCCCCAGAGAGGGGATAGGTGAAGTGCATCTATACGAATGCACGCAACATGGTCAACGTACAGGAGGAGCTGGAAGCTGTCATACTGCAGGAAAACAATGATTTTCTGACCAGTGGCCATCATGGAAACATGGTGGGATGACTCACACAACTGGAGTGCTGCAAATTCTTCAGAAGGGACAGACAAGGAAGGAGAGGTGATGGAGTAGTCCTGAATGTTAGGGAGTGTTTTGATTGTCTAGAGCTTGATGATGGCAACAACAGGGTTGAGTGTTTATGGGTAAGAATCAGGGGGAAGCCCAACAATGCAGATACCATGGTGGGAGTCTGTTATAGACCACCCAATCAGGATGAAGAGGTAGACAAAATGATCTATAAGCAGCTGGGGGGAGTCTCACGATCACTGGCCCTTGTTCTCTTGGGGGATTTCAACTTTCCAGATGTTTGCTGGAAATACAATACAGTGGACAGGAAGCAGTCCAGGAGGTTCCTGGAGTGCGTGAAAGACAACTTCTCATAGCTGATGAGTGAGCCAAATAGGCAAGGCTCCTCACTGGACCTGTTGTTTGTGAACAGGGAAGGACTTGTGGGTGATGTCACGGCTGGAGGCCATCTTGGGCACAGCAATCGCAAAATGACAGTTTTCAGTTTTCAGAGAAGTTAGGAGGGGGTTAGCAAAACCGCCACCTTGGACTTCCGTAGGGCAAAATCTGACCTATTAGAAGCCTGGCTGATAGAGTCCCTTGGGAGGCATTCCTGAAGGGCAAAAGAGGAAGGCTGGATGTTCTTCAAGGAGGAAGTCTTAAAGGCACAGGCCCAATGTGCCGACAGATGAGCCGGTGGGGAAGAAGGCCGGTCTGGCTGAACAGAGACCTTTTGCTCAAACTCAAGAAAAAAAGGAGTGTTTATGTCCTTTGGTAGAAGTGACAGGCCACTCAGGAGGACTATAATGGTACCATGAGGTTACGCAGGGAGTAAGATGGAAGAGCCAAAGCCCAACGAGAACTTAGCCTGGCATAAAAGACAAAAAAAATGTTTCTGTAAATCTCCCTAAGCAGGAAGACACTGATGGAGAGCAGAGGGAAACTGCCAGTATCCCAGAGGAAATGGTCAGTGACCTTCTACACCATATAGACACACACAAGTCTATGGGGATGGATGGGATCCACCCAAGGGTGCCAAAGGAGCTGGCAGGTGTACTGCTGAGCCACTTTCCATCATCTGTCAGCAGTCCTGGCTGACTGGGGAGGTCCCAGTTGACTGGAAGTTAGCTAATGTGACACCCGTCTACAAGAAGGGGTGTAAAGGAGGATCCAGGGAACCACAGATCTGTCAGTCTGACCTCGGTGCCAGGGAAGGTTAAGGAGCAGATCATCCTGAGCTCCATCATGTGGTACACACAGGACAACCAGGTAATCAAGCCTAGACGGTGTGGGTTTATGCAAGGCAGGTCCTGCTTGACCAACCTGATTTTTCTTCTGTGACAAGGTGACATGCTTAGTGGATAAGGGAAAGGTTGTGAATGTTGTCTACCTAGACTTCAGCAAAGCTGAGTGCTCACTCAGTAAGTTTGCAGATGACACCAAGCTGAGTGAGAGTGTTGATCTGCTCGAGGGTAGAAAGGCTCTGCAGAGGGATTTGGACAGGCTGGATCAATGGGCTGAAGCCAATTTTGTGAGATTCAACAAGACTAAGTGCTGGGTCCTGCACTTCGGTCACAACAACCCCATGCAACGCTACAGGCCTGGGGAAGAGTGGCTGGAAAGCTGCCCGGCAGAAC
>Ga0065711_1034842_pt1 | contig 23165 bp, 13 predicted proteins | sample Hoacrofraction12_FD_59098 | JGI IMG/M metagenome (GOLD analysis project Ga0065711, IMG submission 59098) | Hoatzin crop microbial communities from Cojedes, Venezuela - Epithelial fraction 12 v2 (version 2) | ecosystem: Host-associated > Birds > Digestive system > Esophagus > Crop | place...
AAGGCACAATAACTCATCAAAATTTGCAGGGACCACACAGTAAGGCAAATGAAAAGAGAGATGTCTTGGAATGCTTAGCATACCCACAAAGGGAAATTTTAACTGGCTTCATGCTTTAAATTGAAAAAAACTAAAATAAGAAGCAGATAGTTTTGAAATTTGCGGTTGTCATGTTCTGATCATACCTTGTGTGATGGTGGTCACCAGCTCTGGTCAAGCTTTTAAGTAAAATCCAGTTAACTTTGTTTCCTATGAAAATTAAGTGTCTGGTATTATTGCGCTGCATGTGTTTAATTAGATGCACACATGTATTGTGGGGCGTCTGTGTTTGACTTGGTAATGTTTGAAAAAATGTAATTTCATTCAGATTTGGTGGAGAGTGGTTTCCACAAACGTATTACATTTCCATCTGCTTCATGAAAATTCATGACTGTGGGGGAGAAAGAAGCTTGTTACTGGTCGTGCAGAGGGTACGCCACAAGAAGAAGGATTGATAAAATATCACCTAGGAGTGTCGAGGCAGCTGGAAGTTGCAACTCAAGCAGGAGTCTCATATTTGTTAATATTTTGCTAAGTATCTAGAGCTGTATTTGTCTTGATTAGTACACATTTGTTTATGTTCCAGCTGAACATAGTTAAGCGCCTTTAACTGAAAATTTTTACATAGCCGAGTCAACAGCTTGTGTAGAGTCGAGTCTTCGACTCTATTCCAATACTGGTTGCTTCATAACAGACATTACAGGAATTAACAATGCATAAATCACTCAAGTAGCCAGTGAAATAATCGTCAGCACTCAGTATCTGTTAGAAAATTCTAAGCACTTCACTAAAGATTTCAGATGAGTTAAGGCTTTTAAGATTTTCTTTCCTTTTACTTTTTTATTTAATAACATTCGTACAAAATTTCTTATTTTTTTAAGGTAATATTATCCAATCTTATCTGTACAAATAGGGGATAATTGCAGGAATAATGAAATAGCTATCAATTTTTTTCATTGGTAATTGTATTGCCTTTATCTTCCTTTTACATACTTAACAGTTCATACTTGGTTCTTCACAGAGTCTCTTTTAGAAAGCAATAGGCTTATAAGTTGTAGTCTTGTTACCCATATTTATGGCAGAGAAAAGTCTTGCCTACAATTTTAATGTCTGTTTTTTGGAGGTGGTGTCTTTGTTGTACCTAGTTGTGTTTGGAAGTTATCAAAGTTTCTTACAGCTCTTTTGCACAGCCATTATTTTTTTGGCTGATTCAGCCCTCTGTTCTGCTTCATAACGCAGCCGTGGCAGCCACTGTTGCTGCACAGCAGATGGGAAGGAATAAGTGCCCAGAAGCTCAGGCTGCTTTATTGCTGAAGGGGTGAAATCCAGACAAGCAAAGGAAGTTCAGATGAGGCTCTTCAGTTGCTCCAACAGCAGCAAGCCACCAGCTTTTCTGCACTCATACTTTATTGCACTACCACATGCAAAGTGATGGTCGTGCAACACACGTGGTGGTCTAGATCGGACAACTCTAATCCTTCTGAAAAATAAGAAAGGGAAAAAAAAAAGTTGTGTTTCAGCTGGACCATCCCTGAGCCATCCAGCTGCATGAACTGTTGTGCCAGTAGAGTGGACAGGGAGGAGGAAAGGCTGGGAAGAGATCCAGGACAGGAAGGTAGGGAATCAGAAAGTGCTTACACCAGTAGAGCTTTAGGAGTAAAAAGGCTATGCTCCACTCTGCATTGATAGGTCAAATTTGAGGAGTGGGTGGCAGATGTGTTTAGATTATAGTGAGGACAACAGCCTAGGCTGATGAATTAAGGAATTAATTTTACTCTACAAAAGATTATAAGCAAAAGTCCCCGTCTATTCAGCTGATGTCAGTAGTGTATCAAATATTTTATTAGGCAATAGTTGTATTAAATATGACTGAAAAGAACCCTTTGAAATCTTACTGCGGTACACAGCTAGTATTGTCAGAAATGATGCCACGGTCTGCCTTTGTCAGCAAAGATGGAGTGGGCCATGAAAACTAGGATCACTCCCTTTAGGTGTATTCTCACCTATCAGATTTGAGTCTGGGAAAGTAATATAAGGCAATGTGAACTGCAGTTGTCTGTATTTGAAGAAAGTGGCTCACATCCTAAACTATCATCGGAAATTAAGATCTTAGCTTTCTAATTAAACACTGTGGGGTTAATTGAGATTGGCATGCTCATTCATGAGAAGAAACCCAGGGGATCTTGGCATTTACACTTAAATTGCACATCCCATGTGTGGGATGTATTACGTGGCTGTGTTTGCCTACACCAGATCACGTGCTATGTTGCACTTCTAAGCTCTAGAGGATGCTGTGAATTACTGAGCTCTCAGGAGTTTGATAATAGGAACTACATGCATGACCCAAACACTAAAAATTCATGCCTGTGCTTGTGGTCACATATTTAGCAAAGTTATTACAGGCTTTGATATTGCATGAACATAAATGTCCAAAGCAAAGTGCCTAAGCTTGGCAGGTGACGTGGAAAGTCTGGCTATGCTTGTTATTGTGTGGAGCTTCAAAGTCAACATGAGTAGTAGGGGCTGTTCTGCAGACTGGAGGGGGAGTGGGCCTTGTGGCCCTCCGTGAGGAGGACCATTGAGCAGGCTCAGGTGCCTTGGGAAGTACAACTTGACTTCCAGCCTGGGCTGTCCCCTCACTTTTCCCAGAACAGCAGTTTGTGTTTTAAGCTGGATGAGTTCACAGCTTGGTTGACTGTAGCTCTCAAGCAGTTGTGCTTGCATAAAGGAGAGAGATGTGGTGGGCAGATACAGGCAAGAGATGGGATGTGTCACTTAGATGACATCTGTGGAAGCACACCCATGTCACCTAGTTACATTGTCTTCCAGAATATGGATAAAACCACAGGAATATTCATATCTAATTAACATTTAAGGTGCCTGTTTAGAGAACTAAACAAAGCAATGTGGCAAAGTTCGACTCCTGTAAGTATCTCAGCACCTTGTCAGCTGGGGAGCGTGGTCTGAGCAGCATGAACACAGTTATGGGTGCTTCGGCAGCTGTGGGTGGTGGTGGGTGCTGATCTGGCTGCACAGCTGTACAGAAATATCATGCATACATTTAGTTTGTAGACATCTTACTCTTGACTAAAACTATTTAGTTAATGAAATCTATTGAAAACCAGTGCATCCCTGAGTCTGTCACTTTGCCCCCTTGCCGAGCTCTCACATTTCCAGGAAGTACTGTTTTACTTTTCTGTCATTAATTTATTTATAGAAGCGTATATATAAATATGACACATCAACTGCATTATATTATACTGCTTGCCAGATGACAGAACATGACATAAGAAAGTCTATTTTGGTGAAAAATCATACAAAGAGGAGTCAGTGTTTTAAGCTAAGGATTTAATAGTCCTTTGATGATAATGAAAGTTGTTATTCAGAGAAGAAAGTGTTTCAGAGTGAAGTCTGCAGAAATTAAAACACTAGGTGGTACAGCCATCTGATTTAATTTATAATCTTTTCATCACGGTGAACATTATATTTCCAATTCAGTAGCAGTAATCTAATGTGCTATGATGTTGGCTAATGATTTCTCAGATATTCCATATTCATCAAAGCTTTTGTCTTTACATCTGCTCTATAGATGAATTTGCATTTTAATTAAAGTGTTTAAATGAGTGATATTAAAGCCTGGAAAAGGGAACATAATTTTCACATCCTCTCTAATGTGATTTTAAAACACTGGATTTCATCCATTATATAGCATTAAAGATATAATCAATTTACGTTTATTATTTTCCAGTGTATTTAAGTTGCTCTATTTTAATTAAGAACTTTAAATTTGAATTTATTTACTTTAAATGAATACAATATAAACTAGGTTGTTATAGCATAGCTACTATGCTCTGTGAGACTGTGACTTCCTGAATCTTTATGATTTTGCTCTTACAATGTCACCAAAAATCTTGTAACTAAAGCTCTGATTAAGTATAAGCATCATAAATTACAGCTTCATAAAAATTAGTAAGTGATAAATTAAATACATTGCATCTATCACTTCAAGAGTTTTTATTCCATCTCTTTCTTAAATTTTGACTGAACAGCAAAAGCATAAAATCATAACAAACACTGATAAGAGAGTAGACCAGCAGAGAAAGGCAGCCAACTACCATTTAGACTTAAATATATAACTAGCATACATTTTCAGGGTTTCTGGATGGCCCTAAAGGAGTGCCCTTAAGACTGCCACTTTCAGTTTCTGTCATTCAGGAAAACTCTAACTACGATCTCCAGAAATTTTGCTAGACGTCCAGCAAGATGGCCACATCATGCTCACTTTCTTACAGTTTTCATCTTAAAAAGTTCATTTCCACACAACTTTTTCTTGAAGAACTTTTCTTTTTTTCCTGTCAGTGTGACAGAGATCCCTTATGTTCAGTGAAGAATTCTGTCTACAAAGATAGGGGATAAAAGTCTCTCTTCTATTAATCATTCAAATAATGAAGGAAAGCAGTATCATGTAAGGCAACTCACCTGTGAAATTTTTCATTTGTATTCCCTCTAGGAAACAGGCTTTCCTCCACAGCTGATGCCTCTCGCACATGTGCTTTAGCTTCTCTTCCCAGAGCAGGTCGTTAGTGTTTCTTATCTTGATCCAGATTGAAGTCAGTTTACCCCTGGTAATAGACTTACTGACATGTGCCAATAAGGCTCATCTTTTCGCATCTCTTTGATTGTATAGACACAGTTCTTCCCTTTGTTTCTCTAACATTCTAGTGTGTCACTGTTTAACTTTTCAAAATACACATTACATCACGCAAAGTGGATTTCTTTTGGCTGATACGCAATGCTTACTTGATTCAAAGTTGTTCAAGCAAAACACCTAAGTGGAATTCAGAATTATCCTACAGACTCATAGCATATTTACCTAACTTCGTGTACTACCTGTGCCACCAAACAGAAAGCATCAATAAAAATGCACTGCTGACAAGTTTTTAGGTTTTTGAAACTGAATTTTGAAATCCTCTCAGCCTGCGTGTGATCACATGACGTTGTATCAGCCTTTTGAATGCACAGCTATGAATTGAATAAAACACTTCCTTCAAAAGTACCTAGTATTCTGAAAGATCTGATGTTTTGGGCAATATTTGTTCTTAATTAAGAGTCTTCCATAGCTTCATTAAGCATTCCTGTATTACTTTTTGTACCTTGTATTGTAACATGTATTTTCATAATAAAAACAAATTTCAGGTGCAAAAATACACTTGTAAGTTATGAAACTTATTTTTTTGTGTTGGGAATTCCTTACACTATGATATAGTATCTGTGAAAGGGGGGATGAGAAAGCTAAACTGGCTTTGTATTGGGATACATTTGTTTTGTGTTTCGAGGGAAACGTGGATCAGAGCTGTCATTGTGTTGTGTGTCCCACGAGTTAGCCTGGAGCAATTCAGGAAGTTGTGGGTTTCATAGTGGTGCATCAGCCGCTGTCTTCTCAGTCTAAACATCAAAATGAGGTATTAGAAGCCTGGGTTGCTGCATGATCTTGACTGTGTTACTCTGCTATTCAGCGCCGCCTTTTTCTGTTTCTCCGCCTGCAGGGTGATAGATAGGTTGAAAGCATAACTTAAGAATTATATCTCCACTGTTTCACTCCCTGGTAATTTCCTCAAGGGTAATTTCCTCAGCAGTCAGGGTGCCAGAGATAAGGCCTTTGTACAATTGGATTGCAATGACTTACTTTCTGTCCCTGTTTAAGGTGATATTTGGATTTGTGCAAATCTGCCTTGATATCTCCCTCTGCCTGCATGTGTGGTGAAGTACACTGGGCAATTTAAGGTGTCTCAGCAGCAACAGATTTAACTGTAAATAAAGACTACTTTTAGAAGAGGTTAGAGTTATAAATAATCTTGACACAGAGTTGCTTGTAAGACCAGATAGTATTCAAATGGAAGAGGTATAAGGAAAAAGAAAATATGAATTTTCCTTTCTGTTCCCTCTCCCACTGGTTTTTGGATTGTCATCCGAAGTGAATGTTTGAAAGCAAGCAAGGAAAGTTGCGTGTTAAAATAAGTATTTTTAGCTTTTGTTCTATAAAAAGTTAGTTTAAGGCTTCAGGTTACGGAAAATTAATAATAATGCCTAGTTAATATAGAAAACAATGCATATGAATAGATTGACACTTTTTTCAATTTTAAGATAAAAACAACTTTTACACTTTTTGGCTATATTTACAATGTTCTTTTCTCTGTGCTATTAGTAAGTATAGGTTTTCATGGTGTTAAAAAATGGCAAATCAGTGGATCCATAATTTTTTTATTTACTGAGAAAGTTTTAAAAGATTATTTGAATCTGTTTTACTGCAGGAAGACATATTAAGAAATAAATATGTGGAAGAAATTAAAAAAGAGGACAAAAATTAAAATTGACACACAATCTTTATATTTGAAAAGGGTATTATAAAAATAACAAAATAGGCCCACAAAAAATTGTCTTTTTGTCCATATTATTAGTTTCCTCATTTTCTAACCCTATTGTACTTTATAATAGTTAATATTAGAAAGATTACAATACTGATATATAATTATATATGGTATAATACTGATATATAATATAACACTGATTTACAGTATGATTTGAGAAGCTAAGGAACTTCTGATTGGGTTATGTTATCTGAAGTAGTTACAGTCAAAGTAGAAAGTATTTCAAACGCGTCACTGCTGAACATAAACTCTTTTCATTCAGCTCTGCTGTTCTAGCGAAGTACATAAGAGGGCAGCAAAGAAGCTCCTAGAAGTAGAAATGCTTTTATTAGGAAAGAAATATAAACTAATAACCATTTTCAGTGGAAAGACTGAAATTATAAAGTGACCGAGAAATAATGATTGCAAAGCTAGTAGACAGAACATTCCTGAAAATGTGTTTTTCTACACCCAGAGTCATCTTCGCGCTGCATATTTATATTACCACTAATAGGATTATTGGAATATAATCAAATAATACTGTTTGCCTTATTGTCATGCTGAATGAAAAATTATATGGGTTGCAGCATGACTGAAGGCATGTTGAATAAAACATGTACGTGATACTGTGAAGAGAGGCCCGACCGCCCAGGTCCCCAAGCCCGGGAAGCCTGCCACGCTCTTTTGAACACCTTGCTCTGCTCTTTGACGTGGTGGCTCTTGCTGTCCTAAACCAGGGTCTGATTCAATAGGCAGGTGAGGAGTGCTCTGCCAGAGTCCCACCCTTAGCCTGGCAGTTAGGGTCCCCTGGTAAAGGAGTTGTGAGCTTGCCAGCTGGAAGTGGTTTTCAGTGCCAACTCTTTCTGGATCACTGCTTGGTCTACTCAGTTACTGTGCAAAACAAATCTGCCTCCTCCTCTTCTCCTTCCATCCTGGTTTGGAAAGTCAAATGAACATCGAGTATTTTGCTGGACACTGTCCCCAGCTACAACAGGATGAGTCTTTCCCTGCACCCCTCCAAACCTCAGCTGAGCTCACTGGGTCCCCTGCAGTCCCAAATGAGGAGCCCAGCCAGTTTAAAGTGCCTCCTGGCTCAGGCAATCAAATTGCTTTTTGGAAACTTGAGCATCTCCTGTCTAATCTGGGATTTTGATACTTTTAAGTTCAGCCTAAGCAATGTGTCCTGGGCAATGGAAGTATTTGTGGCTAATCAGGACTTGAACAGAAATCTCTCCCTGGAAAGAGGTAGTGCTTAAATCATTAGGCCAATGTTTTTCTCGGTGAAAATTATATATAGGAAAGCTTGTCTGGCTGGTATCTATCCCATGCCAAGAATTTAAATGAATGAAACTTTACAATTACCAAGATTGACATATTAGTATATTTTAAGCCAAGAGAAGGTACTCTAAGATGTTCTTTTACTATCAGGAAAGAGCTTTTAGGGACCCTAACCCTAGAAAATACTGCACCATAGGAGAGCAACCCATCAGACTTGAGTTGACTCAGTGAAGTGCTCCCTCTGCTTCTGATTGCCTGCGCCAAGCTTAACAACACACCCTTGCTTCAGCGTCTTATCAGAGTAGCTCAAAACTTCTTGCTGTGTCTTTCTTAAAGCATTGAATGTATTCTCATACTCTTCAAGTAGATTCAACTTACTACCATTGATAAGATTGAGAGAGACCTGTGACAAATTAGCACTGTAGAGATTTTTTTTAAAACTCTCTAACTACTTTTTAAATTTTTAAATTATTTGCAACTTTAGGCAACACTTCAATGTTTGGTGAAAATTCATTTCTGCTTTCCCTTCTGATGTTGCACATATACTATGAGCTGTATGATGCTGTATACTTAGCTGTGCAGTAAAATGGACCTTGCTTTTCACTGCAGCTTCTGGAAACTTTTGTTCACATTAAATAACAGTGTCTCTTCTACAGGAAGAGACACTGTCCCAAAAAAGAGAAAGGAATGGAATGGAATGGAATGGAATAGAATAGAATAGAATAGAATAGAATAGAATAGAATAGAATAGAATAGAATAGAATAGAATTTGGTTCACTAATTTCTGTTCTTCAACCATAAATTCAGGATTTCTTTATACAAAATAAAAAAGCATGGGAATTAAAAAATTTAGACTCACAGGTGGAGAACAAAAGATATTTAATGTTGAGAAGCAGAGAATCAACTTTTCTGGAATATGTTTTGCATCTCCTCAAAAAATGCATATACACATAGAAGTGTCTATTATACAAATGCACCCCATGGTAAATAATTGCTTCTGGTCATATGGACTGAAAAATCCTCTTTGCTCATTGTTGGTTTAAGTGTTTTATTTACTTTTTTGTTGCTTATTTTTTAAATAAGATCAAAACCCTTAGTTATCTATAACATTGAAGTTATGAGGAAAATGATAAATGAGCATGTATAGGTTGTATTAAAATTCGGGAATAAAATGATTGTATGTTTTTTTAGTTAAACTACCAAGCAAAAGAAATTGTCTGACATTAATTTGAATCCATTTTTTTATGTTCCTGCTGTAATAGTACTGTTTGTCATTTGAAAATGTGTTGTAATATTCCTAAATAACTCATTTTAAAATTTGCTATAGTATTCCTAAATAAGTAATGTCAAGGGAACAGTGTTTGAGCATTCAGTAAATGTAATCAAATGGCATTCTGCTCCCTGCATTGTTCCAGATAGAGCGTATCTGCTGACTGAAGGTGATAATGTTGTTTCTTTGGGCCAAACCACAGCAGAATGCTGAAGAAACATGCAGATGTCAGTGATAAGGTTGAAACAGCTGGACCTAGGCTGCTAGAGCTGGAATATATGCTCTTATCTAAACCTATGTGAGAATAGTGTTCATATGTATACCTGAAAACTTGTTGAAGGAGATGTTTACAGACCCATCCACTACTCCACACACCAGCTAGCAGGCAGTCTGGCAGCTTTACGCACTCCTCCTAGTTGGGGGGACTTTGTGCTGTGGAATCGGTGCCTTACAGGAGACCCCACATCCTTTGCAAACAAAGCTTATCCCATTGCACAAAAGCAGATGAGAAGCAGAGAGAAAAGCAGGAAAGACTACAGCGTGTTCTTGTAGGTGTGGGCTTGGGTCTGTATTGGAGGCAGAAAGGAGAAGGATGTGGTGCTTAGGGCACCTTCAATCAATGTAAGCATGGCAGCTGCTCTTAAAAGCTGGTCACAAATAGCAATGTGTAGCAAAAGCCCTTTACTGTTACAAGGCCTCAGAACACGTCACAGGACTTATTTTATAGAGTTAACAAAGCCATGGGTGGCTCATACTTGAGGACCCACTTTACATTCATTGGAGCTCACACTGGTGGGGTCCTGGGTGAGGGCCGCTGCTCTGAGGTCTCCCATCTGACCTCGCTGGAATTCCTGCATGGGGTGCAGGTTACAGAAAGTATTGAAGGAGTACTTTTCATCACAGTGTTGGATCTAGTAACAAAATCAGTTTGATAAACAGAATAAATTACATCATGTAGTACTTAGTGATCTAGATGACCTTTAGGTAGATAATATCTGTTGTTTAATACTCCAGTATCTGGATAGTACATACCTTTCACAATATTGTTTAGCTTACAAAGTCAGTAGAGTATAAAATATGTGCTATAAAAATTACTTTTCTAGTACTAATACTGTTATTTTTGTTCTTCTAAATGTTGCTTAAAAGTTCAGTTTGTTGGACTAGGTTTTCCTCTAAAACTGCATATAATTGAAATCTTTTTACTGTGAGTAAGACTAAACTTTTTTTTTCAGAAAACGTGAAAACATAGTCTTGCCCACATAACAAATCTTGTATTTTCAATACAATTTGAAGGGTACAGATATCCTACAGATACAAACCTAGGAAAGATTTGGTCAAATAAATGAAAGGTAAGCTATTGTTCAGATACCAGGTGTGTTAATAAAGGGTAATTATGTTGACTGAAAATAAGTAAAAGCTTCAGCCAACAGACAAGTACATTTTTTCCAGAACTGTCAATAACAAATGCCTTTTAATTCAATGGAAAATTACCAGGCAGGTCTGAAATAACTAAGCAGTTACTGAAGGCTTTGTTTAAAATTTCTCAAGAGAATGTCACAAAGAAAATTATTACCATTATTTCAACCATGCTTATAGTACAGGAGTTTCACATGAAAAATAAGCTCACATTTAGCTATCAATTAGCAGCTTTTGATACTCTGAAACTGTTTCAACATTAATGTATTGATTCACATATCTGTCTGAATACACCTGAAGAAAAATGGGAAGAAGCTGAAGTTCTAAACTACTGCATTTTGAATGAGAGTGTCAGCGGGGAACTTGACTCTTGTTTAATAGTCGGCCTACTGGACTCCTTATTTATATCACCTGAAAATCTGGCTTATTGGCATGTGCTTTTTCCTCCTGCATGTGAGCTACCAGAAATATTACCATTCAAAGCAATAATTTAGGAATTAAAAAAAGGGAACTGGTACAATATGTGTCTGATTATTTTTGGTTAGAAGTCAGATTCTGAGTTCAAAAGTAGCTTTAAAAAAGGGGCAGGGAGTCTTTGTTTTGGCCTTTTTCACCAAATGCATTTTGTACTGAATGCCATTAGGCACAACTGAAGGTCTGTGCTCAGTGCTGAAGGGGTCTTGCCTTACATACAGGTGTGTATGCCTGGCATGCAGAAATTGTAACTTTCAAATTCAGGGAGCTAAACCTCAGGTCCTTCCGCCTGCTTTTGTAGCATCAGTGTGGGGGTTCAGTGCTGGGACATAACAGAAAGGGTTACAAGCTCCTGCAGAGGATGCACGGTCCCAGCTTGTTACCAAAGAGTTTCAACCACAAAAAAAATCAGCTATAAAATAGCAGTAACTGAGGATAGGTGTGATTTCTGGACCACTTAGCACACCTTCCAATGTATGGAGCTAACAGGCACAGAGGTGGTGGGCACTGGTGCTGATGTCAGTGGCACATCACTGTGCCGGATAAAGTAAAATGTTTTTCCTTTCTTTTGGGTGAAATTGCCTGGCAGATAACCTCGGCAGGCAGCCTGGGATTTTAGCTGGCAGGAGGAAGATTGCCAAAACTCCCAGCTAAATAAAAAACACCTATTGTTTCTTTGATTAAATCATCCCCTGCGCTCACTAAGGTAGGAATTGCACATTATTATGACAGTTCCTCTCAAAATAATGCACATCACACCTAAACTTTTAAGGAGATGATTCCCACTTTCAGTGAACACTCGTATATCCAATTTGCTTCAACACCCTGCTGTGATTCAGTGCACAGCCCTGTAGGCTCCCAGTGATTCAGTAGCTGCCTTAGTTGTTAAAATCAGTAACTATGAAAGCCAGTGAAGCTAGCGGGAAAATAACAAAAATTATAGAGTAGAGTAGTATTTTTGACACTGTCAACAACAGCTCATGACATGCTCCCTATCAAAATTTGACTTGCCCTGTGATTTTTATCTGAAGTGAACAATGTCTTCACGACTGAAAATAAAAGCAATTCTGACTTGTCAACAGCAAATACCTGAAATCACCATGGTTTTACTGTGGAAGAGGAATGTCCTCTTGATGCCTATGTCAAAAAGTTAACTAACAGTAAAAACTAGATTCATAAAAGCACTGCCATGCAAGCGAATCTGGGTCTGTGCATGGGACGATTATCAGGAAAGCATTTTAAAAGGCTTTTGAAATTTTTGAGTGTGTATGTGATTCTGTAGAGAGAAACAAGTCAGAGAGTTAGTCCCATACAGTCTACCATTAGTGCCACAGATCATACTAATAAAAGCTTCTCATTTAAACTTTCTGACAAAGTGAGGCTTTGGATCTCTTGACAAGAGGGAAGAGTAAGGGAAGGAATGGGATTACAGGTCTGTTGTACTTTTTAACTGTTTCCCATCATCACCTTGGATAACCATTTCCCTCCATATGTATACACATTCTTTTGTTGTCGAAAAAAGAAAAGCTAAGTTTTGCATTTATCTGATTGGGTTTATAACACAAATACCATAAAGTAGCATGTGTATTTACTGCCATATTTTCAAAGCCTGTCTATCTCTATTTGATTTAATTGTATGAGTGCCATGACTCTGTCAGGGTGGATATGAACAAGAGGCTTCTGTCCAGAGGTTTAAGTTTCATATGTGGAAACAGGTGCACATTCCTCTGTCCTTTCATAAGCCCTTTCACTCATCTGGGAAGTGCATTAACTAAAACCTCTGTACAAGCTCCTGAAAACATCTGGTGCATGGGAAGTGGCTGTCTCCCCAAAGACTTCTGCCTAAAAGTCTCATAGCCCTCTCATATATGTCCTACTGGGTACTTGCCAACAAAGGATACGGTTACTAACAAGGAGAAAAGAGATTTCTGTGGTTTGCAGAAGTGTGGCAATGGAAATGTTATTTAAACCATTATTATGTTTATTCACTATTCTATTACCACATGAAGGATCTATGAACTCATATCAGTATTAAACCCATGTGCTTTAAATAAAAAACATTCTGCAAGTCATGTACAGCAAGCTGTTTTCATCCTCTTCCTTAGTCTTCTGATGTTGATATATTTTAGCTTGGCAAGGCCTTGTTTAGTATCTCTTTCTTTGGCTCTTTTTTGAAAAATCATTCCTGGGATTTAAAAAAAATCTTTTCTAAGAAGTTTATTTGCAAACTATTATAGATTAAACAGGGCCAGTTTGCCTGATCCTATTCTCTCAATTTATTTTTTTTTCCAAACTCACACAGATCTCTTTACTCCCTTTCTGTGTTTAAATGATGGTTAAACATGTAGGAGACAAAAATAGACAAAGTAATTGCCACTTTTTCCTTTGTCTCATTGTGTCATGCTGTGCTATAAATGTATTTCATCTGGACAGAACCAAAGGGGAAAAACCTAATTTAATAGCTATCAATCAAAGACAGGAAGCTTGCAAGAAAGACTGCAGTTCAGGCTCAAATCTACTGAAGGGGGAAAAACAGGCAAAACAAAAAAAAGCAGTATGGCTAAGATTGTGAGTCTTCAGGAACTTTAAGAAAAACTGATTTTCTGTCAGAACTTATTCATGGTCTGTTTAATCATTGATGCTTCCTTCAATTGTAATAGCTTGTCTCTCTTCCTTGTATTTATCTTTTTCATTCAGCTATTGCCAGAGTTAGTATCTTTACCCATCGTTTTGCTATAACAAGCAAGCCAGCCTTTCCTGACCTCTCATGAAGGAGAAATCTGCAATGTCTGTCTCTTCATGGAAGAGAACAGGATCTTAAAGAAGAGTGAAGTTCTCTTCCTTTCACCTATTCTGACCCAGTTTAAGTTAATTTTCCTTGGACTTAGGTGGCCAGAAATGTGTACTTGTTTTTATATGATAACCTGGTAGCTTCTTCTTCCATGGTGTTTACACTTTCTTCTTGCCTGGGGGTTACTCTCCTTGCATATTCTGTAATCGCATATTTCTAATAGTTGTTTTTTCATGATTTTTTGCAGAAGTGCTCCTTTCACAGGTTTTCTGTAATGGGAAGTATACTTCATAGCTCCTGAACCCTTCATCTTCAGAAATAACATTGGAAACAAATTTAGAATGTTCTGAGAATCCTTGGACAGTATTAATTAACTGATTATCACAAAAAATTTGAAAAGACCTCATAGCTCCATCAACTTTACTGTCCTCAGCTAAGAATCTTGTGGAAGTAAAATGAAAAAAGAGGTCTGTCCCAAAAGAAATATCATGCAATTCACACACTTTACTTACTGTAGTACTCGTGGTGCTTACCATCATTTTACTCTGTATATTTTGATTTTAGAAGTTCATTTAAAATGCTAACTTTTGTACTATTTCTATGTATATGCTTAATCATGCATACGCTGTAGAACACATAGGTTGGGAATGGCTCTGAAGAGATTTATTCTCGCATGGCTGTCCAACCTTAAGATTCAACTTGCAAGCAAAAATTATCTGAATGCCTCTCACCTGCATTGTTAATTTATTAATAAATGTTGTAGGCTTGCTTCAGTCAAAGCTTAAATGCTAAATACTCACAAGATAATCATGAATAATTTGTCCACAAAAAGCTAATGAAATCTATAGCAGCTTCTGACAATTAGTTTGAACAAGTCAAAAAACGAAAGGAAGTTATCAGGTCTGCAAGAGTACAGCAGCGTCTTAACTATCTCAGGTGTTACTTGAACATTTTCTACCCTCTAGTGGAAAGTTTCTCTTGCAGAATGGGATTTTAAGGGACTGGTCTTCAAATCTATGAAACGTAGCAGACTGGGCAAGAAGTTTATTTCTACTATTACGTGTGAATTGGGAAGTTTACTGTGTCATTATTTCTCCCATTCCAGTTTTTCATTGGTCCCTGATGGACAGTTAAAAGGTTGCTTACAATGTTCTTGGTCTGAATTTCCTGGTTTAAAACAGTCCCTACCATTTTAGAAGGAAAGAGAAACAGTTTTTGACTGAGAAGAGCACTTCAGAGAAAAGAAAATCATGGCTGAAATTCTAAGACATCCTGAAAGAAACAGAACTACTGTCTATGTTTTATGGACAAAGTCAGCTGAAATACAAATAGCAGAGAGAAGAGGTTGAAAGTAGTGTTATAATTCTTTGGTTCTTACTAGCCTTTTTGCTCTTTGTTCTGTACAATGTTGCTCAGTTTAACACAGTAAAAATAAAATTACCTCTCTCTAAGAGGAGTCCAAACTGAAGCACCAGATTAGTACTGAAGGAGAAAAAAAGCATGTATCCGTCTTCTCATAACACAACTGCCCACACTAGAGTTTGTGTCCTGGATTCAGCTGGGATAGGGTTAATTTTCACAAGAAGCTGGGAGGGGACACAGCTGGGACTGCTGACCCCAACTGGCCAGACAAACGGGTTATTCGGGTTATTTGGTCCCATGTCCCATCATGCTCAGGACTTAAAGGGGTGGGGCGGGAGCTGGCCAGGGGAGGGTAGTTGCTGCTCAGGAGCATGCCGGGCATTGGGCACTGAGAAAATTGTACAGTGTATTTCTTGCTTTGTATATTCTTTTTATCAGTATTAGTGGTGGTCTTTTTTTTTTTGCTGTTCTGTTAAACTGTCTTTATCCCAACCCACGAATTTCACCTTTTTTCTTCTGATTGTTCTCTGTGCCGTACTGGGGGGAGGCAGGGAAAGGAGTGATAGAGTGGCCGCATGGTTCTTTGTTGCCAGCTGGGGTTAAACCATAGCAGTCCTTTTCGGTGCCCTGTGTGGGGCACGAAGGGTTGGGATAACGTCAGGGCTGAGTAGAGTGTGTTAAAACAAATTTGTTATAATTTGTTACATGCATTTATTAGTTAAGTAGTCACTGATTACAATGTTGCTTTGTTTGGCCACACGGCTGTGGTATGTAAACCTTACTTGCTGTATGTGTTCCCTATGGCGCAGTTTATCACCTCTGGGAAAAGGATCACGATTATCATTTTGCCATATTGTGTAATATCGACTTATGATATGATAACAACACTGGGCATGAGAGTACCCTGATATTTGTACGCAGCATGCTGTCATGCCCATACCTTGGGTGCCATCTCCCAGAACTTATGAATAATCACACCCAATCTGTAGGGAAGACGGGGGGAGATACTTTCCCCTACTCTGTCACCCCCGTTTTATCCTTCAGGGCAGATACAGCCGCTTTTCAGAATTTTGAATATTCTTGGGACTTTCAAGCCAGCATTTTCTTATTGTTCTGTCTCCTGAATGTGTTTCAGGTCTTGTTTTGGTTTCAACAACTGTTTAAAGATATTGCTCAGAGATCTGCCCCAAGGCTGGATAGTTATGAGTGGTGGGGTGTGTGGAATAGCATGGGGAAGTGCCTGGGCATCTCCAGTGTTTTGGAACTTCACCCCTGAACAAGTGCAGAATCCTGAATAACTAGTAGAATATTTGAAAGAAGTATGATATTGCCCTGGCAGCTCCAGGGAGGCACAGATCATTGCAATATGCTAGGGCCTGGCCCATGCCTACCAAGCCCTGTTCAACACTATTCAGAACTCTCAAGGGAAAGAGAGGGAAAACAAACTGACAGGCACTGCACCTATCCCAACCCCTGCGACGGGCAACGCGGCTGCTCCAACTCCCATGATGGGCACTGTGGCTATTCAAACCCTGGTGACAGCCATTGCAGTGGAACCAGAAGACCAACCTGTGACAGTATTAATTGCCCCTATACAGAAGATGAAATGTACAAAAAAAACAGTTCGCGTGGTAAGGGATGATGATGAACCAAGGCCATCACAAGAGCAGGAGGAAGAGGCAGAGCCAGAGATCATCACCCGGTCCCTGTCCCTGAGTGAGCTGTGAGATATGCAGAAAGATTTCAGCTGCTGGCCAGGCAAGCACATTGCCATCTGGCTGCTCCAATGCTGGGATAAGGGGGCCAGTAGCTTGGAATTAGAGGGCAGGGAAGCCAAGCAGCTGGGATCCCTGGCTAGGAAAGGGGGCATTGACAAGGCCATTGGAAAAAAGGCACAAGCCCTCAGCGTCTGGAGATGACTTCTTACATGAGGGAAAGGTATCCCTTCAGTGAAGTTGTTGGATGTTATCCAGGCAAGTGGACCACCATGGAGAGAGGTATCCAGTAGCTGAGGGAATTAGCTGTGTGGGAGCTGGTTTGCTATGACCCGGACAATTTGCAGTTACCCATAGAACCAGATGAAGTCTAATGCACATGACCTATGTGGCAGAAGTTTGTACAGGGCGACCATCATTGTATGCCAGCTCATTGGCAGTAATGGACTGGAAAGATGAAGAGGAGCCAACAGTGGATAAAGTGGCTGGACAACTTCAGCAATACAAAGAAAGTCTCTCTTCCTCCTTGATCTCAGCTGTGGAGAAATTGTCTTGGAAGCTGTGGAGAAATTGACCTTTAATGTTTATTAAACAATTAACCTTTAGCTTCCCAGAGCTTCCTAGATTTTTGGTGTGGCCTGGGAGTGAGGAGAGCAAAGAGGAAACAGAGACAGAAATGACTGAGGACTGAAGAAGAAAACAGATTTGAAGCAGGGGTGGATTCATTATCATGACTTTTTTCAAAAGAGTTTTCCTTCCTACTCCCAAAACAACAGGCACAGACTTTTTTCTTGTTTAAACTGATTTCAGTGTTGGGGAGAAGTCCTAAGTCTTTCACTCGCTGTATATGAAGAAGAGAGTTTTATGATTACATTTTTGAGAAGGAAGACTGTATTAGAAGCAGGACACTTTCTCTACTGTGTTTGTTTCTATAGGAATTGTGAAATAAGTAATTGTAGATAACAGAGTATCAGTCTTCCTTTACCCAGCACAGCACAAGCCACATAGATGTGAAGAAACAGGATGCTGAGCTGAAGGGCTCTCTCCTTCCTTCAATTCAGACAGTAATAGAGAGCAGCAGGAGATGCGGCCCTACATAATTTTTTTCAGTCAGAGACAGTGGTAACTACATCTATGGAGAAAGTAGAGAGGAAGCAGGGCACTCAGTTCCTGATTTCCTTCAACTCTTTGATCTAAGAATGAGGAAAGGATCAGCTTTTCGCTCAGGACCCTGCATTTCCAAGTGCTGGTGCTAACAAGCATGCAGAGAGCCCTGGGAGCACTAGCAGCATGGGTAATTGCACGCTCTTGCGCTGTAGTGCAGAGAGTGAACAGAAGTACTTGAGAGGGAGGTGATTTCTTCTCGGCTGCGGTAATCCTCTGTTTGAATTCTGACATTTCAGCTGATCCAGAGATAACTCTGTTTTGCAAGTCTATCAGCTAGCCAAAACATCCTTTGATTTAAAGTCAGACTGATTGTTGCTTTCTGTAAGCATATCTAGTGAGAGCTGGTATTACTCAGAACCACTGCAAATGTGCCAGATGCCACTGCTAGTCACTGTTGTCAAATATATGCTGGAGCTATCATACATGTTTCGTTTTTTCCTAGCCAGAGTCAGTGTAAGGAAACAGTAGTCATGTATTGACATAAACTCCTGTCTCCAGTTCTTTGCTCAACAGTTTAACAGCTGTGTAATGGCTGGCTTCCAGACAGTAATTTCTTATGCTCTCTCTGTATTAACTATTCTGTTTGGTTTTTTTCCCTTTCTTTTCTTTTTTTCCTGTTCATGGCAATGAACAGGTAAACTAAGAATGGAAATGGTAGTGGTTTTTATTTCTGTACTTTCCAGGCAGAACCTGCAGTGTGAATCTGCCCTCACATTGAAGGTTATAAGCCTCTGGCGTCATTCTGGGAGTGTTTGTCACTGAGCACCCACAAAACACAGCTCTTGTTCTCTGGCCTCCAAAAACTACAGATTATGCTGTGCTGCCTTCCAAGGGCTTCTCATTGAATTTGGGGCTAGGAGGCTTATAAAATGGAACAAGTGAATTTGAAACTTGAATCTGTCACTCATGGTTCAACTTTAAATAAAATTAATATTTTTTCTCAGTAGTGAAACAGTATGAAGTTAAGTCATTATTGCTCAGGAAAATAAATAGTTTCTTATTCCAACTCAGTGCTTAACCTACTCTAAAAATTTTCATTAAAAGAAATCTTTCTAACTACAGATAATAGTACAAAGAATTCAAGAACTAGATTCCTGCTATTACTAATATTTACCTACCTACTTAAATATGCAGCATAGATCAAATTTTTTTGATAGAGACTGTTTTGAAGAGGTGGGAAGAGATTAGAGTAACCTTAAGTTTCGGTATTGAGACTGTCCAAGATACAATAAACAGTGTCCTTGAAGGCTTCCTGTCTTATTTGCACATTGCAAAAAACCTCATGTTTTCTCCTCAAAAAGGAAAAAGAGGAGGGCTGTCAGCAGACAGGTCAAGGAGTCTGGTCAAAGCACAGTCTAAAAAGCCTGAGAAATGGATGCCCCCACCTTCTCTCCTGGGTAGGAAACAACAGCAATTAATGCATGCACTTTAGTTTGTTTTCACTGGATGCAGACCAGAACCAAAGCCACGTGATTTCCAGTGCCTAGCCAAATTCCCAGGACAAAGGTATGAAGGTACAGAGGAAATGCCAAGGTACTTACAGAAATATCCTGAAAGGGCACTGAAAAACTGAGATCAGAAAGAAAAGGCATTTTTGAATGCTGATCTCATTTTTTTCTCCCTTTTTTCCCCCATTTATGTATAGGAGATATAACAGTAAACCTTGTATTTTACTGGGAGACAAAATTAATTAATCCTCTGAGTACTACAAGAACCATGCTCAGAAGGGACTATATTATCGTAGATTGTTATTAAGAACAGTAACTGATATTATTAATTGATGGACTGCCCTTCCATTTGTACATGGATATGTGGTGACAGTGCTGTTCACTAAGTTCACGGTTAAGTTACGAGTACGTCTCACCCACTGTAGCAAATCCGGTAACAATTTCTCAGTCCCCAGTAACCTTGTCAACTGGCTCGCATCATATACAAGAATGCAGAGCCTTAGTTTTGAGAAGTCCTTGAAAAGTGGGACCACTACTTTTCAGAGGCTCATCCAAAGAAAAGTTATCAGAATATTTCAATATCACCTGTACCTCTCTGCTAGTTTTCAGGACTCACCACAGAGCATGTCCCAAAGCATGTAACTCAAAATAGTTGCAAAACATTAATTAGTACCGGGTATTGCTAACTGAAATTAAATGACTTTTTATCACTCCTTTGTGAGTCGTTTTTCAGCCTTTGGCTAATTCAAAAAAATCTCACAAATGTTCAGTCAGAGAAGATTTTTTTGTCATGTAACAAAGAAACAGCTTTTCTCGCAAGAAATTTGAAAAGTAGACTTTTTTTAATGATCTGCCATTCTCTTCCAACTATATGACTTAGATTGAAGTCTGCATAATGATTAGCTACTTTTAGGAAATGGTGACTAATAATTCAGTTGCAGGGAGATCCTTCAGCTTGCATATTATTGCAACAAATTTTATTAATTTTTATGCATATATACATTTCAGCAACATACCTAATTTAAAAATCAGGGTTTATGGAAGAAGTGAGCAGCAAGCAAAAGTCCCTTGATGTGACTGATTTCATTAGCTATAGTATTACTTCAGGGGTAATCAGGATTATTTGTCTTTCTGACATTACCACAATGATATGAGATAGAGTATGCTAATATGCCTATCTTGGTTTATAAGGTATTATGTTAGTCCTTTGTTTCTTTTGGTCTCTTAATTAGTGACTGTTGTTTAAAGTCATCCATCTTTGCTCACATTTATGCAAATATTCCAAATTATTAACGATAGCGTCAATAGGGTCATGTTTATCCATTTTTTTTCAAGAAAATATTTTTCTAAAAGCCTCATTTTGCCACTCTTGTTCACATGGAACAGAAACTTATTCTGTTAATAAATCTAGCTGTTTTGAGGACCAAAGAATTACTGCCTGTGATTTTAAATTATACATATGTGCTGTATCAGTAATACCTAAATGAATGCTTCCATCAGTTGTACACCAGTATTTTCACAGAATACTGCGGAGTGGCACACAAAATAAGCAGTGCTGAGAGAATTTCCAGCATGCAGTTAAGCGGTTATAATTTCTTAAAAAAATCATAAATGCTTTTCTTTGCATTGAAAAAAAAAGAATATAAGAGAAAACAGTACGGGAACAATTTATAAATCTATAAAATATCTATTTTCTAAGTGCTGACTGGTAATTTCCCTTCGGTTGTGTCTGTGTTCACTGGTGATCCATGAGGGACTGGAAAGTGGTCAGAAGTCCCTTCCACTCTCCTCCTGGAGAAGGAGGTACCTGAGTGGAGGGCAGGAGTGAGCAGATAGAGCTGAGCAAGTCGGGATGACTGTTGCCGGACCTGGGAACAGCAGGACAGCTCTCTGTTTTCTTCCGTCTTCCTTTCTTTCACTTGTTTCCCATTATAGCTTTGGCAGTGACAGTGAGAACAGCTAACGAAAATTTTGTGAAGGAAGATGTCATGTGATCAAAGCATCCACTCAGTGAAATTCAACATAATCTAATGAGGTGTTATAAGGGTACAGGTCTTTTTCTGCCTCATGCCATGGCATTTTCTAGGAGATGGCCTTTTTATGCCTGTCTGGGTTCTGTGGTTTCCCCAATGGAGGTGACTTTCTGATGTATAAACCTTATGTTCATAAGCATGGTGAAAGTGCCTCTATCCTTGTTGATCTGACTAAAGAGTAGGATGCTTATTTTGCTATACCATTACGTCAACCTAATACGAAGTGGCCTGAGTGGCTTTGAAAGACTGAAAAAATACAAACATTTAATGAGCTTTGAAAATTAATTCTTACTGGTGCCAAAACAGTATGTGGAATGACTGAGAGAAAAGTAATTTGACATAATTCTACTCATTTACGAACTAACAGAATATTGCATTTGAACACACTTCTAATTAGCTTTGTAACAAAGCTGATTTTATAAAATCCTTTGGCAGGTTTTTGAAAGGTATTCTCTTGGGTTTTTTTTGTGGAATTGGTGTTTTTTTCATTTGTTTTTAAACACTTAATGAGAAATTTATTAATTATTTTCATTACTAAGTACATGCAACATCTCTTGATTAAGATAGCTGCAGGTGAACCATTCTTCTGAAATATGTTTCGCATGCATAATTCCAGTGCTTCCCAGTAGCATCATAGAATCATAGAATGATTTCAATAAAATTGGAAACAAAAAGAAATATTTTCTTAAATGCTAAAATAAGCTCTGTTTGTAGCTGAGGAAGATGACTTTATTTTTAGAAGAAGAACAGGAGAGCTACATTGATGAAGCAACACTTCTAAAGTTTTCTTTGGTACTTAATTAGTACTGCAGAGTTTCATCTATGCTTTTGTAAAAAACATCTGTAATTTAAACAGTATATAATACTTCAATTATCAATATTTTTATTACTTTTAGGCAAGTAATATATAGAAAAGAAAATATTAAAAATGATCCTTTTTCTGCTTCTGAAGCAATCAATGCATTAAAATAGGAATTTACCTGTTAGTATGAAAAAGCTCTCTGTTGTCATATGAGGAGGCAGATTAGCAAATGAAATAGAGGAACTGAAATAATATTGCTGTTCTGATTTTTCAAAATATATTCTGTCAGGAAGAGCATCTGGAAACTGCAGTTTGCTAGCCTATGTGTAATAAGAAGTGCATTGGTATACACGTACAAAAATATTTTAACACCAAAAAGAAATTGACCTTATTTAGAAAAAAACTTTAAATTAAGAGTGAAATTTCTGTAGTTTGGGGACTGATTACAGTTTTAAGAATCTACAGTCTCTTCTCCAAAGACCTTTCAGTCCATATTTTAAACTGTATAAAGTTAATGGGAATAAACACTAGTTCAAAATTAGTTGATCAGTATCCGTAACTTTTAAAATATTGAGTTAATTCTTGTGCTTAGAAATGATGGGGCTGTGTGTCTTCAGGATATATTATGAAAGAATACAGAAAGCTGAGTTTGTATCTAAAAGTTGGCTTGGAAGTCTAGGAGATATTTCATAAGTCTAGAAAGTGGTGCTGGAGCAAGGCAAACTAAGTGCAGAGTATTCAGAATCAGGAGGAAAGTGTTAAAGGTCAAATAAAAAGAGAGAAGCAGAATTATGAAGAGTGCTGACATTGAGATATTGCCTTATTTAAGGCATTATTGGGAAAACCAACAGATGTCATCTATCTGGATTTTTGTAAAGCCTTTGACACGGTCGCCCACAACATCCTTCTCTCTAAATTGGAGACCCATGGATTTGATGGGTGGACTGTTTGGTGGATAAGGAA